>Ga0316604_10003241_pt1 | contig 11603 bp, 7 predicted proteins | sample OWC_soil_day20_C_FD_207650 | JGI IMG/M metagenome (GOLD analysis project Ga0316604, IMG submission 207650) | Wetland soil microbial communities from Old Woman Creek delta, Ohio, United States - OWC_soil_day20_CT | ecosystem: Environmental > Terrestrial > Soil > Wetlands | place: USA: Ohio... | reverse complement strand
CGCCTCGAGACGGCGCACGGTATGGCTCAGCGCCGACTGAGAGGTTCCGAGCCTGGCCGCCGCGCGCGTGAAGCTGCGCTCCTCGGCCACCGCCAGAAACGCCGCGAGGTCGCCGAGCTCGTCGCGCCGCATTCATGAATTCCATGTATAGGTTCATGCGCATTTTAGCGTCTAGTCGCTGAGCGGTGCACGCCATAAATTGTCGCCACGTCGCGCGGGACGCCCGATCCGCGTTAGAGGCAGGGGTTCAGAGATGCAGATGCGCAAACTTGGAAACAGCGGCCTCGAGGTGTCGGCCATCGGGCTCGGCTGCATGGGCCTGAGCTATGGCTACGGACCGGCCACGGACAGGCAGGAGGCGATCAAACTGATCCGGTCTGCCGTGGATCGCGGCGTGACCTTTTTCGACACGGCCGAAGCCTACGGTCCGTTCCTCAACGAGGAGGTCGTGGGCGAAGCGCTGTCGCCGCTCCGCGACCAAGTCGTGATCGCAACCAAGTTCGGCTTTGCGGGTGGGAACGTACAGCGAGGCATGGACAGCCGCCCTGAGAACATCAGGCAGGTCGCCGAAGCTGCACTCAAGCGACTGAAGACCGGTCACATCGACCTGTTCTATCAGCACCGCGTGGACCCGAACGTCCCCATAGAAGACGTCGCCGGCGCCGTGAAGGACCTGATCCAGGCAGGCAAGGTCAAGCACTTCGGACTGTCGGAGGCGGGCGTGCAGACCATCCGTCGCGCCCACGCGATCCAGCCGGTCGCGGCACTCCAGAGCGAGTATTCGCTGTGGTGGCGAGAGCCCGAGCAGGCGGTGCTGCCGGCACTTGAAGAGCTTGGGATCGGTTTCGTTCCGTTCAGTCCGCTGGGGAAGGGCTTCCTCACCGGCGCGATCAGCGAGAATACGACCTTCGACAGCACCGACTTCCGGAACGTCGTGCCGCGCTTCACGCCGGAGGCCCGCAAGGCGAACCAGACCCTGGTGAACCTGCTCGGTGAGATTGCCGCACGAAAGAACGCGACGCCCGCTCAGGTCGCGTTGGCCTGGCTACTCGCCCAGAAGCCCTGGATCGTGCCGATCCCCGGCACCACGAAGCTGCATCGCCTCGAGGAGAACATCGGAGCGGCCGCCGTCGAACTGACGCCCGACGATCTGCGAGACATCGAAGGCGTCCTCTCAAACGTCACCGTGCAAGGGGCCCGGTACCCCGCGCATCTCCAGCAGCGGGTCGATCGCTGAGCGAGCGGCAAGTGAAGGAGAGTCCAGTGCGAGTGGCCGTCTTGGGTTCGGGTCCGATGGGCGCAGGCTCGGCACGATCTTCGCGCGGGCGGGCACGCCGGGGGAGGCTGCGCAGGGCTCGGACGCGCTGCTGCTTGCCGTGCACTGGTCGCGAATCGACGACGTTCTGAATCGAGCAGGGGACCTGTCCGGGAAGGTCATCGTCGCCTGCGCCCGATATACCGAGCCGCTCGCGTTGCTCGTTGGCCACTTGGCGTATGACGGACGTGAGGGCCCGGAAATGGCCTACCGGTTCGAGCAATTCTGAGCGTCGAAAGTTGGAGCGGGTGATGGGAATCGAACCCACGTTAGTAGCTTGGGAAGCTACAGTTCTACCATTGAACTACACCCGCGCCGGCCCGTGATTCTATGCAGGTTCCTGAAGGCCAGCAAATAGCCGGTCTGACCTGGCCGGCAGAGTAACGGTCTGGCAGCGATCGACGGCTGCGGTGACCGTAATCGAGTTCGCCGACGTCCAGGTCTGCCTTCCGCGCCAGTCCGGTCAAGACATTGGAGCAGGTGCTTTCAGCGAGCTGCACTATTGTTCGTCGACGCTTATTTCCGGCCAAACTGCAGGGGTTTCGTACGCACAAGCGCTGACGGTCGTGCCGTCATGCCTGTAGGCACACTACGCTGGCGGCGGCTCAGGCTGCGCCAACGTGCCGTCGAGCGCAGTTCCACGTGACGGCTGGGGGTATTGGTTCGATGCTCAGGAAACCGACGCAGTCCGGACTTGCCGACTGGGCGTTTATTGGCCTGCTCGTGGCACTCGGCATTGCCCTGGTGGGAAACCTGCTCATGACAGGCCTCGAGACGTACGTGGCGTCCGGCTACGACTGGTATGCCGCCCGCTGCCCCGAGGACTACCGGATCCGGCTGCGGTTCGAGGAGCTGCTCTTCCCTCGGCAGGGCGGGATCGGGATGGTCGGCCCCGACGGACAGCCGGCGTCTGGCAAAGACTGGGCGGTCACGCACCCCGTTCCGATTGCGACCGAGGCCGCCGCATGCTTCCAGGACCGGTTGGTGGGCGACAAGCTGCTGCTGCCTGAAGGCGTGAACCCGCTCATCGTTCAGGAATCCATCCTTGCAGCTTTCGACGTATCGGAAGGAGACGGGGCCACTAGCCTCGCGGGGCCTGCCGGCTCCTATCCGATGAACACGCCGGCCGCGCCGTGCATCCTGGCAGCTACGACGCGGGTACACCGCCAGGCGCTGGCATCGGTGCCGCCGCCGAGTCCGCGATGCCACGGGCTGCTCTGGCGGCACGTCGGGCACTGGCTGCTGTTTGGGTGGACGCCGGTGCTCGTGTTCGTGGCGCTGTTCCTTCTCGCCCGTCGCCGTGCACGGCGAACCACTAGTTCCGACTGAGCTGCGCAGGGCGACACACCATGGATACCGCTCCATTAATCGTTCGCCGGTCCTGACCCTGCGGGCGGCGGCGGTCGCGGAGCGCCTTGGGGACGTCGGCGAACTCGATCACGGTCACCGCAGCCGCCTCCAGGACATCAGGCCGCCGCGCCCCGCGTGTATCCTCCATAGAACCGAACTCGATGCCGTGTGCCATGGCCGAATCTCCACCCGGCTCACCCGGGCCCGACATGCAGCAGCGCAACGCGGAGACGAGGGTCGCCGCGGCGACGGGGCCACGGACGATCGGCAACGAGGGCCCCGCGCAACGCGCGATCCCCGTCTCGTCCGCGCTCGCGCCCGGCACGGTCATTCGGGACCGTTATCGGCTCGAATCATTGATCGGCGCCGGCACCATGGGCCAGGTCTGGAAGGCGAAGGACCTGCTCCTGGAGGCGGCGCGCGATCCGCGACCGTTCGTCGCGATCAAGCTGCTGAGCCGCGACATGCAGACGGTCGAGGACGCGATGGTTGCACTGGAGCGCGAAGCGGGCCGTGCCAGGGGCCTGGCCCACCCCAACATCGCGACCGTGTTCACCTTCGATGTCGATCCGGACAGTGGACTGGCGTTCATCGCCATGGAGCTGCTGTCCGGGAAGCCGCTCGACCAGTTGATCCGGGACGAGCCGGACGGTGTGCCGCGGGAGCGCGCACTTGCGATGGTCCGGGGCCTGGCGGCCGGGCTCGCGTACGCGCATGCGCGTGGCATCGTGCACTGCGACTTCAAGCCCGGCAATGCCTACGCCACCGCCGACGGGACCGCGAAGATCCTCGATTTCGGCATTGCACGGCTCGCACGCGAGACCGACCGCGCTGCAGACGCCTTCGATGCCGGGCGATTCTGCGCGTTGACGCCGCGCTATGCGACGCTGGAGATGCTCAAGGGCGCGCAGCCGCACACCGCGGACGACGTGTACGCGCTCGGGCTCGTGGCCTACGAGTTGCTGTCAGGGCGACATCCCTTCGACGGACGCAGTGCGGACGAAGTCGCCGAGCATGGGCTGCGGCCGGCCATGCTGAGGGACATCCGACGGCGTGAGTGGCGTGCCATCGAGCGCGCGTTGCGGGTCGATCGCAGCCGGCGCTGGCCAGATGCACAGTCGTTTCTGCAGGCACTCCAGGGCGTCAGCCCGTGGGTGCCGGCGCTCGCGTCACTGGCCGCGATACTTGCACTGGCGGCCGGCTACTCGAGCTACCTCGGATACGTGAAGTCGCGGCCCGACGTGCCGTTCGAATCGCTGCCTGCCGAGGTGCAGGCGCAGTTCCGCCAGTCGATGGACCTGGGCGACTATGCCTACCGCGCCGGGACCCAGTCCTTGACGGGTGCGGAGGCGCTCGGAGTCCTGTTCGACGCGGTCGCGCAATACTGCGACGCTTACGCGCTGCATCCGAAAAACCCCGACGCGGAGCGCGCACTGGACCGAGCGCTGGAGGCCTTTGGAAAACGGCTGGACGGTGCGGATGCGGCCCTTCGCGCCGACGCGCGCGCCGGCCTGCAGAGTCTGCGGCAGCGCCACCGGGTTCTCGCGCAGTACGGGCCCCTGGTCGCGCTGGTCGACGAACTCGAATAGGACTGCTGCGCCGCTGCGGCTCACGTCGCGGACCATTCCTCAGCGTCCGCTCTCGAGGCAATGCGCGGCCTCCAGTTGCGCGGTCACGCGCGCCATGATGTCCACCCAGCGCGATCGCCAGCAGCAGGCGTGGTCGGCGTCGGGCTCGATCCAGAGCAGCGCGCCGGGGCGACGGTCGACGGCCGACCGCAACAACGCAGGCGGCACGACCGCGTCGAACTCCGCGCCGATGTGGATCTCGCAGCCGGGCGAGCGTCCGCGCGTGGCGAGTGGATCGAGCGAGCCGGCGAGCGGCCGGTACTGGTGGTACCGCGTCCATTCCTGAAGGTCGAGGTTCGCGGCGAGCGTGATCACCGCGTCGACCTCCGGCGTGCGATCGGCGATCAAGAGTGCAAGCGCGCCGCCACCGCTGTAGCCCACCAGCACGAGAGGCCGGCCCGGCCGGTCGCCGATCGTGCGGCGCAAGGCCGCCACCATGCTGGCCACGACGGGCTCGGAGTAACGTCCGAAGGTCCAGAGCTCCGGCTCGCAGCCCGGGTCCCGAGCGCGGCCGTAGTAGCACGGTCGACCCAGCAGCAAGGCGTCGGGCGACTGCACCTCGGCGAGTTCGTACGCGACCTCACGCCGCGGGTCCGGGTTCGCGGCGGGCCGGGTGCCGCCACGGCTCCAGGGGCGGCCGTCGCCTTCCAGAAAGACGAACACGGGCCGAGCCGGGTCGGCGGCCGATCGGGGCGCGACGAAGACCGTGTGTACGAAGCCCTCCCCGGCCACTGCGCGTGCCTCCAGCTGCCCGTTGTCCACCGCGCGTTCGCTCCCGCCCGGCCACGATTGACAGCCCGCGAGGAGCAGTGCGGCGAATGCGGTTCCCGCCCATGAGCACCGGCCGATCATTGTCTTGACAAGGTGTGGCGAGGGAAATAGCGTCGGCCCACGATAGCGTCGGTCGGCTGCTGGTGCACCGGAAAAACAATGACGACGTCGCGGCACCCTTGGGGGGGGTTCGGGGTCGCACCTCGGGGCGCGCTGGTCATGCTGGCGCTCATGGCGTCAGTGCCTATGGCGGCCCGTGCAGACCTGACGGACCCACGGATCCTGGCTCAGCTGAATGCGCTCGAGTCGGCTGCGGCGCGGGCCAACCAGGCCACCTACGACGCCCTGCTCGGGGTCTGTGCCGCAGGTCCCGGCCCGGCCTGCCCTGACGACGTGTTTCGCGTGTTCACGGAGACCCGTGAACTCGTGCACACGGCGAACGAACTGCTCGGCAGCGGCGATACGACGTTCAGCCTCGCGCTGGACATCGACGGCCTCGGTTTCGCGCTGCGCTGGACGGCCGCGGAGGAAATGGCCGCGCAAGGATCCATGACGACGGAGTTCGCGGCGAGCCAGATCTCGGCGCTGTCGGCACGGATTTCCGCCCTGCGCTGGGGCGTGAGCGGGCCGCGCATGACCCGGCAGATCCAATCGGGCGATGGCGCCATCCGTGTCGCGAATTCCGGGCCCCTGGCGATCGGCGGTGGCGCCAGCGCCGACGCCGACGCCGACGCCGAGCGAATCTACAGTCGCTGGAGCTGGTTCATCGATGGTGCCTTCGGCTACGGTGACAAGGGCCCGACCGTCCTCGAAGACGCCTTCGACTTCGACGGCCAGGAAATCTCGGTCGGCGTGGACTACCGGTTCTCGCCGGCGCTCGCGGCCGGCGTCATGGCGGGTCACTCCAACAAGGAAGTGGACTTCGACTCCTCGCGCAGCATCGTCGACGGCGACATCAAGACGGACGGCTACAGCGGCATGGCGTACGCGCTCCTGGAAGGCGATCACGCCTATCTCAGCGGCTCGCTCGGCTACCAGTGGCTCTCGCACGACTCCCGCCGCCGCATCACGTACCCTTCGCAGAATCCGCTCGTGCCGGCCGTCGACAGTCTCGCCACCAGCACGACGACGAGCAGCGCGTTACTCGCGACGCTCGGCGCCGGATACGCGTTGCGGTCGGGCGCGTTCTCGGTCGAACCGTCTGTGGGACTCGACTACGTCCAGGCGAACGTCGACGGGTTCCGCGAGACCAGCGTGAACAACTTCTCGGGCGGCAGCCCGGACGACCCGTTCGACCTGAAGATCGGCGACCAGGAGATCGAATCGCTCGACGGCAGCATCGGCCTGCAGCTGCAATACGTGTTCACTCCGCGCTTCGGTGTGCTGGTGCCGTACCTGAGCGGCCGATATCACCGTGAGCTGCTCGACGACGTGCGCCGGGTGTCGGCGCTGTACGCCGACGCCTTTCAGCAGCTCGTGCAGACCATCGACGCCGATTTCCAGGTGCCGACCGATCCGCCGGACGACGCGTACTCCACGGTCGCCGCAGGCGTCACGGTCGTGCTGGCCGGTGGGCTCATGGGCTTCGTGCAGTATCTGCAGGTCCTCGACCTTGAGGACTACTCCGACAGGGTGATCACCGGTGGCGTGCGCTATGAATTCGGCCGTTGATCCGCCGATGCGAACGCGCCTGCGCGGCGTCGCGATGTTCGCGACCTGCGCGCTGGCGCTCGCCGGCTGCGGCGGCGCAAGTGACGTCGGCAAGCAGGCGAAGACCCCGCCGATCGCGAACGCGAAGGCACTGAATCACCCGTTCACGACCGTCGGTGACGGCATCGCGCTGCGGGTCCGCAGCGGCTCCGAAGTGCGCCTGAGCGGCAAGGACAGCCGCGGGACGGTCGTGCCGGTGCTGCACTACGACTGGAAGCCGAACAATGCCGCGGCTCAGGGTGTCGCACTCCTCAAGCGCAATGAGAATACGGTGAAGTTCAGGGTCCCCGACGGCGCAGGTGAACTGAAGTTCCTGCTGACGGTCACCGACGGGAATGGCCTCACCGACGACGCCGAGGTGACCGTAACGGTGGACGAAGCGCTCGACCCCGACGCGTTTCTCTCCTACTTCGGCAACGCGGATTTCAATGTCGTGGCGGTGACCGATGTCGCCTCCGCGCTCGCGTCCGACGTCGCGTTCGACCTCACGATCGAGCAGCGCATCAGCTACGTCGACCTGCAAGGGACGCGACACGTGGCGTCCCCGCTCGGCAGCAGGACCGCCCGCCTGGTCGGCCGCTGGCTGCAGGCCAACGGCATGGGCGGACCGGACTGCACCGACGCGCGCAACCCGCGCTTCTCGCGGCGCCTGCCATCGCTCGTCATGGACGACGTGCTGGAGCAGGTCGGACCGGCCCACCCGGAACAGGCGATCGATCCGGCGCGGATCGACGAGGCCGAGCTCACGCTGAAGATCACGCTCACGCCGGCGAATGCGTTGCCTGCCGGGGTGCGGGCGGGGCTCTGCGTGCTCGACGCCGGCGGCGTCCCTGTCGCACCCACGACGGCGCAGGGCCTGGTCGCGGCGTCCGACGGCTTCTCGTCCGAGACCATCGTCACGCTGGACCAGTTGCTGGGCGCTCCCACGCGCGCGCGCGACACGCGGGCCTCGGCCGATGCCTACTACCGGACGATCGACGACGCCGCGGGGTACGCGGCCAAGGCAACGCTGTCGGGCTGGCTCGCCCGGGCCGGGTTCTCGGACGGATCGACCGACTGGGAAGCGATGCGTCAGTCCCTGCAGGGCTCGGCCACCGGCGCACACGCCGCGTATCTCAACAATTTCGACCTGGGATTCGGTCGTGACATGTACGCGCGACTTGGCGCATGCGATCAAGGAACAACGCCCGCGAGCCTCGCGGAAGTGACGCCAGGCACCTGCGACGTCTACAGCGTGGTCGTCAACTACGGCAGTCTCGAGGCCGCGACCCGCAACCTGCAGCCCATCGTGGCGGTCGCGATGGAGTATTCGCGCGCGCCTGCGAGCGGCACGCGCAGAATCACCAAGTTCTACACCTACGCACCGACCCGGCAGGGTGACTTCCGGCGCGTGCTGAGCATCGACCTGGACGGCCGCGGCGAGAAGTTCATGCCCGGCTCGTGCACCGTGTGTCACGGCGGCACCCCGCGGCGCCTCAATGCGGCGAATCCTGTGCTGTACGGGAACGGTGGTGACGTCAGCAGCGCCTTCCTGCCGTGGGACCTGGATTCGTTCCTGTATTCCGACACGGATCCGGCGTTCTCCCGCGCGGACGATCCGGACTTTACCGATTCGGAGCGCGCGCTGGTCGCCCGGTTCACGCGTGCAAGGCAACAGGCGGCGTTGCGGACGCTGAATCAGCTGGCCTATGTCACCTACAGCGACGCGCGCCGTTACCCGCTGGTGCGGGACCTGCTCGAAGGCTGGTACGGGGGCGCGGGATTGCCGTCGGCGAGCTTCGATGGCAGCTACGTTCCGGCCAGCTGGCGCGCCGACGCGCCCGGAAACCCCGCGGACGCTGCGACGATCTACCGCAACGTGTTCGCGCGCAATTGCCGCTCGTGTCACACGGTGCAGGTTCCGGGACCGCGCGGCGGCGGACAGCTCGCCTTCGGCAGTTACGCGGAGTTCATGGGCGCGGTCGGTCTGTCGACGCAGCTCGGCAGCGGCCGAATGCCGCTTGCGCGGTTGACGATGGACCGATTCTGGCTTCCGCAATCCACGGCGGCGGATGGCCGCGCCGTAGCGCAGGTGCTCTCCGAGCATTTGCGCGATGACGGCAACGATGCCACCGGCGCGTTCGGCCGCCCGGGCCCGGCGGCGAGCATCGCCGGGCTGGCATCGGCGAACGACACGCTCGTGCGGGGTGCGAGTTACCGCCTCGATGGCCGATCGAGCACGCTGTTCGCGACGGGCGGCTACGCATGGCGGCTGGAAGCGCCCGCCGGAAGTCGCGCGCGTCTCAGCTTCACGGACTCCGCCACCCCGACACTCATCGGCGTGGACGAGAAGGGGGCCTACAAGCTCAGCCTGTCCGTCTCGGGCCAGGCGGCCGTGACCTGTGCGGAGGCGATGGCGGATGGCTCGGCCGCCACCACCTGCGAGATCCGCCAGCGCCGCGATACGACCCCGATCATCGAGACGATCGCCGACCAGGATCCGCAGTTGCCGGTGCCCGTCGATGCGGGCGCCAGCACACCGCTTGCGGTGGGCCTGCGCAGCGACAGCCCCGGCGATGGGGCACGCCGCCTGCGCTCGGTCGCGATCGCCGACAACCCGGCCGGGATTTCCGCGACGCCCTGTGCCGATGCGCTCGCCGTGTGTGTCGCGGTGCCGCCGGGCGCAGTCGTGACGACGCCCGTCCCGATCGAGGTCGTCGTCGAAGATGCCGATGGGGATGTCGCCGCGGCCGCCACGACTTTCAACGTCTACGTGCCGACGCAGCTCATCGTCCGGGCCTGCCTGCGGGAAGTGCCGGTGCGGCCCAACGACGGCAGCGCCTATCCCGCCGCGGTGATCGACATCAACGACTGCGTGGTGGGTGAGGGTTCGCGTGGCCTCCGGTTTTTCGACGCAGGCGGCGTCGAGATTCCGGACGGCCGGTTCGAGTTCACTCCGCCCCCGGGCCGCATGACCGTATTCGTCACGGCCGCCCCGGATCTGACCCGCCGCAAGCTGTCCGATGACGCGGCGCGCCTCAATTTCCGTACCGCGTTCGCCGACGCGACCGCGGCGGACGCGGACGCGGCCGGAACGGTCGAGATCCGGTTCGTCGGCCGCGAGGACGAAGACTGGACCGACGCGGCGCAGCCCGGCGACGCGGTGTCATTCGCCCGGCTGCGGGCCGAGTTGTCGCTCGCGACCACCTGCGGCAGTTGCCACGGCCGGCCGGCAACGCCCATCGGATTCCTCGGCGTGGACGTGCGCGACGCCTATGCGCGCATGCGTTGCGGCACGGTCGCCAGCGATCCGCTGCACGCGCCGTTCGTACTGTTGAGCGATCCGGCGGCGAGCGGGCTGTACGTGAAGCCGGCTGGGCAGCTCAACCACAGCGGGCGCAATCTCGACCTGACGGGTGACCCGGTCGTGCGATTCGAGATCCGGCCGGGGCTCAGGCAATGGATCGAACAGGGTGCCTATGACACGGAATTCGGTACTCAGCTCGCCTGCCCCTAGCTCGCGGCGCCACGCCGCCGGGCTTGCATGGCTGTGCGCGGCGCTCGTGGCGGCAACCGGTGGAGCCGTGGCCGCGCCGTCGCTGCAGCGGCAGGACCTGGAGATCGTCGACTGCCTGCTGCCGCCTCAGGTCCGGCGCGTGGGCGGGCGGACCTTCCAGACGCCGCGGCGCCCGACGCGAACCACGCTGAGCGATTGCCGCATCCGGGGCGGCGAGTGGGTCGAGTACGATCGCGCGAATCTCGCGACGGCGCTCGCGGTCTGGCTCGAGACGGCGCAGGCCGGCGATGCAGAGGCGCAGACCGTCGTCGGTGAGATCTACGAGAAGGGTCTTGGCACGGCCCCGGATTACACGAGGGCGGCCGAGTGGTATCGCAAGGCGTCCGACCAGGGCTATGCGCGCGCCCTGTTCAATCTCGGCACGCTCTACGAACAGGGGCTCGGAGTCGAGAAGGACACCCTGCAGGCACTCAACCTGTATCGCGACGCCGGCGGGCTCAAGGGCGACCTCGGATTCGAGGAGGGGTACCGCCAGGAACTCGAGCGACAGCGCGCCGAGCTGCAGCAGTCGATCGACGAGCGCGATCGGCAGATCGACGCACTCGAGCACCAGGTCAACGAGCTCGAGCGGAAGCTCGACACGCAAACTGGTGCGTCGGCCGAGAAAGCCGCTGAAGTCTCGACTCTGCGCGCCCTGCTGGCGCAGCTCCGCGTCGATCGTGACGGCAGCCGGACCCGGCTCGACGCGCTGCCTGCCGTGGCGCCGGCCCGGACACGCGAGCCGTCGGCGGTCGGCGCGGCGGGGATCCAGGCCGCAGCACCGCCCGCCCCGTCGCCGCGACAGCTCGCCGGGCTCGGTCTCGGCCGTTACTTCGCGCTGGTCATCGGCAACCAGAACTATCGGCGGATCGAACCGCTGCAGACGCCCATCAACGACGCGCGGCGCGCGGCGCGCGTCCTGAAGGAGGATTATGGATTCAGCGTGACGGTCATCGACGACGCGGACGATGTCGCGATGCTGCGTGCCCTGAACGACCTGAACGGCGCCCTGAAGCCGGAGGACAACCTCCTCATCTACTACGCCGGGCACGGCACGCGTCTGCGCACCGGCAGCCGCGAAGCCGGGTACTGGTTGCCCGTGAACGCCGATCCGCCGCCGACCGACACGTTCTGGGTCCCGAACGAGCAGGTGACCGCTCACCTGGCGAGGCTCGCCGCGCGGCGCGTGCTGGTGGTCGCGGACTCCTGCTACGCGGGCCTGCTCTCCGACGACCCGAGCTTCCTGATGCGGCAGGAGCCGTCGCAAGTGTCCCTCAACTACATGCGCGTGAGG
>Ga0316604_10003239_pt1 | contig 11606 bp, 10 predicted proteins | sample OWC_soil_day20_C_FD_207650 | JGI IMG/M metagenome (GOLD analysis project Ga0316604, IMG submission 207650) | Wetland soil microbial communities from Old Woman Creek delta, Ohio, United States - OWC_soil_day20_CT | ecosystem: Environmental > Terrestrial > Soil > Wetlands | place: USA: Ohio... | reverse complement strand
GAGTAATCGATGTAAGCCGTTTTCATCTGCTCCTCGATGTTAATCTGGACAATCCTTCCGTCCTGAGAATTTTCAGTATTTTCTGACATTTAGATGGTTGTTTTGCTTTAAAAACAAATGAGCGCAAATATAGCCATTTCAGGCCGAAATACGGCCATTTTGACATTAAATGTGAATAAAAAAGGGATTGTCATATTGCGCTAAAACACAATGCGATAATAAATATTTTTTGTAGCTGAGTCTGAATAATCTTTTAAATTGCACTCACTGCCAATATTTATGCTATATCATAAATAATTACTATATAGGAGAAATGAAATATTGGCAAACAATTTGTTTTTAACCCTATGAAAATCAGATTCTCGTGGGACAAAGCGCAGTTAAAGAGTCAAATATAAATTCGAAATTTCCTAAAATTTCGAACATTACTATTACCACTGATGTTAAATCCCTGTTCCGTAAACCATAGTAAAGAATATATTTAGGTAACATGAAGAATATTTTATTGTTTGGTGCTGGTAAATCGGCCACCTGCCTGATCGATTATCTGCTGGTAAATGCTCCCCGGCAGAAGTGGCATGTGACCGTAGCGGATCATGACCTGATGCTGATCAGGTCAAAAACCGGCAAGTCGTACTATGTAACCCCAGCAGCTATCAACATCCAGGATGAAGCAGCCAGACAACAGCTCATACAGGAAACTGATCTTGTAATATCTCTGCTCCCTCCACCCCTACACATTATTGTAGCAAAGGACTGCCTGAAATTTGGCAAAAATCTGCTCACCGCATCTTATATCGATCCGGAAATAAAAGCGCTGGAAAAAGAAATTGAAGACGCCGGTCTGCTGTTCATGTACGAAATGGGACTGGATCCCGGTATCGATCACATGAGCGCCATGAAACTGATACATTCTATCGAAAAGAAAGGCGGGCAAATTTCCTCGTTTAAATCTTATTGCGGCGGACTCATTTCTCCCGAGAGTAATGATAATCCATGGCAGTACAAGATCTCGTGGAATGCCCGCAATATCGTGATGGCTGGTAGTTCAGGCGCCATCTATAAGGAGAAAGGGAAGGTCAAAGAAACAGATTATCCGCACCTGTTTGATCAGAGCAAAACTATACAGATCCCTACACTGGGCAAACTCGCATGGTATCCTAACAGGGATTCACTGGCGTATATGAAAGCTTATAAGCTGGAAGATATCCAGACCTTCATGCGCGCTACCCTGCGGTATCCTGACTTCTGCGAAGGATGGAGTACTCTCGTAAAACTGGGACTTACGGATGATAACACAAAGATTCAGACGGATGATATGACCTATTATCAATGGGCGAGTCAGAACCTGAAACCAGCGAAGGACCTGAGTAATGAAGAAAACATCGCTCACTTTCTTGGTATATCTGCCAAGTCCAAGATCATTCGTCAGCTGAAGTTTTTAGGTTTACTGAATGGGGAAACGATCCACCAGGGTACACTTACAAACGCCGGCGTGCTGCAGAACATCGTAGAGTCCAAACTGGCTATGGAACCGACTGACAAGGATATGATCGTGATGATCCATGAGATAGAATTCGAACGCAGAGGTATCACTACAAGGTTGCATAGTTACATGATAGTACAGGGTGAAGATCACCTGCGTACCGCTATGGCAAAGACTGTGGGACTGCCGTTGGGCATTATGGCAAAGATGATTTTACAAGGTAAAGTGAACCTTACTGGTTTGCAGATACCTGTCACACCTGATATTTATAATCCTGTTCTGAAAGAACTGGAAGAGTATAATATTCGATTTGAGGAGAGTTTCGAATAGAATAATATTTTCCTATGGTAAATGACCCTCATTCAAGGAAAAGGCTGACCAAATGGTCAGCCTTTAATATTAGTAGTGGATATGAGTTTTGATGGAAATGAAGGATGGTTATGATTAGCTGAATATTAGCTTTGCCGGAAATGAATATCAGTTTTGCTTTGTCTGAATATCAGTTTACCGAAAATGAATATCAGTTTTGCTGGCTCTGAATGTATGTCTGCACCAGTTCTTTTAATTCTTTTACCCCTTCTGTAGCAGGTTTTTCTATCAGATGCAAATACGGCCGCTGCTTTACCTGCGGCAGATTTTTATCTATTACGTACACGGGTACATGTCGCGGCACAATATCCAGTAATCCTGCTGCCGGATACACCAGCAATGACGTACCAATCACCACAAAAATATCCGCTTGTCTGACCAGCTTAACTGCCTGCTCTATCATCGGTACTTCCTCTCCAAACCATACAATGAAAGGTCGTAACTGACCACCATCTGCTGCCAGATCACCCAATTTGATATCGTCATTATAAGGGTAAGTACGTTCTGTATCCAATACACTCCTCATTTTAGTGATCTCTCCATGTAAATGCCAAACCTGTGTGGCACCACCTCTTTCATGCAGGTCATCTATATTCTGGGTAATGATGTGCAGGTCAAAATGCGCCTGAAGGTCCGCCAGCCCTGTATGTGCGGCATTGGGTTGCGCCTTCAGGATATCCTGTCTGCGCATATTATAAAAGTCAAGCACCAGCTGGGGATCCTTCTTCCAGCCATCCGGAGAGGCCACTTCGTATACATTATAACCCTCCCACAGTCCATCGCTGTCACGGAACGTTCTTAAGCCGCTCTCTGCGCTGATGCCCGCTCCTGTTAATATAACCATCCGAAGTTTCATACAATGAATGTTTTTTATGATTTTCTGATTCGAATATACTGGTTTTAACATTTAACGTAACTTTATATATTATTTTCTAAATGGACCAGCCTTGAAGATCATTTATACGCTTATTTTCTGTTCGCTGATTATATTATTACATACAACAGCCAGTGCTCAGAACGATACGACCCATGTGCCAGCAGATAGCGCCATCGCTAAAAAACAGCTGGATAGTTTACAGCATAATAAACCCCTGACGGAGGAAGATACTGCTATCAGTTACCGCATCAATGGTGTATACCTGAAGAGTATCTGGACAGATTTAAAATATACGGTGTCCCGCCCTGCTCATTGGGAGAAGCGCGATTTTATACGCCTGGGTGTAGTTGTGGGAGGTGCAGGCATATTGATGACCACAGCTGATTATGAAGTGAAGCAGTTCCTGCTGCGCAATCATACCGGTGGATGGAATGCTATTACCGGGCAAATCGAGCCATTTGGCAATGCGTATTCCCCTTATCTGATTGGTGGGATGTACCTGGCGGGAGTGATCGCAAAGGACCGGAAACTGGAGAATGCGGGGCTCATGTCAGCAAAATCCCTATTGATTTCAACACTGCTCTATACGACTGCCAAGTCTGTTATTCGTCGTGGACGACCTACTTATTTTGATTCTCCGTTTGATTACAATCGTCCGTTTACCATGAATAAGCAGCATACGTCATTCCCTTCAGGGCATATGAATACGGTGACTACGGTGGCGACTGCACTGGCAGAGATCTATGGGGAGAAACATCCGTGGGTGCCGTGGGTGACGTATAGTATTGCGATTGCCACTGGTGCTACGAGAATGTACCAGATCAGGCATTGGAGTAGTGATGTATGGGTAGGGGCGTCGTTAGGGTATTTTGTGACGAAAAGTGTATTCCGGCATCAGCGGGAAATGGAACGGAAAAAGGCATTGGCGGCGAGAGCAGCCACGATGTAAAAGTTATTGATAAAATCTTATGAATAAGGTTGCAGCCCATTGACTGCAACCTTATTTTTTTTAATCACCATAAGTCAGGAATATCCTCATCGGCGTAGGATAAACCTCTCCTGAAGCAATCGGCAATGCCGCCGTATAGGTATAAGCCCCCGCCGGAATACTTGCCGTTGCGGTCTGCCCATAACCCACTGTCACAGAAGGCCCATAAAAGTACGTCTCTGTACCATTAGGCTTTGTAAACGCAAGCCCAATCCGCACTGATTGAGATCCTGAATTGGCATTATAAACAGTCGCAGTGTAACCTGACAATACCTGTATTGTCACAGGCGTAAACAAGGTTGGATCAGACCAATATGCACCATAAGAAAACTGTCCGGAAGGATTGGTGTAGTAACCACCTGGTGCCGTATTGGTCCAGCTTTCCGTCACACCCGGTGAGGTGGTCTGGGAAGTCGTAATACCAATATTAGTCGTCTGGATTACAACGTAGCCTACAATATTAGTGGCTGATACAATGTAATACTTGGAAGGGGGATCTGCTTTGGCAATCATGGAACAGGCACAAAGCAAGAGCAAAATGATTGTTTTTTTCATGTGAGGGATTTTTGGGTTTAAAAAAAATTATGGTTATTTGAAATGTCTGAAATTGTATATCAAACTGATTAGTAAGTAACGTCCCCTCGTCCTTGTCCATGAATCAGCAACCATCGAAGCACTCACACTCCTGCTGGCACCAGACTGCTGATTCAACAGATCCACACATGTCAAACTCGCCTGCAACGCCCTGTTTTTTAAAAACCGGTAGCGTACCACCGGTGAAAGAATGGGAAAATCGGGCTGGTAATTTGAGGGCAGACTGCTGTTGAAGTTATAATACCAGGATAACCCGCTTTCCAGGTTCTTCCATGAATAGAATCCTTTACCAGTGATACCAGTTTGGAAATAGTTGGTCGTTACGCCACTACTTGTCGTCATCATATTATACCCCGGGCCAACACTGAGACTCAGATCCCAGCCTTTCTGGTCATTGTAGGTACAGGTCAAATCACTATTGGTAGTGAAGGTACGACTGTCATTCCGTGCACCATTGCTTAACACAGGACTCTTTGAATATGCAGCAGTTCCCATCATATTGATAATCAACCTGCCCTTCAGTGCAGAAGTTGAGTAATTGAGTGTGATGTTACCACTTTGCGAACCTTCCAGGTTCACTGGTTTAGTTAGCTGGCCACCATTATCGAGTAAAGTGGTAGACTGCGCAATGCTATGTTCTGTGACACTGGCACCCATGCTGATGGTAAAGAGCTGCATAGTGCCCATCTTAATGGCATTGTAACTCAGATTAAGGGAGTGGGTATACGGTTGTTTCAGATCAGGATTGCCTTCCTGTATAAAGAGAGAATCTGATGTTACGGTCACGGGTTGTAATTGCTGTATAGATATCGCCATTGGCCTGCCGTTATAACCCAACATCAATGTTTTTCCACCTTTCGGGCTAATACTCACCATCGCCTGTGGTAGCAGGTTGATAAAGCGACGGGAAAGTTTTATGTGTTCACTCACATTGTCTGTGAGCAGCCAGTCGCCTTGCAGGCCTCCACCCAAAGTGATATTTAGTTTGCCTGCCTGCCCCCTGATGGAAGCCTGTGCTAACCCGCTGTGATAGTTGCTGACGAAGTTATTACTCTGGCTGGAATCCAGCTGATCATAGTGTTGGTTGGCATCATTGAATTTGTAGGTGTTGTAGATGTTATTGTCTCTGTTAAAACCATAACTACCCTGTGCTGTGAAATTATATTTTTCTCCCAGTGGTATGGTATACATCATATTGGCACCGACATTGAAGCTACCGCTTTTATTGTCCGACAGCTGATGAATATTTTTGCTGTAGGATGTATATTCCGTCAGGGTTTCGTTCAAAGAGCTACGCTTGTTTTCATTATTGCGTATGTTCAGGTTTGCCATCAGCAATTCACCCATCTTTTTAGCACGATGGGTGAGTTGGAAATTTGAACTTAGCTGTGTGTTATTACTATTAGAATTGCTTGTACCGGATGATTGATAGAGCGGATCACCTGAACTTGCATAATGTTGAGTACTTTGTTGCACACTGGTATTATCCGAACTTTGCAGATTTACCATCGGTATGATACTGAGTGTAGTCAGCTCATCCGGATTAATATCTATCTTACCATTAAAGCGGTGTGCGTACATATTGTTTACTCCGGTGGTAAACTGGCTCAGAGAAGTAGAGGAGTCACCTGGAAATATGTTGAGTATCTGTGATCTGGATTCAATTTCGCTGCGGGTGTCATTGGCCAGATAGTTGCCGGCAAACTTAAATAAAGCATTACGGCTGTCACGGTAGTTCACGCCGCCGTTCATCACCCGTCTGATCCCATTGCTATGTATGGGATCAGTGCCGGTTTTCTCTTTGTCTACATTACCTGCATCTGCAATGATAGAAAGCTGCTGACCGCCATTCATATGGTTCAGGTCACCACTCAGGATGTAGGTATTTCCTGTACCGGCACCTGCACCAGCTTTACCGAAGTTACCTTTTCTTTTGTCCGCCTTCAATACAATGTTCAGCGTTTTGCTGCCCGAGAAACCCGGTGGGGGCGGTGGCCCGGGCATATTGTTGTTGAAGTTGGTAGCATATACCTGGATCTTTTTTACAATCTCTGCGGGCAGGTGTTCAAGTGCTTTAGAAGGTTCACCTGAGAAGAAGGGCTCACCGTCCACTGTGATCTGGTCCACAGGCTGACCATTGATAGTAATAGTGCCATCATTCCGGATCTGTATACCTGGAAGCATTTTAAGCAGTTCTACAAGTGCAGCATATTCTTTTGTTTTGAAGCCACTGGAGTTATATTCAAGGGTATCTTTCCTCATCACGATGGGAGGTTCCTGTACTACAATGGTATCCAGTTCTTTTACCCGGATGAACATATAGATGGTATCCATGTTTACTACCTTTTGATTGCCGTCTATGGTAAAAGCTTTTTGTATAGGGGCGAGGCCCTGAAAGGAAATGTTTAAGGTGTACTGCCCAAAAGGAATATTGTCAGCGCTGAAACCACCTGTATGATCTGAGAAGATGGATTTCCTGATAATATTATCCTGTGTGATAGTAATAAATGCGTTTTTGAGCTGTTGATGGGTAACGGTATCAGACAGCTGGCCATATATTTTACCGGTTTGTTGGGCGTGCACAGTAAAGGAGGCAAATAATATCAGGTAAACAAATACGTGTTTATAAAAACTCATTCCACCGGAATTAGACAAGCACCTTTTGCTATGAAAGACGCCTGTAAAATTAAACTAATCTGCAGCATGACCTAATTTGCTGCATATAAGCCAAATGAAATCAGGATAGGGGACAACAACTTTTCATGTTTGTTTTTATTTGGGTTTAAAAAATCTCTCAGATGTACATAGAAAATCCTACAAAGCGGCGAGCGTGTTTAAAGACTGAATTAACGAACTATTATTACTCTTTAATAATAATGGGTTCTGAAAGTAGCTGGCCATGATACCTGTGGGATCATAAGTAGGTTCATACGCATATTCCTTGTATATGATTGCTTAAGTCTCTGCCTCCAATGGGTAACATTTAAGTATTGGAAGTGATAAGGTATATGGTGTTAAATTTACAATTTATTCTTTACAATGCAACTTAGTAACAGTCAATTCCTGCGAAAAATGTTTTTCATCGTCGATAAAAACATTTTCAACTATTAAAAACTTTTTTTGAAGCTGATGTCCGGTTGATACAAAATTAGGGTAACATTAAAAAGTTAGTGAGTAGTTATTAAGAGAAAGAGGAATCGAAATAAGTCAGAATCCTTTATCAGAAAGGATTTTGTACCATAATTCCTCCTGGTATTCAGAAGTTAATTATCTCGCTGAACTTATTGTTGGCTATGAATTTGAGTATTCCCATGCTGCCGCAGGCCAACTTCGAACTATTTCTTCATCCCTCCCAATTCGAGGATCGTATTGTATTCATCTTCCGTCACGGCACATACTGAAAGCCTTCCCTGTCTGATCAGCTGAAAATCCGCCAATCTCTTCTCCGCCTTCATTTGCGCCAGTGTCACATGCTCTTTAAAAGGCTTCACCGGTTGCAGATCTACCACCACCCAATTAGGATCAGGTGTAGTCGGATCCTGATAAGACTCCTTCGCCACTTTTGCAATCCCTACTACCGCCAGTCCCTCATTGCTATGATAGAACAACACCTGGTCACCCTTCTTCATCGCCTTCATATTATTCCTGGCCTGGTAGTTTCTCACTCCATCCCAAAACGTCTTTCCATCTTTTTCAAACTGCTCCCAAGAATATTTAAACGGTTCCGATTTAACTAACCAATAATTCATCAAAAGAAAGTTTTAAAATTACCAGCTACTACATCAGCAGTATGCACGGTATTAATATTCAAGTCATGGTTACTGAATTACCTATCACTGGCCAGTACATTGGCAGGATTTAGCTATCAGTTCATATCCTTTTACCAGCCACTCGCCAATACATCGGCAATATGCATGGTTTTAATATTCAGGTTATGTTTTTTGATATACCCATCCAGGTGCATCAGGCAGGAAAGATCCGTAGATATCAGGTATTCCGCCCCTGTGGCTATTGCATTGTGAACCTTCTGCTCGCCCATTCCAATCGAAATAGGTTCGTATTTCACAGCAAAAGTACCTCCAAAACCACAGCAGGTCTCACAATCGTTCATCTCCGTCAGTTCCAGTCCTTTCACCTTACTCAGGAGGTTTCTTGGCCCCTGTTTGATATGACATTCCCTCAGCGCTGCACAGGAATCATGATAGGTAGCTACCCCATTCAGCGTAGCGCCTAAATCAGATACATGCAGTACCTCCGTCAGAAACTCTGTAAATTCATACAGCTGCTTGCGCAACAGTTTTACATCATTGTGAGCGGCAGAATTGTCGAACAGCTTCCCATAGTAATTGCGTACAAACCCTGTGCAGGAGCCGCTGGGTGCCACGATGTAGTCAAAAGTGTGAAAATCCTTTACAAACTTGGTCGCCACAGCTCTCGACTCATCCCAATACCCTGCATTAAAAGCAGGCTGTCCACAGCAGGTTTGGTTTGCATTGTAACTGACGTTACAACCCAGTTTCTCCAATACTTTGACCATATTGAAGGCTGTTTCGGGAAATAACTGATCTACAAAGCAGGGGATAAAAAGATGAACGTTCATCGAGTTAGTCTTTATATGTAGCATATGAAACCTGCTAGCTACTTGAAAATTTAAATTGTCTGCTGCAACTTCCCCATTATACCAGCCGTCAAGCTACAAGAGATTTACCAGCCCTGCTGTAAATTCTATCCTATCATGCCGATCATTCACCAGATTGCAAGTAAGGCCACAAAGCATTACTTACCCTGCTGCAACTTCCGCATCATACTGATCATCTTCAATGCAGTCAGCGCAGCCTCTTCACCTTTATGTCCATGCTTACCACCCAATCTGTCCGTCGCCTGCTCCATATTATCCACCGTCAAAATCCCGAAGATAACAGGTACCGGCAATTCCAGGTTCAGCTGCATCAACCCTTCTGTGACCCCTTTACAAACGTAATCGAAATGCGGTGTCTCCCCACGGATCACACAACCAAATGCAATAATAGCGCCAGGCTGTGCACCGGTGCTCTGGGTATGCTCCCAATATTGTTTCGCAGCGAAAGGCAGTTCAAATGCCCCCGGTACTTTTACTTTAGCAACTTTAGATACTTTATATCCGGCAAGTGTCTTATCACAGCCAGCCACCAACTCATTGATGACAGTATCATTCCATTCGGTATACACTATAACAACACTGGCATCCTCAATTCCGAGAATGCCAGTATCGTCCAATAAACTTTGATTATGTATTGACATGTTGAATATATTCTACCGGGAGTAAGAATACACCATTCAATGTTGCATCCTCCTCTTCCGAAATTATTCTCTAACTGCACCCAGTCTCGCCAGATATTTATCCATCTCGCGACCTTCGTTTGACTGAGGATATTTTTCGCGGATCTCTTTGTAGATGGAGATCGCTTCGTCGTTTTTACCAGCCAGTTCCAGGGCTACACCTGCACGGAACAGGTAAGTTGGACCGGTAAAATCGTTGTCGCTGTACTGACCAGCTTTCTTGTAATATTTGATACCTTCTTCTGTATTCTTCAGTTCCATGTAAGCATCACCAGTTATGCCATAAGCCATAGCCTGTACCAGTTGATCACCTGCATTGAAATCTTTCAGCATATCGATACCTTCCTGGAATTTGCCTGTTTTTACATAGCAAAGGCCAGCATAGTATTTTGACAGTTGACCAGTTTTGGTACCGCCATATTTTTTGATTACCTGTAAGAAGCCGTCGTTGTTACCGTCTCCGTTCAGGGCCAGGTTAAATGAATCCTTTTCAAAAGCTTTCTGTGCGTGGAATACCATGTCCGCTGCTTTCTTCTCGTTAGGTGCTTTAATGAACCTGTTGTAGGCAAAAGTACCGCCTATCACCACCAGGATAACGATTACGGCGATGTTGATGACGTTCTTGTTCTTGTAATAGAAATCTTCAGCCTTGTGTACAGAGCCTTGCAAGTCGAAGTCCTTGGTTACAGGAGCAGTTTCAGCGGCCTTATTTTTTGTTTCGGTCATTGTAAATGTGATCGTTTAAAAGTATTTCTTGTTAGGGTACAGGTACGGCCTGATTGCCATATTCCCGCAAATATAAAAAAGGTTAGCGAATCTCCCATGCCATTTCATGCACGGACGCGACCGCTAACCTATTAAATATCACTTAGTCAACAATGAAAGGATAATCCTGTTGTGTGTATACATCTTTCAGCAGTTCATCGTCAGAAGGCCATGGAGAATTTTCTGCAAATTCTACGCAATGTTCAACCTGTTGTTTAACCTTCTCGGTGATTGCTTCGATTTCTGCATCTGTCGCCCATTTGTTTTTCTGAATGGTCTTCAGCACTACAGTCAGCGGATCTCTTTCTTTGTATTCTTCTACTTCTTCCTTAGTACGATACTTAGCAGGATCACTCATGGAGTGACCACGGTAGCGGTAAGTCTTGATTTCCAGTAAGGATGGACCTTCGCCGGTGCGCGCACGCTTTACAGCTCTTTCCATACCTTCGTGCACAGCTTCGCAGCTCATACCGTCGATGGTATCGCTCGGCATGTCGTAAGCGTTAGCTAACTTATAGATGTCCAGTACGTTGGATGTACGTTCTACTGAAGTACCCATTGCGTACATGTTATTTTCGCAAATGAAAATTACTGGCAGTTTCCACAGCATGGCCATATTGAATGTCTCATGCAGCATACCCTGACGGGCAGCACCATCTCCGAAGAAGACAACTGCTACATTGTCAGTACCTTTGTATCTCTCAGCAAATGCAAGGCCAGCACCGGTACCAATCTGAGCGCCCACGATTCCATGTCCGCCGAAAAAGTTATGCTCTAAAGAGAAAAAGTGCATACTACCACCCTTACCCTTAGAACAACCTGTAGCCTTACCATAAAGTTCAGCCATACAAGCATCCGGAGACATACCCTTGGCAATCGCCAGTGCGTGGTCACGGTAAGCAGTGATGAATTTATCCTCCGGTTTAGTTGCAGTCATACAACCCGCAGCAATCGCTTCCTGTCCAATGTACAGGTGGCAAAAACCGCGAATCTTCTGCATTCCATATAATTGGCCGGCTTTTTCCTCAAAGCGGCGCAGCAAGAGCATCAATTCATACCAGTACAAATACGTCTCTTTGGTGAACTTCGTCTTTACGTCTGTTTTTGTAGCCACTGTTTCTTAATTTGTCCGCAAATATAACAGGAAAATCCTAAAAACTAAATACTTTGCAACTTTGCTGGAAATACATACCATAATAATATAATAG
>Ga0316604_10003238_pt1 | contig 11606 bp, 11 predicted proteins | sample OWC_soil_day20_C_FD_207650 | JGI IMG/M metagenome (GOLD analysis project Ga0316604, IMG submission 207650) | Wetland soil microbial communities from Old Woman Creek delta, Ohio, United States - OWC_soil_day20_CT | ecosystem: Environmental > Terrestrial > Soil > Wetlands | place: USA: Ohio... | reverse complement strand
AGAAATCTCAGCCACATTAGATAGAACCTTAAGTCGGTAATACCTGTTCAACCCATTGGCGTCTTTCGACGTTTCGGGGCAGTGGCGTCTGTTTACGCAGGAGCCTCACCTAACAGAGAACTGTCAATATTCTTTTCGTTTCTTTCATTATAGGCCCGACTTTTTGCAACGTCAACTCTTCGAAAATAATTTGAAAAAACAGTTGAATTGAAGGGAATTACACGAGGATTGTCGTATTTTAAATTATAGGAACAGCTACGCTGACTTGACCGAGAGCTTACTACCCCAAATACGGGATTAAGTTGCTATATGAGTTACTATATGAGGATTCTGATTCGGGTGGTAAGGTGAGAAACGATGATCATTATAGCGATTTGTGACGACAACGAAAAAGAAAGAACGGAATTGTGCCGTGCGGTTGAACAGTTCTTGCAGAACAGGGACATCGACGGGAAAGTCTTTGCCAGTGGCAGCGCCGAAGAACTGCGCTTGGTCATGGAGTGCAACAAAATCCGGTTTGACATTATCTTTCTGGATATCATCATGAAAGATATGGATGGAATGACGTGCGCCCGGTTGATCCGGCAGGAAGATAAACTGGTCAAGATCATCTTTTTAACAAGTTCTACGGATTATGTTTATGAAGGGTATGAGGTGGAGGCCGCGGGCTATCTCTTGAAACCTGCGAATTACGCCAAACTGGCGAGCGTTCTGGGGAAAGCCGTTGACCAGATTCAAGATTTTGCAAAAGATAGTATGGCGATTGTCAGCGGCGGCGGAACCCAACGGGTGAAGATAACAGACATTCTGTATCTTGAAAGCGGCAAGAACCGTGTTAGTATCGTTTTGGCAAAGCCGGATGAGAAATTGATCGTGTATACCAAGCTGGATGATTTTGAGCAACACTATCCGTCAAAAATGTGGATTCGCACGCATAAGAGCTTCCTGGTCAATTACCTGTATATTGAGCAGTACGTCAATGACGAATTTGTGCTGCGTGACGGGACCGTGATTCCCATCAGCCGATCCTATCGAGAACGGGCACGGGAAGTGTTTTATTCCCTCCTGCATAATACTTGATAATTTTTAAACCATGCGCCGTAGTGGCACATGGTTTTTTGTCAATTTTACCGGAAAAGCTGCTATTTTTACTTTAATGGTAAAATGTCAGATAATTCGTAGTATACTTCAAATGAACGGGCAAAAAATTCATTGCCGATAATATGATTTTTAAGGAGTGAAAAGAAATGAACACAAAAAAAATCGCGCTCGTAGTTCTTGTGCTTATATTCAGTTTGAACTTTGTCGTTTACGGAAGCGAAATTCCGGTTACCGATTATGCCAACCCGGAATACTGGTTGTCTTTGCCTGCGTCCACCGAGAAAACGGTGGATGTTTTTTACCTTTACCCGACAGTATTTCAAAAGGTTGATAAGAATGAGCCGAACGTTTGCGATATTGATAACCCGGTTATGTTGAAAAATTCGAAACTGGCGCTTGCTTTCCAGGCGTCTGCGTTTGAACCGGTAGGAAATCTTTTCGCTCCCTATTATCGACAGGCGGATGCGGCGTATACTCTGGCGCTGCCGCTCGCGGAACAGGGCAAAGTGATTGGCGGCATTCCCACAGCCGATGCAGTGGCGGCCTTCGATTACTATATCCAAAATTACAATCAGGGACGGCCGTTCATTTTGGCCGGACATTCGCAAGGCTCCAATGTGCTGCTGTATTTACTCAGCGGCTACCTGAAGGAACATCCCAAAGTGCAGGAACGCATGATCGCCGCTTATGTGATCGGCTATTCCGTTACCCCGGAGTATCTGGCGAAAAATCCGCACCTGAAATTCGCGCAGGGTCCGCAGGATACAGGCGTGATCATTTCCTACAATACGGAAGCGCCAAAAATGGAGGGTAAAAGCCCGGTCGTGTTGCCTGGGGCTCTGGTGATAAACCCCATTAGCTGGACACGGGGAGAAAAAACGGCCACTGCGGCGGAAAGCTTGGGTTCGGTAGACATGGATGCAACCGGGAAAATGGTAACGTTGCAACACTATGCAGATGCTCGGGTGAGTAAGGAGCGGGGCGTAGTGATTTGCAGTACGGTGGATGTTAATAAGCTGTCACCAGGCAATCAAGTATTCCCCAAAGGCGTCTATCACCATTACGATTACTTGTTTTATTATTATAACCTCAGAGAAAATGCTGCTACTCGAACGGAAAACTTCCTAAATAAATAAAAAGAGGAGGGGTTCCCCTTGGCGCTTGGCGAACATAAGAAAATTCTGGTGATCGATCACTCCGGTCTGAATCGTCTGCAAGCCAAGTTGACCCTGGAGAAAAAGGGATTTACCGTTCTGGAACTGGACAACGCCGCCGATTACTTTCATTCCCTCTGGAGCTATACTGATATTGGGTTGATACTGCTGGATTTCATCCATCTTTCGGGCATGAGCGGAGCTGATTTCCTGACACGGATGCAGCAATACAGCTGCAACCCCTGGCCCCCCGTGATCATCGTTTCCAGTGATGCGAACGCGCAGATGGTCGCGAGCGCCATCGGTCTCGGCGCGAAAGACTGCCTGAGCAAGCCTTTCGAGGAAGAAGATCTGTGCAGACGGGTCGAACGCCACGTTGGCTGCATAAAAGAGTTTTGTGTCGGCAAACAACTCTGGAGCATTGATTTAACATCGAATGGTTGCTCTCTTGGAACCGGCGTGGCCGTGATTGATGGAAACTCTGTGGCGGGCGGTACGTCCCGGTTTTATTTCACCGGCTATTGCAACCTTCGGTCCGATCCGGTATCGGCCCGGATCACCGTCAACCTTTTCGCACCAGGTCAGTCCGCCTTCGGTTCGGCCTTCAACAGCTACACCGTTGTGCTGCACGGGTCCCAGAGTAATGATGAGTTTGTGCTGTATGGCCACATGGAGGATCATCCGGAAAACAAACTGACTTCCGTGATGAAAAAACTGGCGGATCTATAGCTGAAATAAAGCCTTGGTTACCGTGAATTTATTTGAAGGAGTGAAGGTAATGAAGTTTTCCAGACGAACTTTTCTCAAATCAGGACTGTCCGGCGCGGCATTGATAGTTGCCAGCGGTGCCCTGCCTTCCACTTGGCTGCGCTCGGCTGGCGCGGCAGGTAAAAAATCCAGGACTACCCTTGCGCGCACAGTGATGCCGATTCCAGTACCGGCTTCCGCCCCCAAACTTCTTCCGACCGATCTAGCCAAGTATTCGCAGAACGGCTATGGAAAGTGGCAAATGGGAGAAGGGATGGACTATGCAAAAAGACTGGACTTGATGAAGCCGGGTTATAGCGATGCTGCGGTTACACCGGTTGCCGACTTGCTGCGTTTTTTTGCTATCACCGACATTCATATTTCCGATAAGGAAACACCAGCCCAGGCCATATTATATGGTTATCGGGGCGGAGTCTCGTCCGCATATTCAGGGGTCATGCTCTATACGACCCATGTTCTCGACGCCGCCATCCAGACGGTCAACGAAATGCACAAAGAAACTCCGATCGACTTCGGAATTTCGCTCGGCGATACTTGCAACAACACCCAGTACAATGAAACGCGCTGGTATGTAGATGTTCTGGATGGCAAAGTCATTCGGCCCAGTTCAGGGACTCATGTCGGCGCCAATACCATCGACCATCAGAAACCGTACCGTGCGGCAGGACTGGATAAAACGATTCCCTGGTATCAGACGATGGGCAACCATGATCATTTCTTTATCGGCTTTTTGCCACCCAACGAGTATAGCCGAAAAACCCTCATCGGCGAGGAAATTATCAATCTGGGCGATGTGTTCACTGATCCCCGCGGCCTGGACAGCCGGGGCTTTTATATGGGCGCGATCGATGGCGGGACACCTTACGGAGATTTGATTGGTGTCGGGCCTGAAAAAGATTTTGCGACGCCGCCGAAAGTTCGCGCTGCCGATCCAGACCGCCGGTCCCTGTATAGACGGGAATGGATGAATGAGTTTTTCAAAACTTCGTCCAGTCCAGTTGGCCACGGCTTTACGCAAGCAAATATTGACAATGATTTTGCCTGCTACAGTTTTGAACCGAAATCCGATATCCCAATCAAGGTGATTGTGCTGGATGATACCCAGGGAAACGACGATCCCGTCAATCTGGAATCTCTCGGGTATGGTCACTCTGCGCTGGATCAGGCTAGATATGACTGGCTCATGCGAGAACTTGACTTGGGACAAGCCGAAGGCAAGCTGATGATTATTGCCGCGCACATCCCGATCGGCGTCGAGCCCTGGCCTTCCATGATGGGCTGGAACCCGACCATTCCCGTAACAGAAGCGCAATTTATCGCCAAACTTCAGGAATATCCGAATTTGATCCTGTTTGCCGCGGGTCATCGACATATCAATACGGTCACCGCTTTCAAATCGCCGGATCCCCGTCGCCCCGAACTTGGTTTCTGGCAGATAGAAACCGCTTCGCTACGCGATTTTCCCCAACAGTTCCGTCTTTTTGAGATCGTTCGCAACAGCGACAACACGGTTTCCATCCTTGCAACTGACGTGGACCCGATTGTCAAAGACGGGTCGCTGGCTGCGACATCTCGTTCTTATGCCGTTGCGGCTCAGCAGATATTTAAGAATGACATGCCTTACCTGCCTACGGGAGCCTATAATGCTGAGCTTGTCGTTCAATTGAGCCCGGAAATGCAGGCGAAGATTCGGGGAATTGGCAAGCCGATCCGTGGTTAAGTTGATGAAGTGATGCAACCCAAAGGGTCGGTACGTGCTGCTCCCGGCCCTTTGGGTTGACCGAACAGTTTGGTAACTGGCACGGGCAAAAAATACAGTTCCTGAACTGAAAAATGGAGGAATATTGATGAAACGAATGCTCTTGCTAGTTCCATTACTGCTATGTTGTCTGATTCTGGGGCCACGGACGGCCGGGGCCACGGAAGGCGGCGCAAGCTATTATTTTCCCGGTTCCTCCACGACTTTTGTGACAGCAGTAACTCCGGAGCCCGGATTCATGGTTGCCAACCAGCTGCTGTATTTTAACGGAAGTGCCAGCAAAGCCGTGCTACGGGGGCGTGTACATCTGGGACTGAAATCCAACGCTTTTTATAATTACATGGCAGGCTTCTATACGTTCAAACAGCCGGTACTCGGCGGTCGGCTGCAAATCGGGGCAGCGATTCCCGTAGTAGCCAATGTCACTGTCAATGCCAGCGCCAATTCCCACCAGCTTTCCGACGGCAGTAACGGTTTTGGCGACACCATGGCTTCGGCTTCCCTGTATTGGAAAAAAAGCGATATTTTCTATAAGCTGACCCAATCGGTCTTTGCTCCCACCGGCGCCTACACCGCAGGCGAAATCGCGAATGTAGGCCGAAATTACTGGGCTTTTGATACATCCCTCGCCATGACCTGGATGAATAAAAAAGGCACAGAGATTACGGTCACGCCAGGCTTCCTGTTCAATACGAAGAACCATGGCACCGATTATCAGTCAGGCAACGAGTTCCACGTGGACGTTGCGGTGAATCAATTTTTGAAGCCCAACTTCGCAGTGGGCTTGCACGGCTACTACTACAGCCAGATGTCGGATGACAGTGGCAGCGGTGCGGTATTGGGCGGATTCCGGGGCCGGTCGCTCGGATTCGGACCCGCCATTCTCTGGATGCCCAAAGCGGGCAAAGGCAATCTCTCCATCGTCGCCAAGTGGCTTCATGATGTGGATCACAAGAACCGTATGCATGGAGATTATGGGCAATTTATCATAGGCTACAAGTTCTAACCGTTGCTAGAGCGAAAGGAAAACCAATAGGGAAAGAGAAAGGAGGAAAGTTATGAAGAAGCTTTTTGTGAAGAGCCTGCTCATTCTCCTGCTGCTCGTAAATACGGTTTTTGCCGCCGAACCCCTGCCTTCATGGAACGATACCGCGTCCAGGCAGGCCATCATTACTTTCGTCGAACAGGTGACACAGGAAGGCTCGCCGAACTTTGTGCCGATTCCCGAACGTATCGCTACTTTTGATAATGATGGCACGCTTTGGTCCGAGCAACCAATGTATTCCCAAGACTACTTCGTAATCGACCGCATCAAAGCGCTCGCGCCACAGCACCCCGAATGGAAGCTGAAGCAACCATTCAAGGCTGTGCTGGAAAACGATATGAAAGCGATCGCCGGACTTAGTTGGCCTGCATTTCAAGAGCTTATCATGGCTACACATGCCGGTTGCAGCACCGAAGAGTTCGCGCAAATCGTCAAAGACTGGGCGGCTACGGCGAAGCATCCGCAGACTGGTCGTCTCTATACGGATATGGTTTTTCAACCGATGCTGGAGCTGCTCAGCTACCTGCGTGACAATGGGTTCACGACCTATATGGTGACAGGCGCCAATCAGGAATTCGTTCGCCCGTGGGCGGAAAAGGTTTATGGATTTCTTCCCGAGCAAATCATCGGTTCCAATCTCAAGCTAAATTATGAGTTACGCAACGGTGAGCCAGTCATCATCCAAATGCCGGAGTACGTTCTCATGGTCGACAATGTGGGAAAACCGGCGGCGATCAACCAGTACATCGGCCGTCGTCCCATCGCCTCGTTCGGCAATTCCGACGGTGATCTGCAGATGCTCCAGTGGACAACCGCCGGCAGTGGCCTGCGTCTGGGGCTTCTCGTACACCACACTGATGCCGTGCGTGAGTGGGGCTACGATCGTACATCTGATGTCGGGAAGCTGGACAAGGCGCTCGATGCGGCGAAAGCAAAAGGATGGACCGTTGTGGACATGAAGAACGACTGGAAAATCATTCACCCCTTCGAGAAGAAACAAAATTAAATATAGGGGGTTGGTTGCGAATGAAGCTTAAGAAGATTTTGTCGATTGTTACGATGGCGCTCTACCTGACTAGTATGGCTCTGCCTGTCTATGCCTGCACCACGACAATCGTAGGCAAGGATGCTTCTGCTGACGGGTCGGTCATGGTTTCTCACTCTGACGACGGTTTGAACGATGGGAGCATGATTTATATTCCGGCGCAGGATCACAAACCCGGCTCGCTCCGGGCGGTGTATTATTCCCATGCGTCGCTGGACTTCAAACCGCAGTGGGGAGCTACGATCAGCCATCGCATCGTGACAAAGGATCGCGGCCCCAATTACGATATCAAGGATGTACCGCCCAGCGTGCCGCTCGGCTTTATCCCGCAGGTCGCCCACACCTATGCTTATTTTGACGCCAACTACGGCATCATGAACGAGCATCAGCTGTCTATCGGCGAGTGCACCGACAAAGCGAAGGTTCACCCGGAGCCGGAACCCGGCAAACGCATTTTTTACTCCGCCGAACTCTCACGGGTCGCTCTCGAACGGACCAAAACCGCCCGCGAGGCGATCAAACTCATGGGCGAACTGATTGAAAAATACGGTTACTATGGCACGGGCGAAACCTTGTTGGTGGCCGATCCGGGCGAGGGCTGGGTCATGGAGATGGCCGGATATGACATGAACGGAACCGGCGGCGTCTGGATCGCCCAACGCGTGCCTGACGATCAGTTCTTTGTCGCCGCCAACCAGTTCCGTATCCGCGATGTGCGCCCCAATGCCGATGATATGATGTTTTCGGCCAACATTTTTGAAATCGCCCAGTCTAAAGGCTGGTGGAAACCCGAAAGCGGACCGCTGGACTTCGCCAGTGTTTACGGCGACGGCGAATTTCACCATCCGTATTATTCGTTGCGTCGCGTCTGGCGCGCCCAGTCGCTGGTTGCTCCGTCCCTCAATCTTTCGCCTTGGGCCGAAGGGCCCTTTACCCGGGCGTATTCCTTTGGCGTAACTCCTGATAAAAAACTGTCTGTCGCTGATCTCTTTGCGATCCATCGGGATAACTACGAAGGTACGGAATTTGACCTGACCAAAGGATTGGCAGCCGGTCCGTTCGGCGATCCCAACCGCTTCGAAGGCAATGCGGAAGGAATGGCGGATAAGGAAGGCAGGCTTACGCCGGTGATCGGGGAGTTCGAACGTCCCCTGAACATTTACCGCTGCGTCTATGCGCATGTAAACCAATCCCGCAGCTGGCTGCCGAATGCCATCGGCGGCGTAGTGTGGTTCGGCCCGGACCGTCCGGCGACAGCGGTGCTGATGCCCTTCTATGCCGGAGCCCTGGATTTGCCGACGCCTATCCAGAAAGCGGATATTCTCAAGTTCGACCGCAACAGCATGTGGATGGCGTTTAACTATGTGGCGAACTATTCCATGCTCAAATATTCGTACATGATCAAAGATATTCACGCCGTACGCGACCAATTCGAAACTAACGCATTCGAGCGGCAACCCAAGTTGGAAGCAGAAGCTCTCGCACTCTGGAGCAAGGGCGATCAGAAGGGCGCCCGCGAGATGTTGACCCGCTACAGTGACAAAAACGCCAACGCCGTGCGGGCTGACTGGTGGAAATTGGCGACCAATCTCTATCTCAAGTACAACGACGGCTACCTCAACACGCAGAAAACCATTGCCGATCCCGTGTTTTACCCGGCCTGGTGGCTCAAGCAAGTCGGCTATGAAAATGGCCCTACCAGTTACCAGAAAAAACCGACCAGTAATTAAATAATAAGCAGGAAAAGCCCTTCGGCAAGTAAGCCGGAGGGCCTTGTCATAGCAGGAAACGAATTAGGCGGCTTAGCAGGATATTAGCAGGAAGCTAGCGAATATTTTTCGGTAATGCAGAAAAAATGTAAAAAACAAAAGGAGACGTGGCATATGAGCGCAATTCGGGTCATGGTGGTTGATGATTCGCCATTTTCCCGCACATTGCTGGCAGAAGCCCTGACGCAGGGAGGCTGTGAAGTGGTGGGAGAAGCGGAGTCGATCGAAACGCTGATTCAGGTATATGATGAGTGTAAGCCGGACCTTGTGACCATGGATATTGCAATGCCGGGTGCGGATGGATTTGAATGCACCAAAACCTTGCGGTTACACGACCCCGCCGCTAAGGTGATCTTGGTCAGTTCCATGAAGGATGAAGAGACGGAAGCGGATGCCAGGCATGCAGGTGCAGTAGGGTATGTCCAGAAACCTGTGGAAGAGGACGTACTGCTCAGAGTGATTCAAAATGTCATGTCGCCGGATAAGATGTTTGGCAATCTGGATGCCTGGAGTTGTGATATTTTTGCCGAAGTGTTGGCGCAAAACATTACCCGCATGACAAAAAGCACAGCGAAAATTACCGAGCAAGCCGATCTGCGAAAAAATATTTCCCAGGGAATAACCGTAGTAATTGGGATTATTGGTCGGTATCCGGGCTCTATTGTGTTTGATCTGACGCAGGAGGCCGCTGAAAAAATGGCGGAAATCATGTTGCGCCGTCCGGCGAAGAGCCCGGCGGAAGTGGTGTCCGTCGCTGCGGAATTCGCCAATGTGGTGGGGGGCGTCGCCTGCTCCATGTTGAACCGCAAAGAAAAATCGTTTGGGTTGCGGGTCGCGCCGCCGAGTGTGTTTCAGGGGGCGACGAATGAAATTATCAGTCCCATGCTCCACATGCATGGTGTGGAAGCCGACACCGACTTCGGGCGGCTTAGCCTGAGCTTCGGGTTTAAGAAGGGGACGGTATTGTGGATGTAAACAGAATTAACCCAATTCTTGACGCGGTGGGCGGCACATTGCCTCAGCTCGGGTTCCAGTCGGTGACGAAGAAATCTGTGGCCTTGGGCGGATCGGTGCTGAAGTGGGCGGGTGTGATGATCAACATCGGCATGCTCGGAAGCATCAAAGGCTCGATTGCTATTGGCATGAGCACTGCGGGAGCCTGCCGGTTCGCGTCGACGATGATGATGGGGATGGAAGTAAAGGAGCTGGATGAGCTATCGCAAAGCGCGATCTCGGAGATGGCGAACATGGTTTGCGCCAATGCTTGCACCCGGTTTAGCCAGGATGGAATAGAAGGCGTTGATATTTCGCCGCCGGTTTTGTTTGTGGGCGAGGGCGGCAAGGTGACACTGCCTGTACCGAAAGTGATTTCGGTGGCTTTTATGGTGGATGACATTCAGGTGGATATTCATATTGGGTTGCATGAGTAAGGGCGGCCAATGAAGTAGGTGGCGGCGGTAGCGAATAAGGAGCGGGGTATGAGAGCGCTTCGACGCTTCGCTTGACCTCCGCTTATCTCATACCCCGCTCCTTATTCTGGGTAACTATCGCAAAAAAAATCCTCTGTACAATTTTTGTATAGGGGGTTTTTCATTGTGCAGAGGAAACAGCATGAGCGATAGTCACACAAGCTCGGCTGCTTGCCTGAGATAGTTGTAATAGTTGTTTTATTTTGTTACAATTGTAACAAAAGGAGGTTGATCTTATGAGCATTGCCGTTCGGATCGACGACGAACTTTACCGACAAGCGGAGCAAACCGCAAAGGCCGAATCTCGGACTACGCCCCTGCAAATTCAATATTGGGCTAAACTTGGCAAAGCAGCTCTCGACAACCCGGATTTACCGATTGACCTCATTCGGTCCATGCTGGCATCCGAAGGACAACCCTCCGAATCGTTTGTGTTCCGGCGCAAATAAGGATGAAAGTTCTTCAAAAAGGTGAATTTAAAAAAGCCTACAAACGACTTCACGAAAACCAACTGGACGCGGTGAACGAGGGCATTGAATCGGTCATGGGAAACCCGGAAATCGGGGAGCAGAAAAAGGGTGACCTCGTGAAATTCCGGGTTTACAAATTCCCGGTGTTGGACCAACTTTATCTGTTGGGCTATGTTTACGACGAAGCCGAAAAAACATTGACGCTTCACGCCTTCGGCCCACATCAAAATTTTTACCGGGATTTGAAAAAATAAATCTGGCCCGTTGACGGGGCCAGATAACGGCACGTTATTTTCTTCGCGTCCTCCGGGGCGCTTGTTTTTTTGTCTGTGAATATTTTTCTGATCAAATGCAGTTTTTTTCACAAGCTCTTTTTTTAGTAGGGAAGGATTGCCAGGGCGGCAGATTCTACTTTGCAGTCGCGAGAGGGGTTCAGGTTCTTGGCGCGAACGGCAGCGAGCTCTGCTTTGACTGCTTCCAGGTCCGCGCGAAACTCGGCATTGGCGTGCAGGCTGGCAACAACGGCGCTGCCCGTGATACGACCCCACTCCACGTCGCTGTACCAATGATGGTTGCATACATTGCGACTATCTCCAAAGGCGCGACCCCGGGCTAGAAGCGCATTGGCATTTTCCGGCGAAACTTCACTCAGAATGAGGGCCCAGGTCCAGCCGATAGTGGCATGACCGGAGGGATACGAACCGTCTTTTTCCAAATGCGCTATGGTTTCCGGGGCGCAGATTGGCTGTTTGTTCAGCACGAACGGGCGTTGGCGCATATAATGATTCTTGGCGGCGGAGGTTGTCAATCCCGAATCTGTCATTACCCGGCGAAGCAGTGTGTATAGCTTCGGCGTATCCTGCTCCGTGATCGGGGCGTTGAGTGCGCAGGAGTAAATACCGGCGGCGTGCGGGAAACTCAGATCATAATCCGAAAGAGCCAGATCGAAGCGAGCTGTTCCGCGTACGGCAAAGGTTCGCTGGGCAACGTCTTCGTCCAGAGCGAAAGCTGCGGAATCAGGCGCAG
>Ga0316604_10003237_pt1 | contig 11609 bp, 12 predicted proteins | sample OWC_soil_day20_C_FD_207650 | JGI IMG/M metagenome (GOLD analysis project Ga0316604, IMG submission 207650) | Wetland soil microbial communities from Old Woman Creek delta, Ohio, United States - OWC_soil_day20_CT | ecosystem: Environmental > Terrestrial > Soil > Wetlands | place: USA: Ohio... | reverse complement strand
CTACCACTTGCTGCCAGACCTGAGCGCCCTGGGCAATGTCGAGATTCCAGCAATCTACGCCGGCCGTGACCGCCATGAGCGCCACGAACGGGCGCACCAGTTGCTCCAGCGTCTGGGGTTGGGTGACCGCATGCACCATCGCCCCGGACAGCTCTCCGGTGGTCAACAACAGCGCGTATCGATCGCACGGGCCTTGATGAATGGTGGCAAGGTCATCCTTGCCGACGAACCGACCGGAGCACTCGACAGCCATAGCGGCCAGGAAGTAATGGCGGTACTCAAGGAATTGAACGCCGAAGGTCACACCATCATCCTGGTAACTCACGACATGCAGATCGCCCGGCACGCGAGACGCATCATCGAAATCAAGGATGGCGTGATCATTGCAGACCGCCCGAGTGGAGACACAGCACCACCCACCGCCCCGATCCAGACTACACCCCTTGCACTGGCACGCACCGCACGCGCCTGGCAGGGATTGCGCGACCGGCTTGGTGAAGCACTGCGGATGGCCATGGTAGCGATGATCACGCACCGCATGCGGACCTTCCTGACCATGCTCGGGATCATCATCGGCATTGCCTCGGTGGTCTCGGTCGTCGCACTCGGCCAGGGCACGCGTGCGAGCATCCTGAAAGACATCAGCGCGATGGGAACCAACACCATCGACGTCTATCCCGGCGCAGGCTTTGGCGACATGCGCTCCGGTGGCGTACGAACGCTGGTCTCCGCTGATGCCGATGCGCTCGCCGAGCAAGCTTATGTGGATAGCGTGACCCCAACCGTATCGACCTCGAAGGTACTGCGCTTTGGCAACATCTCGGCAAACGGCAACGTCAACGGTGTCGGCATGCAGTATTTTCGCGTCCGCGGCCTGGAGTTTGCTGAAGGCAGAGCCTTTGACAAGAAAGGCGAACTGGCCCTGGCGCAGGAAGTGGTGATCGATGACAACACCCGTCAGGCGCTGTTTCCACGCCAGGCCGAAGCCCTGGGGCAGATCATTCTGCTCGGCAGCATGCCGGCGCGGGTGGTTGGGGTCACCAAAAAGAAAGACAGTGGCTTCGGCAACAACGATAGCCTCAATGTGTGGGTACCCTATACCACTGCGCAAAGTCGCCTGCTCGGCCAGCATTATCTGAAGAGCATCACGGTACGGATGCGCGACGGGGTTTCAACAGCTGCGGCCGAACAGGGAATCACCAAACTGATGAGCCTGCGCCACAGCGGTCGCCAGGATTTTTACCTGTTCAATTCCGACAGCGTGCGGCAGACCATCGAGAAAACCACTGCCACGCTGGCGCTGCTGATCTCCTCGATCGCGGTGATCTCCTTGATCGTAGGCGGCATCGGTGTGATGAACATCATGCTGGTATCGGTCACCGAGCGGACCCGCGAAATCGGGGTACGGATGGCCGTCGGCGCACGCCAGAGCGACATCATGCAGCAGTTCCTGATCGAAGCCGTGCTGGTATGCCTGGCGGGTGGCGTACTCGGCGTGCTGCTCGCAAGAGGCATCGGATTGATCGTCACCCACTTCGCTCCGAGCTTCCAGATGATCTATTCGACCACCGCAATCCTCGCCGCTTTTGGCTGCTCCACCCTGATCGGCCTGATCTTTGGCTTCATGCCCGCTCGCAACGCGGCCCGCCTCGACCCTGTAGATGCATTGGCACGAGAATGAATACCATCACTGTTTTCCCGCTGCGGCGCCTGGGCGCCCTCTTGCTGGCCTTGCTGCTTGCCGGTTGCGCCAGTCTTGTTCGTACCCCGTATTCCGAACCCGACCTGAAGGTGCCGAGCACCTGGCAACACACCAGCGATGGCAAACCGGTGGCTACCGCTCCCTGGTGGCAAGCCTTTGGCGACACACAGCTCAATGCGCTGGTCGATGAGGTTCTCGCACACAATGCGGATCTTGCGGCTGCCGGCATCAAGCTGAAACGGGCACAGCTGAACACCGGACTCACCGAGGATGCCTTCATGCCCGCGCTGGGCGCCAGCGCCGGCAACAACCTGAGCAAATCGCTCAAGGGCGATGGCACCGTCACCCGCAGCTACTCGGCGACCGCCACCCTGAGCTGGGAAGCCGACCTCTGGGGCAAACTCGCGAGCACTCGCGACGCCGCACAATGGGAGGCGCTGGCGAGCGAACAGGACAAGGCCAACACGGCACTGAGCCTGATCGGCAGCACCGCCAAACTGTATTGGCAAATCGCTTATCTGAACCAGCGCCTGAGCCTTGCCGCGCAAAGCATTGCCTATTCCGAGAACACCTTGACGCTGGCACAACGCAAGTTCGCCGCAGGAGCCGTCACCCGTCTCGATGTATTGCAGGCCGAGCAGGATCTGGCCAGTCAGCGCGCGAGTCAGTCGCAATTGATCCAGCAACGTGAGGAGGCCCGCACAGCCTTCGCGCTGCTTTTCGATGGCCCGCCCCACAAGGATTTTACCGAGCCATCAACACTCCCCGCTGGCACGCTGCCTGGCATTGCCGCCGACTTGCCGGCCAGTCTCCTTGCCCAGCGCCCGGATCTGCGTGCCGCCGAATTGCGCCTGCGCAGTACGCTGGCAAGCGGTGATGCAACCCGCCTCAGCTACTACCCAAGCCTCAGCCTGACCGGCTCTTTGGGCAGCAGCAGCGACAAACTGCGCGACGTGCTGAGCAATCCGGTTGCAGCACTCGCCAGTGAGCTCGCCCTGCCCTTCCTGCAACAACGCGAGATGCGCCTCAAGACAGGTGTTGCACAGGCTGACTACCAACTCGCCGTAATACAGTTCCGCCAGGCCTTCTACACTGCGCTGGGGGATGTCGAAAATGCGCTGTCGGCCCGCACCCAAAACGTACAGCAAGGCCAATGGCTCGCCCAATCGCTCGCCAATGCGGCGGCGGCCGAGAAGATCAACGCCGCCCGCTACCGTGCGGGGGCCATCCCGCTGCAAACCTGGCTGGATTCGCAGGAGAAACGCCGCAGCGCTGAATCCGCACTGGCCGAAAACCGTTACAACCAGCTGACCAGTCAGATCACGGTAAATCTGGCTTTGGGCGGATCAATGGCGAACGACTGAACCGACACCCTAACGCTAATTCCTTCTGTCATGCCGAATGCCCCAAGAACGGGCATCCAGCACGGATCGGCTGAAGTCAACGCACCTTTCCGGGCACACTTTATTAATACTAAAGTAAGGCCTCATGGCGCCGTTAGATTCAAGACCACGCTTGCCACATGTCATGGATCGGCCATAGCACATCTGTCTGGTAGCGAACCCATCAGGATGGAATCTGTCAATGCGCAACAACCAGCCCGTTACCCAACGAGAAACCGTTTTGCCGGAAGGTGTGTTCATTTATTCCCGAACCAATCTGAAGGGCCAGATTACCGAAGTCAACAAGGCCTTCGCCGAGATCAGCGGTTATCGGCCAGATGAGATGGTGGGCGAACCGCACAATCTGATTCGTCATCCTGACATGCCCGTCGAAGCTTTTGCGGACATGTGGGTCAATCTCAAGGCCGGACGTCCATGGAAAGGCGTGGTCAAGAATCGCAGCAAGGATGGCGGCTTTTACTGGGTAGTCGCCAATGTCTCACCAGTACGCGAAAACGGTCAGATTGTCGGTTACCAATCGGTACGCACCCCGCCCTCACGTGAGCAGATCGCGGCGGCAGAGCGGGCCTATCAACGCCTGAAAGCCGGGGACAAATCCCTGCGTGTCCAGGACGGCCGTGTCACCCGCAACCATTCGCCGCTTGTCGAAACGCTGCTGTCCTATCAGACACGCCTGGTCGGGTTTGCACTGCTGGCTGCGCTATGTCCCATCATCAGTCTGCTGGCCAGCATATTCGCTTTGCCCTGGCTCACGGCACTGCATGACATTTTCTCGGTGATCTTGCTGGCCAGCACCGTGTACATGCTTGTCTGGTATTTTCCGCGGGCATTCGGCCGCTTGCGCACGATCCAGGATTACGTCGAAAAAGCACTGAAAGAAGGCAACCTGAGCGCAACCCTGGTTCCGACCAAGAACGATCTGATCGGAGCCATCGCTGGTCGCATCGACACCCTGGTATCCGCCGTGCGGGCCACTCTGCAGATCATCGAGGACGCTACGCGCGAAGTTGCAGAGGCAACCGAAGAGGTCAATCGCAGCGTTGAATCTCTGGTCGTTGCTGCTGCCAAGCAAAGCTCAACCACCTCGGCAGCCGCTGCCGGCGTGGAAGAGATGACGGTCTCGATCAACGCCGTAGCAGAGCACGCAGTGAGCACCCAGGGCGTTGCCCAGCAAGCGGGTGAGCAGGCACATGCCGGTGCAGTGCTGTCGGACAAAGCCACATCCACGATCAAAGCCCTCTCCTCCACCGTGGCCCGTTCTGCGGAAACAGTCGAACAACTGGGCTCCCGTACAGAAGAGATCGGCAAGGTCGCCGCTGTCATCAAGGAAATTGCCGACCAGACCAATCTGCTGGCACTCAACGCAGCCATCGAAGCTGCTCGCGCTGGCGAACAAGGGCGGGGCTTCGCCGTGGTGGCGGATGAGGTACGCAAGCTTGCCGAGCGCACCGCCAAAGCCACCCAGGAAATCGACCACATGATCACGCGCATCCAGACCGATACGGTCAGCGCCGTGGAAGGCATGCGTCAGAGCGCCGATCAGGTCGGTATCAGCGTGACGCTGGTACATGAAGCGCATGAAGCACTGAGCGCCATCAACCGGCAAATGAACAATACCGTACAGATGGTCTCGGAAATCTCGCACTCTTCTGCGGAACAAGGCAGCGCAATGGGGATGATGGCAGAAAGCGTCGAACAGGTCGCCCGCTTGACCGAAGACAATCTCGGCACGGCGCGGGACACGGAAGCTTCCTCGCACATCCTCCAGACCAATGTCGGACGCATGCGCAAGGCCGTTGCACAGTACCGCGTCTAGTCCAGCACGCAGGTCTACCGAAAAGGGCGGCAGGATTTGCCGCCCTTTTGCCATTCTTTTCCGCCGCTGCCGCACTGCCTTGTAGGGCTAATCTCACAGCATCCCGATCACTCCGGTGCTTGCCGTGAATGCCCGCTTCCTTCTTTTGTTGATTCCCACCCCTGCACTGGCTGCCGAAGCCATGCCCTCTGCGACAGGCAGTCTGCTGCAGATGCTGCTGGGGCTTGGCGTAACTCTGGCCTTCCTGTTCGGTGCGCTGGTCCTGCTCAAACGCCTGCAAGGAACGCGTGCGAATCAACCCGGCTTATTGCGCATCCTTGGCGCAACCTCTGTCGGCCCGCGCGAGAAAATCGTGCTGCTTGCCGTCGGCAAACAGGTGCTGGTCTTAGGCGTCACGCCAAGCACCATCAATGCCCTGCATACGATGCCAGCCGATGAGCTGCCCGAGACTCCGCCCGTTACGCCGCTGCCCAGCGCCAGCGATTTCGCCAACCGCCTCAAGCAGATGCTGGAGCGTCGCCGTGAAAGCTAGACAGCTCTGGTTTCTCATCCCGGTTCTGCTGCCAGCACTGGCCTCGGCCCAGGCTTTACCGGCGCTGACCACGTCTCCCGCAGCAGGGGGGGGTACCGTTTACAGCTTGCCGGTGCAGACCCTGCTGACCCTCACGGCCCTGAGCTTCCTGCCGGCAGTGATTCTGATGATGACCAGTTTCACCCGCATCATCATCGTCTTCTCCTTGCTGCGTCAGGCACTGGGCACCCAGGGCTCGCCACCGAATCAGGTTGTCGTGGGCCTGTCCCTGTTCCTCACCTTTTTCGTGATGTCTCCGGTTCTCGACACGGTTTATCAGCAGGCCTACCTGCCCCTGACCGAAAACCGGATCCAGTTTGACGAAGCCCTGACCCGCGCCAGTGTGCCGATGAAAACATTCATGCTGCGCCAGATACGTGAACCGGATCTTTCACTTTTTGCCAGCCTGGCCAAGGTGCCCAAAGTAGACAAGGCGGCGGATCTGCCGATGCGCGTGATCGTGCCGGCCTTTGTCACCAGTGAGTTGAAAACCGCATTCCAGATCGGTTTCATCGTTTTCATTCCCTTCCTGATCATCGACATGGTGGTGGCTTCCGTGCTGATGTCGATGGGGATGATGATGATGTCTCCCGTCATCGTATCGCTTCCCTTCAAGATCATGCTGTTCGTGCTGGTAGACGGCTGGACACTGCTGGTCACTTCACTCGTACAAAGCTTCGGCTGACCCTGACAACGGAGATCATCATGACCCCTACCGCCGTAATGGAACTTGGACGTGGCGCCCTTGAAGTCGGTTTGCTCGTCGCGGCACCGATGTTCGTGGCCGCGCTGGCCACAGGCCTGCTCATCAGCATTCTGCAAGCCGCCACCCAGATCAACGAAATGACATTGTCTTTCGTTCCGAAGCTGATCGTGATGTTCCTGACCCTGCTGCTAGCGGGCCCCTGGATGATCACCATGCTGACCGACTATATCCGGCGCCTGTTCTCGGCCATCCCCGGGATCATCGGCTAGCCTCACCCCATGCTTGCGATTACCAGCGCCCAACTCGATGCCCTGCTGCTGGCCTGGGTCTATCCGATCGCACGCGTACTCGGCATGCTCGGCACCGCACCGGTTTTCCGCAGTGCAGGGGCTCCGCGGAAAATCCGTCTGGCCCTGGGGCTGGTCATTGGCGCCGCCATCGCCTCGGTATTGCCTCCGCCACCGCCCATCCAGCCCGGCACGTGGTTTGGCATGGGCGTCTTCGTACAGCAGATCCTGATCGGCACCGGCATGGGGCTTGGTTTGCGCATCGTGATGAGCGCCGTGGATATTGCCGGCAGCATCATCGGCTTCCAGATGGGGCTGTCCTTTGCCAGTTTCTTTGACCCGAACTCCTCGGGGCAAACGGCCGTGCTCTCCGAATTTCTGGGCTTGCTCAACACCCTGACCTTCCTGGCACTCAATGGTCACTTGCTCATGATCAATGTCCTGGTCCACAGCTTCGAGCTGGCACCCATCGGCGGCGTATCCATCACCGGCCCTGCCTGGCTGGTCCTCATCCACCTCGGCAGCATGGCTTTTGCCAGTGGCCTGCTGATAGCCTTGCCCATCATCACCGCATTGCTGATCACCAACATCGCCCTCGCCGTCCTGACGCGCGCAGCGCCCCAGTTGAACCTGTTCGCCATCGGATTCCCGATCACCTCCACGATCGGCCTGCTGGTCATCCTGCTCTCGCTGAACGCCTTCGCTCCGGTTCTGCAAAACCTCTACGACCAGGGTTTTGATGTACTTAGCATGTTCCTCAAGGCCTTGCCGGCCCGCTAGACACGGTCTTCCGCACCACAAAAACACATTCGGCTTGCCCCAAAGCGTCTCAAAAAGTAGACTCGGGCGGTTCAATTCATCCGGATTTCATGCCGCCCATGGCAAAACCCATCGAATTCAAGGCTGGCAGCCTGACCGCCATGAGCGCCGTGCTGCGGGAAATCGACAACGTCCGCCTCTCCGATGCTCTGCAGGTCATGCTGGGCGGAATGGGCGAATTCTTCGCAGGCGAAGCGACCATCGTCGATGTCACCCAGGTCAAACAATTTCCGGACAAGGCCGACTGGACCGGCATGCTCAGCCTGCTGCGCCGCTATGGCCTGCAACCTGTCGCCCTGCGCGGCGCCCCGGAACATCTGCATGCCAGTGCCCGCAAAGCCGGTCTGGCAATCCTGTCAGAACAGGCAGCCACGCTCAAAGCAGTCAGCGAGATCCAGGCTATCCCGGCAGCTGAACCCGCTCCCGCCCCTGCTGCAGCACCAGAACCCGCAGTAGAACCCGTCACGCCAACAGCCCATGCCAGCGCGATGGTGGTTGACCGTACGATCCGTTCCGGTCAGCAGATCTACGCAAAAGGCTGCGATCTGGTCATCCTCGGCGCAGTCAGCAATGGCGCCGAAGTCATCGCCGACGGCAGCATCCACTGCTATGGCCCCTTGCGTGGCCGCGCCCTTGCAGGCGCCAACGGGGACAAGAAGGCCCGGATCTACAGCAGCAATTTCGGCCCCGAACTGATTGCCGTGGCCGGCATCTTCCGTACCTTCGAAAAAGGTATCCCGCAACAGATCGCCGGCAAACCGGCACAAGCCCAGTTGCGTGGCGAGGCCGACAAACAATCGCTGGTGCTCGAACCGCTCCAGCTTGACTGAACAGACTGAACAAAACATGGAAACCAGGGAGAACCCAGTGACCCGTATCATCGTCGTGACTTCCGGCAAGGGTGGCGTCGGCAAGACCACCACCAGCGCCAGCTTCGCCAGCGGCCTGGCGCTACGCGGCTTCAAGACAGCCGTCATCGACTTCGACGTTGGCCTGCGCAATCTCGATCTCATCATGGGCTGCGAACGCCGGGTCGTCTATGACCTGATCAATGTCATCCAAGGTGAAGCCAACCTGCACCAAGCCCTCATCAAGGACAAGCATTGCGAAAACCTCTTCGTCCTACCCGCCTCGCAGACACGTGACAAAGATGCCCTGACGGAAGAAGGTGTCGAAAAAGTCCTCGAAGACCTCAAGACCATGGGCTTTGACTACATCATCTGCGACTCCCCGGCCGGCATCGAACGCGGAGCGGTCATGGCCCTGACCTTTGCCGATGAAGCGCTGATCGTGACCAATCCGGAAGTCTCCTCCATCCGTGACTCCGACCGCATCCTCGGCATCCTCCAAAGCAAGAGCCGTCGTGCCAAGGACGGACAGGATTCGGTCAAGGAACACCTGATCATCACCCGCTACTCAGCCAAACGCGTCGAAGAAGGCGAAATGCTCTCCTACCAGGATGTACAGGAGCTGCTTCGCGTCCCGCTGCTGGGCGTCATCCCCGAATCAGAAACCGTGCTCCAGGCGTCCAACGCCGGTGCCCCGGTGATCCACAGCAAGGAAAGCGAAGCCGCCGAAGCCTACCGTGACGTGGTTGCCCGCTTCCTTGGCGACGAATGCCCGATGCGTTTCGTGAACTACGAAAAGCCGGGCCTGCTCAAGCGCATCTTCGGAGGAGCCTGACATGTCCTGGCTTGAAAAGATTTTCGGCAGCAGCCAACCGAAATCGGCCCAGCTCGCCAAGGAACGCCTGACACTGGTCATCGCGCATCAACGCGCAGACAACGAAGGCACCCCGGATTTCCTGCCCGAGCTTCAGAAGGAACTGATCGCGGTCATCTCCAAATATGTCAAGGTTAATGCTGACGACATCAAGGTACAGCTAGAGAAAAAGGGAAATTACGAAGTACTTGAAGTCAACATCGTCATGCCCGAACCGGCCCCGCGTCAGGTTTTCTGATCCCGCTCGCGCCAACTCCCCGGTTGCATCAAGCACCGGGGATCCGTTTTTCTGGATGAGCCTGACGCACTGGCACACCAAGTTCTGCAGTAATCCCTAAACCTTGAAACACCCACTTTCAAGGTAGAATCCTTCCCCCTGCCCGGGTGGTGAAATTGGTAGACACAAGGGACTTAAAATCCCTCGCTAATGGCGTACGGGTTCGATCCCCGTTCCGGGCACCAGTAGATTTAGCAAGGCTTTCGGAGTTTTATCCCTTCAAATGAGGGATGCCGAATTATACCGAGCTGTACCGAAATTTTTGACCGTAGTTGACCTGATGGTAAACACCAGACTACCAATCAGGGAGCCGGATTTAGGGATAACGCGGGACTTCCAAATCCAGAGGACGGTGACTATGATCACGCCATGACCTGCCTCTCCCGCATCCTCACCGACGACCAATTGCGTGCTCTTAAGCGCGCGGCATGGCCGCTTGTGGGGGCTGCTTTTGCAATGCTTGTGCTGGGTATTGGCTTGCTGCATCTCCAGAAATTTTTTGGCGTCAACGTAGACTTCGCCGGGGTGCTGACTGCACCACTGATTCTTGTTGCCACCCTGCTTCCCGCTCTCCTTCATGGCCTCATAGAACCGCTTGACGAGGCGATTCGGCGCTATTTTCCCTGCCCCTCCCTCCCCTGCGTCCGGCTGCCCATTCATGGTCTTGCGCCCTTCGTCTCGATCAACCCCCAGGTAAACACCCCGCCCCCCCGTTTTTCCATCGCCTGACCTACCTAGCGCGGGCCGTCTCGCGGCTCGATGTGTAAGTCTTTGCCTGCGCATCGCGCGGGCAGCGAGGAAATAATGAAAACCGATTTTTTGCAAGGCGACGGCTTAGTCGCGTTGAAACGCGCAGCCGCCTATCTGGACCTCGAACCACAAACTATTCGCAACAAGATGTGGCGAGGAGAGTGGCCTCTGCCAGTCGCGCGGCAGGGCTCCCGCGTCTACTTTTTTGAGAACGATCTCCGCCACTACGCCGCAAGCTTGCGTGGGAAGCAACGCCCCCGACGCGGCGCCCCGACTGCTGCAGAACGCCAAGCAGCCGCCAAAGCTGGCATTTCCGTGCCGGCATGGCGGTCGCAACAAGGGGGACAACCATGAAGAGCAGCAGCATGCTGTCCCGGGCCTTCTTTAGGCGCCCTAATGTTAGAAGTCTCGGGCCGAACATGAAACTCGTTCTGGTGGCGATCACCGTTGGCTGCGAGTCCAATATCGGCACCTATCGCCCGGTTGGGCTAGCTGAAGATACGGGGCTTGACCTGAATGTCTTAGCTGACGCTCTTGCAGATCTTGAGCGCTGCGGCCATCTGGTAAGAGATCAAAGCACGGGTGAATTATTCCTAGCCGACTTTTTCAGGGACAACACATTCCGGAATCACAGACGGTACATCCAGGCGCAGAACGACCTCCTCAGAGTCGATTCTATCCTCCTGAGAGAAAAGATCCTTACCGCCGTTTCACAAAACTCTGGGTGCGGTCTGGTCGTGAAAAATCAACAACTTGCTTGGCAAGTAGAAGCACAAGTAGAAGATAAACAAAATGAAGTAGAAGAACAACGCAATCCGGGCGCACACGTGTCATCAAAACATCCTTCTACTGCGTCTCGTTCTCAAGCGAATCGCACCCTAAAAAACTGGGAAGAGCGGCCTTCCGGGATTGAAACGTGGAACGCCGAGGACGTTACAGCCGCAGAAAAACTAGAAACTGACTACACGAAAGACTTGATTTCAGCGGTGACCCAACGATTGATTGACGCTGGGATAAGCCCTCTGCCTAAGCGTGTCAAACGGGAGTTGGTTACTCAACAGCGGTTACGCGAAATCCGTCGAAAACGAACTGAGGCGGAGGCGGCGGCACAAATCCGCCTGTCCGCTCCGCCTGCGATGGACGCCGCTGTAGTAGCCCGTGGCAACCAAATGCTTGAACGCGGGAAAAGAGCGAACAAGCTCCGTAGTGAGTACTGCACTCAGCCGCCTGTTCAACCATCTATGCACGAGGAGGAATTGCAATGAAACAATTCGCCATCCTTCGATTTTCGAAACTGAAATCATTGCAAAATGTTGCTGCATCAGGTCAACACACATGGCGCGAGCGTGATACACCCAATGCCGACCCCCAACGAACGCCACGCAACAAAACGATTGGCGCAAAGGGAAGCATCCAGCTGGTTGAAGCCATCAAGGCACGACACGCAGTCGTGTCAGAAAAAATTAGCGCGACGTCGGTCGCTGCCATTGAGGTTTTGGCAACCGGCTCGCCAGGATGGTGGAAAAAATCCAGTCAACAAAATATTTCATACTTCT
>Ga0316604_10003236_pt1 | contig 11610 bp, 7 predicted proteins | sample OWC_soil_day20_C_FD_207650 | JGI IMG/M metagenome (GOLD analysis project Ga0316604, IMG submission 207650) | Wetland soil microbial communities from Old Woman Creek delta, Ohio, United States - OWC_soil_day20_CT | ecosystem: Environmental > Terrestrial > Soil > Wetlands | place: USA: Ohio... | reverse complement strand
GCCTGGGCCTGTACCATTTGACAGCTGAGGAGCGCGAGTGCGCTCATGACAATTAGTTTTCTCATTCGTCCCTGTAACAATTGATTAAGCTGGCAAAATAAGGAATGTTATGGTAATATAAAGGTTAAAATAGTATTAGTAGAGGTATCAGTATTGTAAAAACAAGTAATTTAATTGTGGAATCAGGGGGATTCCGGCATCCTATAGTTATGGAATGGCATCCTATTATACGATTAAATGGATGCGATCAGATTATAGCTTACTTCCACCAGATAGAAGATCATTAAAATGAAAAAATATATTGTCTCGATCCCAGAACCATGTACTGTTCCTTTGCAGGATATGACTCCAATGCCCGGAGGCAAATATTGTAGCAGTTGTCAAAAGCAGGTGGTAGATTTTTCCGGCATGACCAATCAGCAAATGATCACTTATTTTGAAAAGCATCCTAACTGCTGCGGAAGTTTTCTGCCTTCGCAGTTAGATAAGGAGATAATAATAAAACCTGGTCGTACCTGGATGCCGGCGGCCCTGATAGCAGGTATGCTGGCGCTGGTGATCCCTGAAAGCGGAAAGGGACAATATAAACTTACAGGGATTGTACACGACTCAACGAGTCACGATCCTTTAGCATCAGTAACTGTAATAGTAATGGACCGGCAGGGTAAAACAACCAATACAGGCACTACCACCAATGCAGATGGAACATTTAGTTTGTTAATACCTGAAGAATATGAGACGGGATTAAAAGTGCAATTGCGATACGTAGGTTATGAAATAAAAGAGGTCACTGTACCTGAAAAGCAACTGAAGGCAAATGAACCTACACGTTGGGTGCTCGATATGAGTGCGGCGGTATTGGGAATGCCTGCTATTGTGTATGTAAAATCAAGTAGATGGAAGCGATTCATGCATAAAATATTTAGATAAAAACATGTACGGTTTTGAATGCTGAATAGGTACGGTCTAAAAAATTTTAGATAAAGCAGATCACACTCCTCACAACCTCACCGGCAAATAATACAACACCTGCACCGGCACCCCATTACACATCCCCGGTTTCCACTTCGGCATTTTCACTATCACATTCTGAATACAACTATCCAACAATGTCTGCGGATTCTTATAATTCGCAAACCTCATTTTAGTGATTTTCCCATTCACATCTATTATAAATTCCGGATAACTAGACGCATAGTACGGCTGCTCTATCCCCTCCCTTTCGGGAATATGCAAATTCTTTGAAATATACCTCCCCAACCCCTCCTCTCCCCCCGGAAATGAAGGCGCCACCTCTGGATAACGCACTACCCACTCATGAAACATCGTATCCTCTACCGGCTTGCAAAAGCCCCCGGGCAAGGTATCTGCCCTGTTGATCATACTACAGAGTAAAAGTGTAAATAACATCAATTTATATTTTATTTAAATATAAATAAAGCTCCCCGGTATCCATAATTTATTTTATCAATCTTAAACAATTCCGCCGGCCATGCTGTTATCGTTGTTGCCCTTTAGCAACATACATCAACATACTTTAGCAACATACATCAACATACTTTAGCAACATACATCAACACACATTAAATCACAACTCCCTATATGATGCCCCGTAGTGTCTTGTTCTTCTTTTTCTTACTGATAACCACCTCTGTCTATGCACAATCTCCTACCGTTACCTCTTTCACTCCCACGACTATCTGCCAGGGGGGCCAGGTCATAATTACAGGCAACAATTTCACAGGTATTCAAAATGTGGTTTTAGGCTCCCGGGCAGCAGCAGGTTTTACTATCAACAACGCCACTACTATTACAGCCACTGTAGCGGAAGATGCGACCACTGGCGGCGTCAGTGTAGAGGGCATAAGCGGAGGCGGCACCCTGACCATCAAACCTTCGCCCAAACCTTCCCTGAAAGATCTCAATACCCTGGATGCACCTTTTACAAACTGTAACGGAAATAATAACTATACCCTGAAGGTGGAAAACTCCTCCGTGGTGACGGGCACCGGTAATAACTATGAGATCAACTGGGGCGATGGAAGTCCCACGTTTACACAAATGGATTGGGCATCGGGATCGCAGTTAACACATGCCTATAGTTCACAGGGGTATTTCGTATTGACAATAAAAATCACCCCTGCAAATGGTTGTACCAGCATCACTACCTACCAGTTTTACAATGGTCAGAACCCATTGGCAAGTCTGACCACCTCTACCTCCACTACAGGCCTTTGTGCACCGGCAGCAGTAGAGTTCCAGATCGGCAACTGGTTCACTAACTCACCAGGCACGGAGTATATCCTGGATTATGGAGATGGCACCACTCCTCAGACATTAACACATCCATTGAATGCGACAAATACCGTATTTAAAATCTCTCATACCTATACAAAATCTTCCTGTCCCAAGGCGGATTACACCGCTACTTTATATACCAGGAATGCCTGTTACACGACCACGTATACCCTGAACCAGATTGTGATACGCTCTAAACCGGTGGCAGATTTCACTGTCAAACCTACGATATGTGTGAATGAGGATTTATGTGTCACCAATAAATCCAATACAGGTACGAGTGGAAATTATTGTAGTTCCAATACAGACTATCTATGGGATTTTGGAGATGGATTTACTTCTACACTAAGAGATCCTGCTTGTCATAAGTATGCAGCAGCAGGTCCTTACAGAATTACACTGACAGCGACCAGTGTAACCTGTGGTTCGGATACGAAATACATCGACATTATCGTATTACCCATTTCTCCCAAACCTACGGTGACAACGCCGGTGGTATATTGTCAGGGCGCAACAGCGACAGCGCTGACGGCGACTGGTACGAATATAAAATGGTATACAGCCGGGGGAAGCCAATTACCCAATGCACCGACACCATCTACAACCAGTGCGGGGAACACCACTTATTATGCCACACAAACATTGACGGGACAATGTGAAAGTGAGCAGACACCTATTGTGGTAACTGTAAATGCATTGCCGGCAAAACCCGTAGTGACCACGCCCGTAACGCTTTGTCAGAATACGACAGCTTCCCCATTAACAGCGACCGGAACAAATTTAAAATGGTACGATGCAGGTGGCACACCACTGCCCAGCGCACCAACACCATCAACGACGAACATTGGCACAACTAAATATTATGTAAGTCAGACGACGAATAATTGTGAAGGACCGAGAGCTGAGATCGATGTGATCATAGGTACATTTCCCATCACACCAACAGTGACCACACCGGTCAATTATTGCCAGGGACAGGCAGCAGGTGCATTGACAGCAAGTGGCACCGGATTAAAATGGTATGATGCCAATAATGTATTATTACCTGGCGCTCCTACCCCATCTACAGCTACACCGGGTAGTACGACTTATTCCGTGAGTCAGAGTAATGGTTGCGGAGAAAGTCCGAAAGCCTCCATCACAGTGAATGTCAATCCTGCACCGACAGCGACTATCAGCTATTCGTCTGCAGTATTGTGCAATGCAACCGCAAGCGCAGTAGTCAATGTCAATCAAACAGGAAGTACCGGTGGTGTGTACAGTATTTCGCCGGCAGGCATGACGATCAATTCATCTACCGGCACGCTGACTCCAGCGGGTGCCTCACCGGGAAATTATACCATCCGATATACGGTAACAGGTACAGGTGGTTGTGCAAATGTAGTAGCAACAGCGACTGTTACGGTCAATGGTACGCCTGATGCAATGATCAGCTATCGGGCTATCTGTTCTGCTGATGGTATAACGGCAGTTACTTTAAGTGGCAGTGCAGGGGGAATATTTTCCACTACTCCAGGATTGACACTGGATGCTGCTACAGGAGCGATCACACCTGCTACTAGTACACCGGGTAATTATATGGTCACTTATACGATCGCAGCAACACCACCTTGTCCGGGCTTCCAGACCACCGCCAATGTTACTATTACAAAAGCACCTGTAGCCAATATCAGTTATACACCCGCTACTTTATGTAATACCAGCACAAGCACGCCTGTAAATGTAACACGCACTGGCGATGCCGGTGGTGCCTATAGTATTTCGCCATCAGGATTGATAATTGATCCATCTACCGGAACACTATCCCCTGCTGGTGCTGCACCGGGGAATTATACCATCCGATATACATTAACAGGTACAGGTGGTTGTGCGAATGTAACAGCGACAACTACTGTCAATGTAAGCGGCACACCGACTGCAACAATACAATATACCGGTAGTCCTTACTGCGGAGATATCAGTACACCACAGCCAGTAACACATACAGGTACTACAGGGGGAATATTTTCTTCTACAGCAGGGTTGAGCCTCAATACCACTACAGGAGCTATTACACCTGCTACAAGTACACCGGGTAATTATATTGTCACGTATACGATTGCCGCAGCCCCACCTTGTCCGGGTTTTCAAACGACAACGAATATTACGATCACCAGACCACCTGCTGCCACCATCAGTTATACACCCGCTACTTTATGTAATACCAGCACAAGCACGCCTGTAAATGTAACACGCACTGGCGATGCCGGTGGTGCCTATAGTATTTCGCCATCAGGATTGACCATCGATCCTGCTACCGGAACTTTAAACCCTGCTGGTGCTACGCCCGGAAATTATACAATTCGCTATACCCTGCCCGGTGGCAACGGTTGCGCAAATGTAACTGCGACCACGATTGTCAATGTAAGCAGTACACCCAATGCAACGATATCATATGCCGGCAGTCCTTACTGCGGAAATATCAGTACACCACAACCGGTGACAAATACAGGTACTACAGGGGGAATATTTTCTGCCCCCACAGGTTTGAGTATCAATGCCACTACAGGGGCTATTACCCCAGCGGCAAGTACACCAGGTAATTATACGGTTACTTATACAATTGCAGCATTAAGCCCCTGTCCGGGATTTACGACCACTACCAATATCACCATCTATGAAAGTCCGGTGATCAATTTCCCTATCCCTGATCAGGCTGTCTGCTCTGGTACGTCTGCTACTTTCACCCCGGTTTCATCTGTTTCAAATACAATCTATTCCTGGGCCGTTTCCGGCACTTTGCCTTCAAATGTGACTGGAATTAGCAATGGTGATTTTACGGGCGATTTAAGCCTCTTATTTACAAACAAAGGGAATAATGATGTCATCATCACTGTAAGGGTCACGCCTTTCAATCCTCTGCAAACTACCTGCGCCGGTGTTGCATACAATATTCATCTCACGGTGCATCCTGAAGTGCCGGCGCCGGCTGTCAGTGATGTGAGCACCTGTATGGGAGGAGCTTCTGTCACGCTGCAGGCCACTGCCCTGCCGGGGCATACCATTCGCTGGTATGATGCACAACAGGCATTACTGCCTTCGGCACCCGTTATCACTACGACTGATTCCGTTCGTTTGCAATACTATGCCAACCAGCGCAGCAGCTTTGGCTGTGAAGGGCCTAAGGTAAGTGTGATCGCCATTGTGCATCCTACTTTAAAGATCACTGGTGCGGACTTTACCAATCCTCTTGCCTGTGGCATTCCTTCAGGCACCATCGTATTACAGACCAGGGATCTGAATGACCAGATCGTTGCGAATATCCCCGTCATCGTTCACTATAAAAAATTCAACACGGCACTGGTAGCTACCGGTTTTACCGATAGCGATGGCAAGATCACCCTCTCACTGACCGCTGGCAGTTACACTGATTTTTATGCAGAAAGTACAGGTGGTTGTACCACTGCACATCTGAATGATGTCTTCGTTTTAAAAGATCCTGATCCACCGGCAAAACCGGTAGCAGGCTACAATCCGCCTATCTGCAGCGAGACCCCATTGACATTGACAGCGCTGTCAGCAACCAGTCCGCAGGCTGGCGACATCGAATACGTATGGGCAGGTCCCGCCTTTGGCCCTTACCCGGATACGGTGACTAATTCCGTCGTGACATTCCCTTCCGCCAGCGTTTCGGATGCAGGTACCTATGTGGTGTATGCCACACAACACAACTGTATCTCCGCCGCCGATAGCTTTATTGTGGTAATCAACCGGTCTCCGTCAAAACCTGTGATCAGTACCCGCAACCCACTCTGTGTAGGCGATGAGCTGTACTTAAGCGCCACCAGCGGTATTGGTGACAACTCTACCCTGACCTATCTCTGGACAGGCCCCGGCCGCGGTTTTCCCGTGAATGGTACACATGCCGGCATTGACAAGGTAGCACTGACTGATGCAGGCAGATATGCCATAACCGTGACTTCCAGTGAAACAGGTTGTGCATCTACCACAGATACGTTGATTGAAATCGGGAACTACCCGATCCTACATTTTGCAACAGATACACTTATTCTTCCTACCGGGTTCAACATCCAACCCGATCCTGTCCTGACAAACGCCAGTGAACCCGGTATCCTGCCTATGCAAAGCTACATCTGGACACCGGCCGATGATCTGCAATGCAATGATGCACTGTGTGGCAAACCTTTATTGACAGTTAAGAACGATGCCTGTTATGCCGTAAAAGCCACCAATATATACGGTTGTAGTGGCAGCGATACGATCTGTGTACGGGCCTTCTGTAAAGAGGCACAGGTCTTCGTTCCCAATGCCTTTACACCTGATGGTCTGCCGGAAAACAGGATACTGATGGTACGCGCCAGTGGTATCTCTGCCGTGAAATCTTTCAGGGTATTTAACCGCTGGGGCAGGGTAATGTACGAGCGGAGCAACTTCGCACCAAACAGCAGTGAGTTTGGCTGGAACGGGTATATCAACGGCAAGAAAGCAGATACAGGTGTGTATGTCTACACCGTAGAAGTTGTCTGCGAGAATGGTACCCCTTATACATTGAAAGGGAATGTAACATTATTCTAAAGTATGTAGTATGAAAAAGATCATCGTCTTTTTATTTTTATATAGCCTGAAATTAAGCGCACAGGATGTGGGCTACTCTCAATATTACGACCAGCCGTTGCTTAGAAATCCCGCATTGGCAGGCATCTTTGAAGGAGACGTGCGGGTCACTGCTTCTTATCGAAATCAATGGGAAAGTGTGACGGTACCCTACAGAACTTTTGGATTGAGTGCAGAGTATAAAACCCCTTTCCATGCATTGTTTTCAGAGAACAGCACCGTCACTTATGGCTTGCAGGTATTGCGGGATGTAGCAGGCACTTCGGAGTTCAGTACTACGCAGATTATGCCTGCGGTGAATAGTAGCTTTTATATCGGGAGAGAAAAGGTCTCTTATATCTCTGTTGCATTTATGGGTGGACTCATGCAACAACGGTTTGATCCCAGTAAGTTACAATTCAACGATCAGTTTGTAATGGGTAGCAATGGTGCGTTCAGTATCCTGCCTTCTTCCAGACAAACGTTTGATATGACCAGCGTGAATTATTTTGATATGGCTGCGGGCGTGAGTTATAATGGAACGTTGAAGAATGAGGTGGATTTGTTTGTAGGCGCAGCAGGGTATCATTTGAATAGTCCGCAGGTGGGTTTCTTTAAAGGAAATAAAATTACTTTAAATAAAAAAGTGTCTCTCAATGCAGGTTTATCTGTACCTACCAGTGAGGTGAACAGGTTTATTTTATATGCAGATTACTTCAGACAATTCAGGAGAATTATTCCTGTGGATGCAGTCGGTGTCAGTACCATGCAATTTGGAGCGATGTATAGCTGGGACTTATCAGACGAAATAGATCTGTCTAAGAATTTTACGATAGGTTTGTTGTACAGGAAGAATGATGCGATCATACCTGTTGTCAGGATGGAGATGTATAACTTTCTCTTTGGATTGAGTTATGATGTAAATGTCGACAAACTGGCCGCTGCTTCGCAAAGAAGAGGCGGCCTGGAGGTGATCGTTTCTTATAGAGGATTTTTAAGTAGCAGGAACGAAAGCAGGCGTCAGACGTTGTGCCCCACTTTCAGACGATAGGTTTTATGACTGCACAGGATACACACCACGGCAAGGGATAATGCGCGTTTTAAAAGATTCATGGTTTAAATTTAAAGATTTCGGGTGCAATTAATATTGGTGCTGTTTATGAGGATTCTTTATATAAATAGATACCAGTTTTTGTTTGGCTGACAGGATTTCCTTTAGTGAAAAAGATGTCCAGAAAAAGGTATGATAATAAAAATCAATGCGGTGAGCATTGTGAATTTGCCGTAACGTCAAATGAGGGAATAGCACACAGCGGCAAAAAGGGGAACAATTATGAAAGAATTTTGTTTTTTTGATGGCTTCCGCAGATGGATCTGCAATAACCTGTAGGAGCTCCCGGCAAAAGAAAGCAGCGGTACCAAGTTCCCTTTCAGTTAAAGACCGCTTTTGAAAGAGCCTGTATTGTAAACGTTGTTCCCACCTGAGGGGGGGATACTTTTCGAATCGAATGGGTACCTTCTCCTGCTGGCATCGTTCTATGAATGTTTGGAGGCAATTCATCTCATCTTCCCGTTCTTTAAAGTAGGTGATAAACTCCCCACGGGAATCGCCGGGAAACCTGTAAAAGGACATATAAGCCTGATAGAAAGTGGCGGCTAAGGCAAGGATCTGTTTAGAGTCGATTTTTATTTTTTTCAAATTTCTCTTTGGTAATTGTTGTATCTAAAATTACCGTTTCATTTTTAAGGAGGGTAATATCAATAGCATAAATATTTGTTACAAATTGATCCAATAAAAAACTTCCCACAGGCACAGTAATTTCAGAATCGTCTGGCTAATCTATAGTTGCATCCTTCGATCCATTATAACAATGTGTACCTTGTATGAGTTGTATCTACCTATATGGATTTTCTTTGTCCTCCACATTGTTGCCTCTTTCCAATACATCGTTTTGAGCCCTTTTTCACTCAACTCCTTCGCTGCCCATCCTACACTGATACCGGAACCCACTACAATTGCATTAAAGGGTATTTTCTTTTGTTGCTCTAATGTTGAGGTTCATATAGGTTAATTAAAAAAGGCTGACTTTTCGGGTCAGCCTTTCTATATTTTAGATATTACCTTTCTTCAGTTCCTTGTACATATAGTCGACTGCACGTGCCGTGAGCGCCATATATGTGAGCGAAGGATTTACGCAGGCTGCCGATGTCATACACGCACCATCTGTCACAAACACATTCTTTACGGCATGCATCTGGTTGTACCCATTCAGGATAGACGTTTTAGGATCACGGCCCATACGTGCGGTACCCATTTCATGGATCGCCATACCAGGATAAGAACCGGCGTCATAAGTCCTGACATCCTTCATACCAGCTGCTTCCAGCATTTCTGCCGCATCGTTCATCATATCCACACGCATCTTCTTTTCATTCTCTTTGAACTCTGCATCGAACTTCAGTACGGGCTGTCCCCAATCGTCTTTTACAGATGTATCGAGGGTTACCTGGTTCGATTCGTAAGGCAGACATTCGCCAAAACCACCAAGACCTACGGACCAGTTGCCCGGTTCTGACAGCATATCTTTGAAATCTTTACCTACTCCCAGTTCGGCTACTCCACGTGCCCAACCTTCACGGCTGGCGCCACCCTGATAACCAAATCCACGCAGGTAATCACGTTTGTCACTACCAATATTGCGATAGCGTGGAATATAGATACCGTTTGCACGGCGGCCAAAGTAATATTTATCGTCAAAGCCCTCTGCCCTGCCAGATGCACCGGTACGGAAGTGGTGATCCATCAGGTATTTACCCAGTACACCACTGTCATTGCCCAAACCATTCTGGAAACGGCTGGAGGTAGAGTTCAGCAATACAAAGGTGGTACCCAGGGTGGACCCATTTACGAAGATGACTTTTGCATAAAATTCCGTCATCTGTTTTGTATGGGAATCGATCACCCGTACACCGGTTGCTTTGCCTGCTTTCTCATCATAGATGATGGAATTCACAATGCTATCCGGACGTAAGGTGAGGTTACCCGTCGCCATCGCTGCAGGCAGCGTAGAAGACTGGGTGCTGAAGTAAGCGCCAAACGGACAACCACGGCTACAAAGGTTACGGTACTGGCAATTGGTACGGCCAGGCAGTGGTTTGGTAATATTCGCCACACGACCCATAGTCATGATACGGCCTTTGAAACTGGATTCAATGCGTTTCTTCACTTCTTTCTCCACGCAGTTCATTTCCATCGCTGGCATAAACTGGCCATCCGGTAGTTGTGGCAAGCCTTCTGCCTGCCCACTGATACCCGCGAATTTCTCTACATAATCATACCATGGCGCGATATCCTTGTAGCGGATCGGCCAGTCGACAGCAATACCATCTTTGGCATTGGCGCCAAAATCGATATCGCTCAAGCGGTAAGACTGACGGCCCCACATGATGGATTTACCACCCACGATATCAGGACGGAACCAGTCAAAACGTTTTACCTCATTGTAAGGCGATTTGGAATCATTGAGCCAGAAGCGCTCATTGTATTCACTATATGGATAGTCACGGCTTAGTTTAGGATGCGTTTCTCTCTGTTCAGTAGTAATTTTACCACGGTGTGGGAACTCCCATGGAGCCTTGGTGGCAGTATCGTAGTCCTTAACGTGTTCTAATTGTTTGCCCCTGTCCAGCATGAGCACTTTGAGACCTTTTTCTGTCATTTCCTTGGCAGCCCAGCCACCACTTACGCCAGAGCCGATCACGATGGCATCATACGTGTTCTGCTCCTGAGCCTTAGTATTCAGATTCATGGAATTCTACTTGAGTTGATGAATTAATGTGCGCGAACGAGTCTTATCTATTTAACGGCGAATGATTACGCAGTGCAGGTTTTAAACCTTTTGACTGACTACATAGTGCAGGTTTTAAACCTCTTGACTGACTATATAGTGCAGGTTTTAGACCTCTTGACTGACTAAATAGTGCAGGTTTTAGACCTTTTGATTGACTACATAGTCCAGTTTTTAAACCTCTTGATTGACTACATAGTGCAGGTTTTTAACCTCTTGATTGACTACATAATCCAGGTTTTCAACCTCTCAGATTACTATATAGCCCAGGCTTTCTCGCCTTTAGCATAAGGTATACAACCTTCATATTTTCCTGGTACCGGTACATAACGGAGCGCTTTGGTAGCACCGGCTTCAGAGGTGAAATACCCGGTGAGGGTCAGTTCTTTCAGGATCTGGAAATAGTGCGTGGGATCCTTTTCCTTTTTGTTTTCACGTTTATTATAAGCAACACGTTCCTTATCGATATCTGTCAGAATAGTAGTTTTCTGATCTGCACTCAGGTCCACGAATGGCTTTTTGAATTGCTTTTGTGCTGCCTCATCGATCTTTTTCAAACCATCCAGTACCAGTTTCTGGTCTTCAGGTTTGTAGCAATCATTCAGCATGAGTGCAATAAACTCGTCTACTTTGGCAGCTTTTGCTCCAGGTGTATCGGTTTCCGGGATGATCGTATCTACAATCTCGGCCAGCATCTTTTTGGTTTCAGGCGCCTGCAATGCATAATTGTCTGGGCCTTTTGGGTTACAGCCTTCAAGGGCTGACAACGTGGACGCGGAAATTGCCGACCCTAAGAGAATGGCAACGTTCCGAATGGCTTCTCTTCTGTTCATAATAGTAAATTGATTTGACCTTTAGTCTCAAGTTTCGA
>Ga0316604_10003235_pt1 | contig 11614 bp, 29 predicted proteins | sample OWC_soil_day20_C_FD_207650 | JGI IMG/M metagenome (GOLD analysis project Ga0316604, IMG submission 207650) | Wetland soil microbial communities from Old Woman Creek delta, Ohio, United States - OWC_soil_day20_CT | ecosystem: Environmental > Terrestrial > Soil > Wetlands | place: USA: Ohio... | reverse complement strand
AAAAATAACACGAATAAATCAAATAACTCCACATATATTTAAACATATGTATTTTGCTTTCATAAGCTACATAGCTAATGAACCCTGTTCACTCGCAGGGTATTTTTTTTTGCAATTATTTTGATTTATGTGTTGACAATCAAATATTGAAATGGTATACTTTAATCAAGATAAAGGTTGCGGTTGTAAAATGGCAACGAACCACAAGGAGCGTATACCATGATTAAAGTAACTCGTAAAGGCGTAGATATCAAAGTAGAATATTACAATGATTATAACCAACGCGAAGGTGTAGCTACTACATTTTGTAAAGATGTTCAATCCGCAAAAGAGTTAACAGCAACAGTCCGCAAAGCTATCAACCTTGACTATGGATTCGTTAAGTGTCGCGACTTACTGGAAGGTGACACATTATAATGCAACACGGTGGAAAGCGAGAAGGAGCAGGAGCTAAAAAACAAGCTCCTGCCGATGCTAAAAGAAGAAACTTTTTAATAACTGATACCGAACATCAACTCATGAAAGAATATCTAAAACAACTAAGGAGTGCTAAAAATGGATAAATTAATTTGCCTTAATAGGTCTCGTAAAATAGCAAGACGATTAAACAGAGAAGGAAACAACCATTTCTATGGTGCAGATTTCTACTATCAACTACTAACAAAATACAATTTACATTAACCGTCTAAATAGGCGGTTCTTTTTTTATACAGAAAAGCCACCTCATAAGAAGTGTCATAATATTTGGAGCCGAATGCAGGAATTGAACCCGCATAAGATGTTTACAAAACACCCATTCTACCATTAAATTAATCCGGCTTTATTAAACTGTGGGTAAGGATTTGCACCTTACATGAGATTAAGTTTTGGTGGGAATCGAGTATTTTTGTTATACTAGAATAATCTCTTACCACTCTGCTAAGCGTCTACATATTCCGCCACCACAGTAATTATCTTTCCCACAAGGGGAATCGCTGGGCATTGCATCACACTTCCGATACACTTTTACATCTGCGCTCAGCGATTATAAATGTTTATGCAGCAGTCCTTTCAATTAGTTGAAGAGCAAATTTCCATTCCTGCTTACGATATTATTTTATCATTGTTATTAACCACAATCAGGTAAAAAGTTGGCATTTTCTTGGTCTTTTGTTGGGGAAAGTATCTCATTTATCAAGTTTAATGACTCTCTTTTCCTGTATCTAAACTGATCTTCACTAATTGACATTCTACTTTGTACTTCATACTTTCTTAATCTCTGATAGTAAAATAATTCTACCAACTCCTTGCATTCACTCGTCAATGCATTGTATGCTAGCTCTATGGCTCTAACCTGCCTACTAGTTTGTGGTATGCTTGCACGCTTCACTCCCAGATTCGCGGTCTGATTGGAGATTCCTGATCCGTGTGGCATACCCTCATAACTAGCTGTCATGCTTGGGAATAAACCGAATAACTTCTCTTCTTCTATGCTAGCCTGGCTTTTTAATCTAGGGTAGCTTCTTAGTATTGTCTCTATCTCGCTGTCGGTGTAAAGTTTTGGCATGCGTTACCTCCTCTTTTAAAATTTACTTTTGAATGCTATTAATACACAAGCTATCATTAATACAAAATACTTTATTGACGATGATTTACTATCAGTAAAATATGCATCTATTCCCATCATCAAATTACATCCAGTTAAAAACATAAACCAAGCTATATTAAACTCTACACTACTCACATTCAACACCCTCTCTCCTTGCTCATTACAGCCGATATATACCCATCAGAATAGTAAATCATGCACACCACTTTAAACCTCTTCATAGCCCATTTCCTGACCTTGTGGTATGGCACTTGGATCATGGCGTTATTCCTCCCTATTTAATCAAAATAACCTCTTTCTTTAGCTATCTTTTTCATTACCTTGCCTAATCTATTTTTGTCTATATCATCAAATAATGTATCTGCATCTGCATCCTCAAAAACATCTACACTTTTACGAACAAATGATTCGAATTCCTTGCTATCTTTTATATACTTACTAGCCTCATTGCATATTTGATCAAAATAATAAGCACCACTACACCAACCCATTTATACACACTCTCCCTCATATTTTTAATAACTCAGCAAATTTTTCACAATATCCTTTTCCACCTGTGTCCCTTCACGCTGAAAATATCCAATTGCTGCTTTGTATTTTTCTAGTTCTTTCTTTATTTGTTCATTTTCACAAACCAAACATTTACCACCATCAGGAATCCACCCATGATTACATTCGTTGATGAATTTCACCCATCACACCCCCACTATCCAACTCAGCATATCAAACTGTTTACTCTTCCTCACCACATGCTGATTGCAAGTCTCTCGCCTCTGGTGCGTCCTGCCCCGCTTATGGCACATAATTTCTCTGCCATCAATACGCTGCTTCAAGTTCTGGCAATGGTCACATTTACTTGCCATCATTTACCCCCATTGCTGCCAACACCCTCCACGCTGCATGTGTCAAATGGTCTTCTGTTGTGTCGTTATTAAGATGCAATACTAAGTGGCTGATGGCATGATCTATATGCTCTACGCTACTGATCTTCTTCCAGTTATCAATTCCATACTTTTCACAACCTGCCTTACTTAACTTTGCTACTCTCAGTAATGCAGAAGGGGAAAAGTCTGTCCATAGGTATTCACTTTTCGATTGTTTGCCACCATTATTATTAGTAATAACCTCTGTTTGTGGCTCCCAATTGTTATAATCATTTTCAGCGCACAATCTGCACTTGGCAAGTGGTCTATCTACTTGATATTGGCAATTTAAGCAGTCGTTTTTTCTTGTTTGTTCATTATCATCTTTTATTTTATAGCTGTTTTTTATTTTACATTTGTCGTGTAGTTTGCAAAATCGTGGTAGTGGATCTTTATGGATTAACTCACAACCGCATTCATATTTGACACTATACATTTCCATCACTCTTCCCCCTTCCGATTAATCGACCGCTCCACGCTAAATCCATTAGGATACCGTTCTTTAAGCTTATCAATATTGATCTCTGCTATTGCGCTCAACGGTATTCCGTACACGCTTGCAAATCCAGCAATGTACCACAGAACGTCACCTAATTCTTTTCTCAATTTACCTACGTCCAAGTGATGTTGATGATAAACGTGTTTTTTCAGTAGGTCTACTACTTCACCAGATTCACCAGCTAACCCCATTGATAACATTGATAGTCTTTCATTCTGTGTTATATTGCTGTTCAGCGTTCTTGCAGCCAATTCTTGATATTCGTTAAAATCCATCTATCCAACCACCTTTTTATTTTCTCGTCTCAACCGCTGTAAGGTATCATAATCAATCCATCCGCTCTCAGAATACTTCTTGCTCTTTGCAATCCACTTCAAAGGCACATCATACTTACTCTCAAACAATTTCCTTCTCAAATCACCCTGTTGTGTGCTAAACCCCTTCACGTCTATATACTCCTGCTTGTTATTGTAATAAGTAACTAGGAAGTCAGGTGTATATGTAGTAGCTCTATACTTCTTTCCATCACGCTCAAACTTATCAATTAGGATTACTTTAGGCTGCATCACAATAGTTTTAACTATCTTCTTGGTTTGTAGGTGTAACAGGTACATGTAGTAATCACATTCATCTTTACTATCAAATTCAATCCCTGCAAATATTACTTTCTTGTTGCCATATTTACTTCGTGTAGTCGTCATACTCACGCTCCTTATCCTTCGGCATACCACCAAGTTTTTCAAGTATTCTGTTTTTGTCGGTAACGTATCCGCTCGGCTGCCTGCACACCTCTGCATGATACTGCAGCTGTATATCGTATAGTTCGCGCTCTGTGAATACTTGCAGGAGTAGTGCTTTATTGTTTTGCATGACTTACACCTCAGCCTTCTGTATTTCTGATGCACACATACCGCATTTTTCACAAATATCATCTTCCTTGACTTCCCAATTTACCCATTTATGAACGCATTCAGGCTTCTGTAACTCGGCTCGTTTTTGGCAGAACGGTATCCAACCACAAATTACAAAATCTCTAGTGTGATTACAACCATAGCTATTAAACTTATACTTACATAGCAATTGTTTTATTCCCATCGCCAACCGTCCTAACTCAGCGCATTTTTCTTGCTGTTCGATATAATCTGAAATTTCATTTGCTATTTCATCAGCTAACAATACCACCCTATTGCCGTCTTTCATCAATCCATCAGGTTTTAGAAAATATATCATTGTTTTAACATCCATCATTCTGCCTCCCCTGTACAATACACCCAATCCCTACCGCGCTTCCCAGCCACACTTTTACCCCATACCTGCCAAAACTCTCCACAATGCACTACCACCATAACCTTTCCAGTCTTAATCGCCAGTTCATCAGCCTTACTTGACCAATATTCCAGCTTACTTGGAGCAGTCACCTTATCTGCCAGTCGTTGAAAGTCTAGTATTGCTTGCTGATCGTTCATGATGGTTCTTCCAACGATTTAATCGCTTCTAAAATTAACGTTTTCTTTTCATTGCTTAATTCTTGTCTCAACCATCTAGAAAAAGTTGCATCAGCAATTCCTATTGTTTCAGCTATTTTCCATTTTGGAATAAATGAAATGGCGATTTTTTCTCTAATTTCTTTATTTGCCATAATATTAACATCTCTATTAAACGTCACCCTACTTCCCCTCCATCCTCTTACTCAAAAACTCCACCGCCATACTTGCATCACTAAACCCATGGTCATATCCACTGTCATACATTGAGTCATTGTCAATCTGTTGCCTAACATGTAGTCCCAATACTACGCCTATGATAAACGCTACCAGTCCGATTATTGCGTATTCCATGGCTATTCCTCCTTGGTTTGATGAATGTTTCCGATTACTTCAATTGCATGATTAACTACATAAACCTTAACGTAATCTCTCTTTCTGGAACAATTATGATTATAATCGTACAATGGTTCTTTAAATTCCAAATCAAAACATCCATCATTAAACTTAACAATCGCTAGACAATGAAATCCGCTTGCATTAGTAAGTCTAACTATGTCTGATTCATAAATTCCCACACTATTTTTATCTTTTAATCCTGTGTATTGACCGACAGTTTTAGGATTAACCTCATAAGAATTTACATATATTTGAGCGTAGTCCGTTATAATGATGTGTCGTATAACGCCCATGTGTTCATACTTGATATAGTAGCCATACACCCATTCACCATTATCCACTATCTTGCCACGAAACTTTATCTCCCTCACAATCACAACCTCCTTTAATGTTGTCTCAACGTCCTTACTGCAAATCCCTTCTTAATCATGTCTTCCTTGCTTTTAAATCCGTGGCGATTTGCATGGACGTAAGTCAATACTTCCCCTCCATCCTCTTCTCCAAATAATCCACCGCTCTCCAAGTATCTTCAACGCCGTTTTCATACCCATCATCATAAGCCTCTACATTGTCCAGCTTCACCTTACAAAACAGTCCCACTATTACGCCAACAACAAACACTATTGTGTGACTAGTAGCATTTTGCATTGCGTATTCCATGGTTATTCCTCCTTGGTTAATAAGTCTGCGTTTTCGTGGATATTGCCAATTACTTCTCTTATTGCAACATGACTTCTGTCGATTACAAAGTCGCATGGTGGGTAATTAACTCCATATACTGTAAAAGAACCACCATTAAACGTTACCACTTCATCCCAATATCCATCTAAACGTAATATATCTCCTTCGTAAATCTCCACGCCGTTTTTATCTTTTAAGCCAGTGTATTGACCGACTGTTTCTGGATTAATTTGTACCATCACGCCTTTACCAGTGTTTATATGATGCAAATCAAGGTGCTCATCATATAAATAGTATCCATGCACCATTCTGTTGTTGTTAGTTAACGCCCTAAACCTTATTTCTCTCATTCTCACAGCCTCCTTGTATAAAAACTACTACCAATGATCGTACCCCTCATGTTCCATGTCCTAGCACGTTCAGACAGTGGCATTTTGATAGGTTCCACTCTGTTGCCGTACTGCTTTAGATAATCCTCAACTACCATCTTATCTACTACCATTGTCTTGCATGGTGACGCATGTATTGGTGGCATTTCCTTACCTGTTGGCTCAAACTTATCCGATGCACTCCGCATTAACTTAATTTTTAAGTAATTACCGTCTTTTATCTTGTAGATAAAGTTTTCTACCTTGCAAAGTGGTGCACCAACTTCGCTTGCTATGCCTTGCAATTTCATTCCACTGCCTCTAAGCCTGAGAATCATTTGCTCTTGTCGTAATGTTAATTCAACATTTTTAAATGCCCCCATAATACAACCTCTCTATTTCGCGATTTAAGCGGTTTAATTTACGTTTGTATGTGTTTCTATGTCTACCGTTTAAAGTAACGTCTATGATTAAAATTGACCGCTTCTCTTGCATTTCTAGTATTGAGTTCCTGTTCTTATTTCCTGCAAGCCAGTCCATATAATCAACTCCTCCTTGCAACAACTTCTGAGTACTTTTCACCTATAAAAGTGAGCTTGTCTCCTACATACTTAAGCCTTAATTGCATGCTTTTCCCGTCCCTATTTTTATCAATTACAAGATAATGAGTATGCGGTGCAATTTTAAATAACTCTTCTTGATTCGTTACCTTTTGTAGGTATGCCAGCAAATCAGCTTCATTTTTCATTGCTTTTGCACCTTCCAACTTGCCATCATCATTTAACTGTGCCAACATAATTATTGTTATGTTTAGCTGCTGCGCTAACGTCTTCATTTTCTTTGCTATGTTTTTTAATACCAAATGTTCAGGTATTTTAGCATCCGTTGTGTCCATTCTTCCAACATAATCAACAACCATTATTTTCATATTGCTTTTAGCTTTAAATCTTTTAGCAATAGATATTAATTTTGTCATGTTTAAATCTGGGACATTGATACAATTAAATCCAGATTGATACATCCTTTCCATTGAATGCATGATTTTAGCGCACTCTTCTCCATCAACCTCACCCATTGCAACTTTGCTGTGAGTTATATTAATATCAGGAGTGTTTATGGTCATCCACCTGCAATCAATCTGTTCATCTGACATTTCAGTATTAACGTACAATGACTCCTGTTTTTGAACTATTGCTACGTCTCTCATAATGTTCATGGCATAAGCAGTCTTGCCTTCTCCTGTTTTTGCAGCAAGTATAATAAGCTGCCCCTGTTCTGGTCTAAACCCACCATTTAAAGCGTAATTAAGCATTTCATAAGATGTCCTAATAACTTTGTCGGTTTTATTCTCCATTCTCTTTTCAAGAGTGTTTAGCATTCTGTTGGCACATTCCTTGGGGCTTACTATTTTCTCTTGTCCTGCGTTAACTGTGAGCGAATAAATACTATTCTCCATGTCTCTCAGCAAGCCGCTAACATCTTCGTTTTGTTCAGCCCTACGAATTACACTTTCAGACAACTTAACAATCTCTCGAGTCTTATAGTGATCGTTTAATTTTTGTATGTTATACTCCAAATCAGACTTACGATAAAATGCATCTTTTAGCAGCATCCAACTTGTACCGCGCTGCTTTGTTATCTCACCCATTTCCTTATAGACGCTTGTTGCCGTTACTGGTTTGTTGTCAGAGTACATAGTTTTGATAGTTTTAAACACTTGCCGATAAAACTGGTCATATATCCACTCTTCTTTTAAATCAGCAACTCCAATATCAAGACACTCTTGATTGTTTAACATTCCTGCCAGCGTTTGAGCTTCCATATCAAGATCAATCATATTTCAGGATATTCCTCCCTTGCAGGTTCGTTTTGTTTGAATTTAGGTTTGGACGGAACCCAATTGCCCGGCAAGTAAGATTTATAATATTCAGCCTTACCAACAAAATTAGAAGCCTTATAAAGATAATCTGTTTTACCTTCCGTTTTACAATCAGCGGTATAATTTCTGGCTGCTTGTACCAAACTATCAGAACTAACCTTTTTCTTTATCAGCGAGTTAAAGTTTTTGAATGTTTGAGGCTTACTATTTTGGTATCCAGCTGCCGGGTATGCTGTCCAAAATAATTCAAATTCAGGAGTATATATATTAGTCTTTTCAGTCTCTACTTTCTTACTTCTTTCTTTACTTTCTTTATTAGTGGTTAGATGCTGGTTAGATGCTGGTTGGATGCTGGTTAGTTGAAGGTTATCGTGACGGTTGTTAACCTCTTCAACTCCTTGCATTTCCTGGTCTTGTTGCTGGTTATTATGCTGGTTGAATTTTTCATAGTTAACAATTAAATATATTGTAAACTTAGAAGTAGTGGTAACGTTAACAATCATTTCTTCTTTAATTAGCTTCTTAATTAGAGTCCTTAATTTCTGTTCACTAACGCCAGTATTTTCATTCCACTTCTTTCTACCAAACAAAAATTCTCCGCGATTTAATGTGTAATGTATGTTTTGATAAATGTCTTTTTTAGGTTCAACTAAGTACCTTGCTCTAGCCAGCATCGTAACCCAAACCTTAAAGTATTCAGCATCAGAATATATCCAGTGTTTTAACGCATCTCTATGTATTGGAATGCTGTCTTCCATGTCACCACCTACCCTGTATATTAGAGAACACATCAGCGCATACTATCCAAAACTAAAAGTTAATATCTTCGTCGATGTTAATGTCTTTGCCAAACGAATTAACATCATTGCTATCTGTTTTCGGTTTATTGCTATCTAAAAACTCAACATTCTGAGCAACAACATCTGTAGAACGTTTTTTCTCACCGTCTTTTTCATAGTTCTGTATTTGCAGCCTACCTTCAATTAAAACTCTGCGTCCTTTAGCAAGGTTATTGCCTACTACCTCTGCTAATTTGTCCCACACTGTTACAGGGATAAAGTCAGTACGCTTATTATCACCATATCCTGTATCTACCGCTACGCTGAACGACGCTACCGCCTTGCCTGACTGTGTGTATCTAACCTCTGGGTCTCTTGTTAATCTTCCGACTATAATAACTTTGTTCATTTAATTACCATCCTTTTATTAAATTTCTGACCAATGTACTAATTTACTAAGTTGCTTTTTACCTAGACAATAAGCGCATTTACCGCACGATATCGGCTTTTCTATACCCGCCTTAACAGCTAGTATTCTTGGCATGTTAGCCTCAATCTGGCTTAATTCTTGGCTGAATACATAGCCATCTGTTTGAACATGAGGATTATAAAGGCTAATTATTTCCTTATCCGGTATAGATTCTTTGCTTACCGCCAGTAGTACAGCCTCTTTCCATGTTTCTCTACATCTTGCCAGCCTTTCAACCTCTGCATATACAGCAGCATTGCGAACATAATTCCATTTTTCAATAAAGTTAACTTGCTCATTTCGTTCGGTCAATTCGTTATATTGCCAGTATCTTTCTTTAATTGACTTAGTCGTCTTAATTTCAATCCAGCGTTTTTCATCGTCTCGGTCAAGCATAATTTTCCACTTGGCTCCAAACAATTCTGCTGTCAATATTACTTCTGACTTGCCTTTTCCCAAGCTGAACATTGCAAATCGATCATTTTGTATGGTGTCTACCATCTTTTGAGCTATTGCATATTTCTCATACATGCTTTTATCTTTCTTGTATAACTCAGGATGATCGGCTTTAAATTCGTCCAATTTACCGTCATTCCAAGCATGGACATATGAACCTATTAGGAATGCGTCTTTATCGTCTTCTATGTGCTCCCCTGTGAGTTTGGCAAGCTCTTTAGATTCACATTCAAGGAATCCGGAATACTGCGAGTTAGACATATATTCTTTGTTTGCTTCTAGCGAAAAATAATTACTGCTATTTAACTCCATCTTTTTCAGCTTCCTTATTCAGTTGTTCTGCAAACTCTTTTTCTAGATCTGATTCAGTATGTTCAACTGTCGTAACATCTACATCAATAGTGTTATCTGTATATTCATAGTCTGTATTTCCAGCATCATCCTGTTTAACAATTGATTGATCAGCTAATACAGCAGTTTGCATGTCAATTGATAGAATGCCGTATTTGCTAATTAACAGCTTAAGAACCGTTTTAAGTGCCATAGAATGGAAATCATCTTTCCATTTGCCAAAGCCTTTTTTATAAGTTTGGCTGTACTTCTTAGCATGTTTTTCAACTTCTTCTTTAGTCATATAGAAATACTTTTCAAATCCATTAACCAATTTTAAGTAAGCACAATAACCAATTATTTTGTCAGATGTTTTAGCATCAAAATCAAAGACTATTTCACCTGTTACTCTATTTCTAGTGATCAGCTCACCTTCATAAACCTCAGATGCATTAAGAAGTTTATATTGTCCTGTCCTCATTGCAAGCTGCACAAAACCTTTATACATCATTTGAAAAGTTGCTTCTTTCCCGTAAGGAACTATTGCGGAAAATCCTAAGTTTGGATTTATTGGTAAGTCTAATGTTGCAGCAATACTGGCTGCTGAAAGTATTGTCCTTGGGTTACATTCTTGAAGTTGTTTATTTCCTGTAGTTACCGACATGATACTAGCCATAAATCCAGCAGATTTATTACCTAACATTGATTCAAATTTGTTTTTTACATCTACCCTGGAAAGCAATCCTTGCAATGTTGATACTGTTGTTACTTCGCCCACTTAAAACGCCTCCACTAATGTTATTTTTCTAACCTTTATTTTGCTTTTATTGCAACATGCTTGCATTGCTAGTAATTCTTTAGCCTGTGCAGATGCTTGACGTTCGTTAAATGCTTCTATATGAGCATTTGCTCCATGTCCCTTGGTTTCCACTCTCACAATGTATTTATTCATCCATTAAAGCCTCCTTGCATTCTCCACAATAACGATCATTTACAGAAACTTCATGTCCACAACATTCACATGTTGCACCGTCGTATTTGTACTCAGTCCATTTAGTAGTTTTAGGCTCGTATGTTTCAAAAGGTATTTGACTAATATCAGGCAACATGCTACAATCACCTCAGAATGTTTTTTTATCTAGTCCTCCATTTGCCGATGGTGGACTTTTTGTTTTACCATTACCATTGTCCAGGCATCAAGAACAGTATTACGATGAATGCCACTCCTAACAATATGCACTCTGCACATTCTGCGTTTAGTCGTTGCTGCCTAACTATGCTTGATACTCTGTGTGTGGTTAGCATTTTAATAACCTCCTTGTTGTTGTATTTCAGGGAATGTAACCATTTCTATGATTTGGTCAGATATAGCAATTGCCTGTTCTACCTGTTCTTCTCTTAAATGTGAAACACCGGAAATGTTTAGCGAGAATCTGATAATTAAGTAAATGGCGTTTTGGATCTTGTATGTATCCCATCTTTTCATTGTTCCTAGCAATCTTTTTTCAATATGATCTCTTACCTGTTTCCAAGGCTTTTCTTTTACCTCTTGAACTTGCTGCATTTCTTGCCTGACTTCTTCTCGAATTTGTTCCCTCAGTTTTTTGGTTATTAATTCTACTAGAAATTCATCTTTAATTTTGACTTCTGACATTGTTCTATAACCTCCTTATTTTCCCGTCCTGTATAACCGCCAGTCTCTAACCTCTTTGCATTGCGGTTTATCACATGTATTAATTTGACCACAGACCATAGCACA
>Ga0316604_10003232_pt1 | contig 11620 bp, 13 predicted proteins | sample OWC_soil_day20_C_FD_207650 | JGI IMG/M metagenome (GOLD analysis project Ga0316604, IMG submission 207650) | Wetland soil microbial communities from Old Woman Creek delta, Ohio, United States - OWC_soil_day20_CT | ecosystem: Environmental > Terrestrial > Soil > Wetlands | place: USA: Ohio... | reverse complement strand
GTGATGGTTTCAACGCCCGCCTGCGTAAGTATGCTACGTACCAGGGCTGTAGTTTCCGTATCAATACCCGGAGGTGCAACCAGGGTAACTGATTTACCCAGCATGATAGATCCCTTTCCCAGCGCGATAGATACGGGGGCCGGATAAATGGCCGGCAACGTAGCAGGTCGTGCAGAGAGCTGGTTATTCGGTTGAACTGTTTGCGCAACAAGAGTGCTGCAACCTAACATCCCCACAGTTAAACAAGTGAATAACGTTTTCATTTTATATTCAATTTTAAGACCTGTAATGGCGGAAAGATAATAATTGGAATGGCAGGAATGAAATGAAGAGGGTAATTAAGGTACTTTTGGTAAGAAAGTATATTCAATGGTGATTATAGTGTAATTACGGCGACTTTCGAAGCGGAATTTGTAGAAATTTAAAGCTAATTCCGAGAATTTGTTCAAAATGGTTATTGTGTTTAATCTATAAAATTTAGAAAGGAAATTGTCTAAAAAAACGGGTACCTGGCCCTTTTTATCAATAAAATAATCTTTATCCGGAAAGCTAATAGGTATTTATTCTGATATTCTGACATGCACCTAAAAAGGCGATATAAATATAGAAAATGAAAAGCCGCCCCATTTATTTATGAAACGGCCTATTCTGTTTTATCACCTGGCGATTACGCTATCCGAATGAGTTTCCCAATAATCTCCTTACAATTAAACGTCCAACTCACCATTCCCTATCCAATGCAAAATTAGCTTTCCGGTTTATCCATGCGCCCCTTGTAAAATCAGGAATATACTGCACACCCCCCTTCTGCTACCGATTGCTCGCTCAATGGAGTAATCGCATACCACGTAGCAAGATCATACACATCCTGTGCAAACGGTGCCTCCCGCTTTGTAAGGGCAGAATATACAATATCCATTGAAGGCAGGGCATCCGGTTTCCTTTGTCAAAATCTGATTCTTCATCATACTTTTTGGCTCTTATTAGATCGTAGTTTTCTACCGTTTTCATCATATGCGTTTAAAATTGGCAAATACAGCGCTCGCAGCGCTTTCTGACACAGAGTTAAGCTTAGGCATAAGGAAGCCATACGGATGCTGGTATGCACCCGTAAAATTTAATAACAGCATGGTTCAACTTCTTTCGCCTTCCTATTCCGGCAGTAGATTATTTTTGAAACAGTGCTCCACCATCTGCTTCTCGTCGATTGGCCAGATAAAGGCAGACTTCTGCCTTTTCCATCCTATCTTTTCATAAAAAGCATCTTTCCCCGGAGCAGCGGTTAACGATATAAATCTAAATCCTTCCATGGCGGATTTGAGGTAGTTGACCACCTTAGTACCCAAACCCTTTCCCTGATAATCTGGATGGACGACAACATCCACAATCCAACCATAGTAACTATCATCATCTACTGTTCTTCCAAATGCAATGATGAGGTCACCTTCCATAAAAAAGCACTTATGCGTACTATTTGCAAAAGATTTTTTTACCGTGACCAAATCACGTTCAGCCCAGTTTACTAGCCTGAATAAATTTAAAACCTGGTTCCATTCAATGTTTTCACAATCTGTTTTCAAAAGGGTCTCAAAGTTTGGCATTAATAATAATTTACATATATATGTCACTTCAACAACTCGACTCATGATCCGCTGCAATTGCTCTTCAAAAAGCGTATGCGGTCTAAGAGTATGTTTAAATTTCAGTGGGTCCAAAATTAGGAAAGTACGAATCGATCAATTAGTTTGGATTTACCACAAAACAAACTATGAGAAGCAAGTTCACATTATTGACGATTCGCACTGGGAAAGTATTAAAAATATATTAACGGACAAAAGAAAGCGTAAATATTGCCTTCGGACTATCTTCAATGCTATATTATGGATTTGCAGAACCGGCAGTCAGTGGCGTAATCTAAGCAGTGAATATCCATACTGGCAGATAGTTTACTACTATTTTGACAAATGGAAGAAATCAGGAGTGCAGGAACAGGTGATGTTAAAATTGGTAAGGAAGGACAGAATTTATCAGGGACACAATTACGCTCCATCAGTAGGTGCTATTGATAGTCAAAGCGTAAAGAAAAGTGCATTTGTAAGTATAGAAACCGGTATTGATGGAGGCAAACATATCAATGGTCGAAAGAGACACCTGGCAGTTGATAGTTTAGGATTACCGATTGCGATTAATGTCAGTAGCGCAAATGTTCATGACTCTATAGGCGCTTTTGATTTGCTGTGGAGAATTGATAAAGTTAGTCATAGGATGAAACTGATTCGTACAGACAAAGCATACTGTGGAGATTTTAGCGAAATGGTTGAAAAATATTATAAGTGGAAAATGGAGATAACGCAGAAACCACCGTCAGAAAAAGGTTTTGTGCCACAGAAAGGCAGGTGGCAGGTCGAGCGATCATTTGCCTGGCTCAATAACTTTAGAAGGTTATCGAAGGACTATGAAAAGCTACCAGAATCTGCTGTTGCTTTCATCCAGGTAGCCTTCATTAGTATACTTCTAAAATAGGACTGTTCAAATTTTAAACATACTCTTACATTTTTTCAGAATATACAATTCATTACTGTTGCTTTTATGAGAAGTTGTATTTTCTTTAGGTGGGTCCTCTTTATAATTTCCTCTGTTTGTGGATTGCTGCGGACTAATATACTGTACGACGACTCTATTCTTTTATCCTTCTCAGTGAATCCAAATTATGCAAATTTTTATTCTGAAAAACAATACTTTGAATAGGTACCAACTTGTCATTTTTCGCAACAAATTTCACAAAAAACGCATCCTTTGATGCTGCCAGCATTAACGTATCGTTTCTCAAAGTCCAGTGACCATCTGTATTATAGTTATAATTAACCAGACCAGAGAAGCTGTGATAATGATATTTAAATTTTCCATACTCGGTTATTGTCAACGTCCAGTCCTCGCTATCGCCATCCATACCACTTTCCCCTTTTTGTTGGATATAAGTTCCTACTATACTTACTTGAAAATATGGAACCAATGCTAAAAGGACGAAATATTTTATCATACAATTTCCATTAAAACTTTAAGTTACTGAAATCACAATTAATATCTTCACAAATTTATGAGTTGAAGTATTCTTTGAGGAAACCGGTAGAAAATTTGTTAGCATAAAATTGCTATAAACAAACGCCTCCAAAAAATCCGAAGACGTTTGTTTTAGAGATGATTTAAAACTAGTTTTTATACTGGTAATCATGCACTCTTAGCACATTACCATCCATATCTCTCAGAACTTTCAACCGACCAATTCCATCATATTCATAATAAGCTACCCGATTAGCTGGATCACACTGACTGGTGATCCCCACCAGTGGATCATAAGTATTCGTGGTCATCTTCGCATCAGCAGGATAAAGCCTCAACTCATCAATAGTAAGGCTACCAGTAACAGTTACAGATGCCACACCTGTTACTTTATGCTCAAAATAATTCCATCCTTTTTTGCTGAAATAAGAAGAAGCTGTTGCTCCATTAACTGTAGCTGAACCCGTTTTACTCCAATAAGAAACAATATAGGTCTGTGCCGCTGTCAACCCGCTCTTGGTTATGCTCCACTAAAGAATATATTTCCACGATTGGAGCAAGTAGAATCTGGTAATGGCAAAAATTTTCCTCATTTACATACTCATATCATGAATTTTAAAGGTTGGTTAAGAGGCATTCATCATCGTGTTTCTGAAAATCATATGCAGGCATACTTAAATGAATTTCATTTCCGATTTAACAGAAGAAATCATTTGGGCAGTATAATGCACAAACTTTTATCCAGGATGGTTGCTGCTGCTCCTTTATTTTTAACTTTACGAGAGCTAAATGGGTAATTCTACTCATATATATTTCGTCTTGTGGAAAGTTTACTACAATGTCAATTTCAACGTCACCTGAACAATGTTGCTAATTATAATGGGCTGCATAGCAGGCTTGTTGCAAATACTATATAAACTTATCTGGGTAATTAAGGTATAGGCTTATAGTTATAGGGCAACATATAACTAATTACTAAACAAAAGTAAGAAAAGCTAAATTGAATAATTAGAATAATTTTAAATAATGACGTCAAATCATTAAAAAAGGGCATTATCAATAAGAATATTATTTAAACCCGCTGCGTCTTCCGCTGCGCATTCTGTAATGTATACTGCACACGAAGAAAAGATCTAACTGTCTGGGATTCGTATTTATGCCCTAGAAGCTTTTGAACGGCTTCGGGTAGAACACCTTTCTTTAAACAAACCGTAGTTGCAAAGGTGTGTCTGTCCAAATGAAAAGTAAGCATCTTTTTTATTCCACAAATTTCTGCCAGGATTTTATGATGCCTATTGACTTCCTGGTTGATGAATTTAGGGATTATTGTTCAGTTGTTTTGTGGGTCTGGGATGTCTTTATATCTGTTAGTGATTTTTACTGCTGGTTAAAAAAGAATAGCTTAGAGTTCCTCAGACTTCTTACGATAAGCTGAACACCAAAGTCGTCCACTCGCCCAATATAAATCCTCATCTTCATTTAGCCTTTACACCCTTTAAGTCAATAAGCGTACAATTTAATTAAATGGGATTCGAACTTATAATATTTGATAATGAGTTACTTACAAAAAAAATAGATTAAAAATAAAAAAGAGAACCCGCTCTCAGAGCGGGTTCTCTTTTTTTAGTCGGGATGACTGAATTCGAACCAGCTGCCTCTTCGTTCCGAACAAAGCGCGCTACGGGGCTGCGCTTCATCCGATATTTACTTTCATAATAAATTTATGAAAAAATTTGGCATATAATTAGCCTTCTATCCCTCAAGGCGCAATATCTTTGCCCGCTACAAATACTATGAAAAGATTACTATTAGCCGTTTTGCTCTATGCCAGCGTAAGTGCTTTTGGACAGGACAATCCTAATCCTAAAGCTGTTTCCGCCTTTATCACGCTTGTAAAACAGCAGGATAAACAGGCGCTTGCCGATAAAGTCATATATCCTTTAAGAAGACAATATCCGTTGCCAGCTGTCAATAATAAGCAGGAATTCCTTGCCCGTTACAATGAACTGTTTGATGATTCACTGATTTATGTAATCGCTCATTCTGACCCGGCAAAAGACTGGGCTTCAGGAGGGTGGAGGGGAATCTCTCTGAATCGGGGTCAGGTATGGCTGGATGATAATGGAAAGCTGATAGGGATCAATTACCAGACGAAAATAGAAGCGGCTAAGAGAGCTACGCTGATAGAAGCGGATAAGAACCAGATCAATCCTTCTTTGAGAGATTATAAGCAACCGGTTTTAGCGTTTCAGACGGAGAAATTCAAGGTGCGTATCGATGATATGGGGAGTAATAATTTCCGGTATACCAGCTGGCCGGTGAATGTGAAAACGATTGATCAGCCGGAGATGGTGATACAGGATGGGAAGTTTATACGTGAAGGCTCAGGAGGGAATCATTATTTCTCTTTTGAGAATGGGGCGTATACTTACAAGGTAGAGATCACTGTTATAGGAAAGGAGAAGTTGCCGCCTACATTGACAATTTCAAAGGGGGATGAGACGATCATGATACAGAAAGCAAAGAAGTAGGTAACTGCACGGGAGATCCGGCAGGGGCCTGACTAAATTCAACATGATACACTACGCATAATTATTTTCTTTTTAAATCCAGAAAAACAACCTACCTTAAATAAATTGCCCCAGCCGGTAATCCAGCTGGGGCTTCCCATTAAAATTGTAAAATAAACAAACTAGTATGGCTATACTAAACGAATACCCACTGCTGTTTATCTGAGATACAAATTTACACGTTTTATCCACCTCTATTAAATCCCACATTAATCATTAGTCATTTCACTGTACAATCATTAAAATTTAAAAAAAGCACATCATTTTCAGAAAATTGTCCATTCCCCGGTAAAAAGTCGTTGTACATTCCATCTTTTTTCCGGATTTGCTATTGTTGTTAGAACACAAATATTTAATTTCGGTGATATAATACATTGTCTTTTAATTAAAAAAATCGAAAACCATGAAGCAAACTGTATCTGCTATTGCTTTAATGCTTGCACTGGCCGCTTGTGGCGGTGGTACTAAACCTGAACAGGCTAAAACCTCCGAAGCACAGGAAGCTGCTGCTACCACCGGTGCTGCTTACACCATCGACACTACTGCTACTACCGTTGACTGGAAAGCTACCCACAAAGGTGGTATGGCTCCTCGTTGGGGTGTTATCAAGGTGTCTTCCGGTACCCTTAACGTTGAAAACGGCACTATTACTAGTGGTGAATTCGAAGTAAACATGAATTCCCTGACCACTGATCCTGCATCTGTTACTGAAAAGGATAAGAAATCCACTGATCTGGATGGCCACCTGAAAAGCGCAGACTTCTTCAATGTTGAGAAGTTCCCTGCTGCAAAATTCGTTATCACTGCCGTAGCTCCTTACGACAGCACTAAAGCTAAGAGCCTGGAAGCAGGTGCAACTAATCTGATCAGCGGTAACCTGACCCTGAAAGATAGCACCCTGAACATCACTTTCCCTGCTGTAGTTACTGTGTCTGAAGGCGACGTAACTGCTACTGCTAAATTCGTGATTGACAGAACCGCTTGGGGTATCCACTACAAAACTGAAGGTAGCCCTGAAAACTGGGTGATCAGCAAGGATATCGAAATCGGCTTCAAAGTGAAGGCTGTTAAGAAATAATTGCTATCAGCAATATGCTGAAAAATAAAAAAGGCCCGCATCGTATGATGCGGGCCTTTTTTTCTCTGAAAATGGTTTTCATTCCCCGTTCGGGAATTCCCTCTTTCATGAATGTTTTATTTGAAAAATAAGCGCAATAAAATTGAATCAAATAAAGTAACAATATCGAAACAAATACCTCCAATTCTCCTAAAACGAAAAAGAGGTAGCAGAGATGCTACCTCAATAAATTATCTGGTCCTTTGAAAACCTAATTTGTATTATTCCCCTTCAAATATTGGTATGCAAATGTAACAACCTTTTTCCGCTCTTTCCAAATCTTTTTTTCCTCCCAAATATTGCACAATAACCAATCCTCTCAATTTCAACTATCTCTCTCCGTTATACTCACATAAAGAATATACCTGCCCGAAAATATATTTTATTATATAAAAAAATATCATAATTTACTTATCTCATAAACCATCATCGACACATACAGCTACCGTGATATTGAACCCTTTTTAACCAGAACCAGCGCCTGTATGCATTGAAAACATTATCCTATACCTGATGCCAAAAATCTATTCCCTGTCTCTGGCATTGCTTTTATCTCAATTACAGCTAAAAGCACAATATGCCGATACCGGAACAGGATCCCTCAAAGAGCACATCTACTGGTGCAACTGGGCCGGTTTTACCATCACCGAAGGGGCCACTAAAACATTCATTACCAGTGATAGCCTCACTGTTACCGCCACGTTTTCCGACGTTACAGGTACCACCCCCGTACCTAACTATATGTCTTACGCCGGCTATGACTTCAATAACCCCGCCATCAAAGGCTCTTTAAATACCAACAGCAGCGCGCATTTCAAAGTGGCATTTACCGCCACCCGGAATAATACCCCCTCACCCGTTACCATGGTCGCCATCAGTACCGGCAGCACTACTTATACAGGCGCCTGCAGCACTTCTATGGCGTTAAGTACTGATACGACCGAAGTCACCATGGGAAACGCCTCCACCGTCATCTTCGGTATCCTGGCAGCATTCGACAGGGGAGACCTCCCGGCTTCTTACGGCTATGCCGCCCACGAACTCACTTATACCCCCTGTACACTCACACAACAATCAAATTTCTACTTAGGTGCCATCGCTCCCGATGCCGACACGCTAAAAGCTACTGATGACGGTGCCGACGAAGATGCGATCACCACTTTTCCTCCATATACAGGAGGAGGGGAGTACGAAATCACGATTCCGGTATACGCCACTACAACTGCATACGTCTCCGCGTGGTTCGACTTCAACCGCAATGGTATCTTCGATGCAAACGAAATAGCGATCGATACTATAACAGCAAATACCGCCATTTTAAAATGGTCAGACATCCCGGCAAGACTCCCTGCCGGCAAAGTGTCTCCATCCGCCTTTCGCTTCCGCATCTCCGATACCCTTATCATCAATCCTACCGGCTATGCGCCCAACGGCGAAGTCGAAGATTATTTCATTGCGCTCACTGCACCCTGCGATGTAAAAGTTACCACGCTCCCCGATGTTATTCTCTGTGCAGGTAAGTCCACGCAGCTCAGTGCTACAGGTGCCACCACCTATCAATGGACACCCGCCACTTACCTGAATGCAGATACCATCGCTCAGCCAGTGGCCAGTCCAACCACCACCACAAAATACACCGTAGCAGGCACAGACGCTTATGGCTGCACAGGCGAAGCATCGTTGACGATCAACGTGAATCCTTCTCCCGTTATCACCACCAGCAAGGATACCTCCATGTGTACCGGCACCACCATCCAGTTATCAGGCGTTTCAGATATTCCTGCCAGTTATACCTGGTCGCCAGCCAAAGGATTAAGTAATACAACCATCACAAACCCAACCGCCAGTCCTGACACTACTACCAATTACATCATTACTGCATCTACTATCTACGGCTGCCGTACTTCCAAAAACATATATATCAATGTAACTCCGACACCTGTATTGAAGGTCACCCCCGACTCACCCGCTGTCTGCATCGGTCAGTCTGTGATCATGACTGCCGCCGGTGGTGATGAATATGCATGGTTCACATCAAATGATTCCCTGCTCACCACAGGTACAGCTTTAAACATTTCACCCCTGCACGATACTACTTTCAAGGTCTACATCAAAGACTACGCCTGCAAGCTCGCTGATACCCTCGTGGTACCCGTGATCGTATACGATACGCCCACCACTACCATTGCCAAATCGGGTGACATAGATTGTGCCAACGCCAGCATCAGTTTAGAAGCAACAGGAGGCATCTATTACACCTGGGAAACAGCTCCCGGCATCACCAATACACACACTGCCAGTCCTGCCGTATCCCCGCTGGAAACGACTACTTACGAAGTCACCATTATGGATGGTCACGGATGTACCAATGTAGAAAGTATAACCGTCAATGTGGATGTCGCTCTCGCCTTCACCCGTTATCCTATTCCTTCGGCATTTACACCTAACGGAGATGGTAAAAATGATTGCTTTGGACTAAAACGTTGGGGGGAAACCTCCTGGTTTGAATTCAATATTTTCAATCGCGCAGGCCGGATCGTATATGTATCTGATTCGCCAGATGCTTGCTGGGACGGCACTTCCAAAGGAGAACCTTTACCTATGGGTACTTATATTTACATGATTCGCGCCAGAACTGTCTGTGGCGATGTCGTAAGAAAAGGCACTATCCTGCTTATCCGCTGAGCTAAAACCATTTTGCAAAAAATAAATTTTGGGCTCATAGATATTTCCTATTTTGAAGGACTAAAAATCATGACCCTATGTTCAAAAAAACAAGGCGCCAATTCTTAGCCACCGCCGGGAAAACAGCCGCTCTCACCGGTATCGCTTCCCTGTCAGGCACTGCGCTCCTGGCTAAGCCAACTGAAAAGGTTTTTGTACACCATGTCTACTTCTGGCTCAATAATCCGGACAGCCAGGAAGATAAAGCAAAGCTGATTGAAGGACTACAAACGCTGGCGAAAACCGCCAAAACCATTCGCCAACATCATATTGGATTGCCTTCTACGACCAACCGCGAAGTGATTGATCGCTCTTACCAGGTATCCTGGCTGCTGTTCTTCAGGAACAAAGCAGATCAGGACATTTATCAGACCGATCCGGCACACCTGGCATTCATCAAAAACTGTTCTACCCTCTGGCAAAAGGTGATCGTCTACGATGCAGAGGATATATAGCGTTAACCGCTCATTAACCTTAAAAGACAGGAATAATTCTTTACTTCGGCCTATCAACCAAATACACACACACACAGCACAACAACGTTATGTCAAAACATATATGATGATCTGAATATGACATTAGTATACCGCTATTTGTATTACCATTATTACTTATTGGCACAAAAATTTACAAAACGGTATGCAAGAGGGAATGCCGTTTTATATCTTACGGCGGTGGGTTTTATGGTGCTATTACCATTCGTAATAGCCAGTTTTATTATGATCTTCGATCAGGTGTCTTACGGCTTCCTGACGGCTATCGCCGCAGGGTTTACCATCTTTATCTATACGATAAACCGATGCTATTTCAGCCGGAAAACAGTCATTCGCAGAACTTATAAAGAATTTGCCCATCAAAGTAAGCAAGCCATACATGATGGTCTCATTTTCGCCACCGGCCTCCTCGTACTGGCACCTGTACTTTTCCTCCTGCTGCTCGGCTTTATGTCGCTGCTGGACCGATAATAAAAAAGCAGCGGACCAGCCGCTGCTTTTTTGTTTTCCCCTGTCCTACGTATAAAAAAATTACCAGTGACTCATTTTGATCTTTAAAGCGGGCCGTTGGCTTTAGCCATCAACGGCTGCTGTTTTTTAATGAAATATACATGAGTCTATTCTGAGAAATTACATCTGCATTCCTGAATTGGTATCCATGGTACTGTTCGCTTTACGCTTAAACAATGAAGCATCGATCTTACCAAAGCGATATGCCAGGTTCAGTCTTACGAACTGTGGGTTACGCAAGCGTGTATATTCCTGTGTAAAATAAGTGCTGTAAGATACCTGATCCGTAGTTCTGCTGCGGAAGATGTCGTTCACGCTGACTGTCGCTGTCAGCGCCTTGCTCTTCAGGAAGCTCTTCTTCAACGCCAGGTCTACACCATAGAAACCTTTGATATAACCCTGGGAAGAACTCTGTGCCTGCATCTGTGGAGGACCATCTCCAAAACCTTTCTGCTGGTTCACCGGCATGTTGGTTTTAGACTGATAGGTACCTGTCAGCTGCAGTTCAAAGCTGGCCGGTAGTTTGAAGTTACTGTTCACCTTTGCAAAGACACTCCACAAGGCATTGTTCTGTACCTCTGAAGTACCCGCATTTACCTTTGAGTTGTAAGCATTGATGTTTGTATTCATATCCCACCATTTGGTGAAGTAGTTGACCAGTGTTACTTCCGCACCTGTGGTATAGCTGTTCTTTGCATTGATATATGTGTTTATCAGTGCAGAGGTACCAGTGGCTTCGTCTGTTTCTGAATCAGTATAGCTGGTAATAGTATGTGTAGTACGTTTGTAATAACCAGATGCCATAAAGGTACTGTTATTACTGAACGTCTTCATGTAAGATAATTCGAATGATTGTGTGAACTCTGGTACCAGGTTAGGATTACCCTTTGTGATATTCAGCTTATCTGTACTATCCGCAAATGGTATCAGCTGGAAAAAGCTCGGACGGTTGATCCTTCTTGTTACACTCAGCTGCAATTCCTGGTTGTGGCCCACTTTCTGGCTCAGGAAGATAGTTGGGAAAAGGCTTACCGGGTAACTGTTGCTAAACTTCTCACCGTTGTTAAGCAGTTTACCATCGTAGTTGGAACTTTCTGCACGTACACCTACTTTATAGCTGAAATTCTTAATGCTGCTGCTGAATG
>Ga0316604_10003231_pt1 | contig 11620 bp, 9 predicted proteins | sample OWC_soil_day20_C_FD_207650 | JGI IMG/M metagenome (GOLD analysis project Ga0316604, IMG submission 207650) | Wetland soil microbial communities from Old Woman Creek delta, Ohio, United States - OWC_soil_day20_CT | ecosystem: Environmental > Terrestrial > Soil > Wetlands | place: USA: Ohio... | reverse complement strand
TACCGAACCATGTTCCAATCCAGCGGCGTTCCCCTGGCGATATCGACTCCTGCCGTCCGTCCGATCACCGCGTCGTAATGTCGGGGCTCCAGACCATATCCGGGCCGGATGCTGCGAACATTCTCCGGCGTAAAAGTTTCCCCTGCCTTCACATTCTGTACCACAAACAAGGAGCGACGGAATACCGCGCTGCCTTCCTCCGCTGCGGACACTCCATATTGAATCGTTCCGAGAGCCCGTTCCACCGATCGGATATCCTCTTTCATCCGGCGAAACTCATCCGGTTCCATGGAAAAAGCTGCGTCAGGATTGGAGATCGAACGACTGAGACAAAAATGTTTTTCCACCACGCACGCCCCTACCACGACCGCTGCCACCGCCGCCACCGATCCCAGCGTATGATCCGATAGTCCGGCCGGAACGCCGAAGGTCGCGGCCAAATGCGGAATCGCCCGTAGATTCATGTCATCCGGAATGGCAGGATACGCGCTGGAGCATTTGAGCAGACACAGCTCCTGATTGCCTTCGGCACGCACCGCACGCACCGCACGCTCGATCTCGCCGAGCGAAGCCATGCCGGTGGAAGCAATAATCGGTTTCCCTTTCGCGGCAATATACCGCAGCAGCGGAATATCATTCAATTCAAAGGAAGCAACCTTGTAAAAATCCACGCCCAGCTCCGCTAAAAAATCCACAGCAGTCCGATCAAACGGCGTCGACAAAAAATCCAACCCGACGTGATCGGCTTCTTCCTTAATCCGGGCCAGCCAGTCCCACGGCGTATGAGCCTCCCGATACAGGTCATACAACGTTCGCCCCTGCCAGGGCCCCTCATGAATCTGGAAGTACTCGTTATCACAGTCGATCGTCAACGTATCCGCTGTGTAAGTCTGTGTCTTGATACAGTCGGCTCCCGCTTCTTTCGCCGCATGTACGATTTCCAGCGCCCGCGACAAGTCTCCGGCGTGATTCGCCGACATCTCCGCGATCAAATAGCACGGCTGACCTTCGCCGAAATGTTGCTTCTCCCTCATTACTTGTTCCTCTTGAAGATGGGATTGACCTTGCAGGCGTGCAAAATTCCCGTAAGCGAATTTTGATCCAATGCTCGCCGGATATCAGCGAAGGCCGCATCGGCGGCGGCGACGAACTGATCAATGTCCTCTTCGGTATGCGCCACACTGATATTATTGATGCCGGTGGTCAGGATGCCCCGTTCCACCATGCGTTGCTGATAAATCGACAACATGTCCAGATAATCCAGGCTGCCCTTGCCCTCGAAGCTCACGCCCCCATGCGGCGCCAGCCCGCTGACTTTTACCACTTCGCTCACGGCATGACGAACGATTGCCGCGCGTAGTCCATCCAGCAGCCGCGTTCCCAGTTTCCAGATCCGTTCATAGATTCCCGGCTGCGATAGAATTCCCAACGTGGCCATGGTTCCCGCCATTGAAAGGGTTTCGCCGCCAAACGTTGTCGAGATAAATACCCCCTGCGTGCCAATCAGTTCCATCACATCGGTTCGTCCCGCCACCGCCGAAATCGGCAGCCCGTTGCCCATCCCCTTGCCGAACGCCGCCAAATCCGGCGTCACATTGTACAGTTCCGATGCACCGCCCAGCGCATAACGAAAGCCGGACACCACTTCGTCAAAAATCAGCAATGCGCCCTCTTCCCGAGTTACCTTCCGCACCGCCGCCAAATATCCATCCTGCGGCCCATCCGCCTGGATCGGCTCCATAATCACCGCCGCGATCTGCCCTGGATATTGCGCAAAAAGCTGTTTCAAGCTCTCGATATCATTATAGCCGAATGTATGGGTAAGCGCGCAAACATCAGCTGGAATACCCCGACGATTGGTCGTCGATCCGATGTACCAATCCTGCATGCCATGATAGCCGCATACTGCCACGATATCCCGCTCGGTAAAAGCACGCGCCAGTCGCACGGCCGACGACGTTGCATCCGAACCGTTCTTAACAAAGCGGACCATCTCAGCGCAGGGCACAATCCGCGTCAAGGTCTCCGCCAGTTCCACTTCCAGTTCCGTCGCCATCGAAAAAGAAATCCCTTTTTGCAATTGCCGGGCAACCGCGGCATTGACCTGCGGATCATTGTAACCCACAGTTACCGGTCCGAGCGCACACATAAAATCGACAAACTCATTGCCGTCGACATCCCACACATGACTACCCTGCCCACACTCCAGAAAAGCCGGGGCCGCGCCTTCACAAAAATAACGAATGCTTTTGCTGTAGGTCTGCGAACCCAACGGCGTTACCTTCCGCGCCCGAGCCAGCAATGCTTCACTCTTTTCATACGTTTTTTTCATGGTCTTCATCCCTCTCTTTTGTTCGCAGTGAATCCCACAAGTTTGGGGACAACAACCGCGAATCAATATCGCCAAATCGTTGCAAGCCCTCCGCCAAGGCCGCTGAAAAATCAACAGCCCGGCGACTGAGCGTTATATACTGTTCCAACTGCTCCAACGTATCGACGCCTACGACTACCGCATCCACGCCCGGTCGCCGGGAAGCAAACCAAAACGCCGCGTCAAACCGGCTGAAGCCATATCCGGACAGCCAACCGTCGAGTTCCTTCAAATGCGGCGTGATCCCCGCCAAGTGCTTCGGTACGTCCGCCTCTGTCATCATCAGCAGTCCCTGCAACAGTAAACTGCGAACAAAAACAGTAACCGAACGCCCCAGCCGACTCTTCTCATCGAAAAATCCCCGCTGATCCAGACGTCGATCAAGAATATTGTAGGGAACCTGCACCGCATCCACCCAGCCCGCATGCAACGCCGCCAACGCCTGTTCCGGCGTATAGACCGAAACGCCGATTTGCCGGGTCAGGCCCGCTTCGCGACACTGTGTCAGCGCCAACCCCACTTCGTCATAGTCCAGATGCGCCGCGTTGTGTAGCAGATAGCCGTCGAATCGTTCCAGTCCCAATCGCTGTAGAGAATCTTCCATTTCATGTTTTACAATCTGACTTACAGAAATAGTTCCCTTAGAAGTATTATCGAGAAAATCCGGCCGAAGCTTAGATACCACTCGCAATCGGCCCGCCGCCTGTCTCGAACGAATATATTCGCCCAACACTGATTCCGCCTCGCCATAGGCCGCCGCTGTATCCAGCCAGTCAATGCCGGCCTCAATCGCCCGGTCGAGAATGGTGAACACGCGCTGCCGATCCGGTTGGCCCAGCCGATTGTTAATACCGTACGCCGTACCGAACTGCACTGTCCCGAGGCAAATCGGCGCTCCATCCTGTCGCAGCGACTTCAAATACCCTTCGTTACGCGCAAACGCACAGTTCAGCTCCGCCCATTCCGGATGTACGGACAAAATCTGCAATACGTCGCTCATATGAAAATCCGGCTTGTGCATGTCCAATTCAGTTACAATCCGCTGTAACAGCGCATAATCCGCCGGTTCGTCCAACGTCCAGCGCAGCGACGACAGATCCTGTCCGTTAGTCACATTGCGCTGGGAAAACTTTTCCGGCTGATTCCGCAAATACGGCGTGACATGCTCCCGTTCGGACAACAGTCGCGCCTCCTGATGCGCTTGCCGCAGGGAAGAAAATTTAAAAACCTCGACATCCAACCCATCGGGAAATGTCGGCGGCTGTACATTGGAAACATAGTCGACGCCGCTCGTCAAAAATGTCTCGACTACCTGGTCAATCACATCAGGGTCAATCAAAGGACAGTCCGCCGTGATCCGTGCAATCCCGTCAGATTCGCCCGCTCCGCCTGCTATCGCCGCCTGATAATATCGATCCAGCACATCCGTTTCACTGCCGGCAAAACAGGGGATTCCTTTTTCACGGCAAAACTGCCGGATCGGCTCATCTCCCGGCTGATCCGTGGTCGCCACCATCACCCGGTCGATACGCCCGGCGCGTCTTACCCGTTCCACCCCATGCCACAAGACAGGTCGTCCCGCCAAATCGAGCAACACCTTGCCCGGTAGGCGGGACGACCCCATACGCGCCTGAATAATCGCGATAATCATACCTGTCCCTCCAGTAGCAGCCCCATCTGGACGCCATCCACATAAGCTCCATCACAAAGCCAGTGTCTGGCAAACCGGCCTTCCTCGACAAAACCGGCTCGCAGGAACGCAGCCACAGATCCGGGGTTATTGGCATAGATCCCGGCCCACAACTTGTGCAGCTTCAGCGTTTCTTTCGCATAGACCGCCGCCAGTTTCAGCGCCTCCGTGGCATAGCCTTTTCCCCAGCAACTTTTGTCGCCGATGATAATCCCGACGTCGGCGCTGCGATGCACCGGCTGCATATGCCCGATTTTCAGGTTGCCGATATGTTTGCCGGTGGTTTTTTCGATGATGGCGAAAAAAACGCTGGTCGGATCAGCCTGCACCGACTGCACATACTCCCGGATCTGCTCCAGGGAATGCGTCTGGAATCGGCTCTCCGTATAGCGAACCACTTCCGGATCATTCATCCAACTCCGGTAGTTCTCATTTACATCTTCCGGCTGAACCGGCCTCAGTATGAGCCTCTCGCCTTCAATCATCTCTTTACACCCTCACATTCACGCCACTGTTCGACAAAAAAAATCGCACCTTAATCGGGCTTTGATCCGTAAAATGAAAAATGCTGGCCGCTGACACCGCCGACACACGCGTCTCGGTTAACGCGCGAAAAAAATCTTCCAAGCGTCCGGCTCCGCCCGAGGCAATCACCGGTGTCCGCACGCTCCCGGCGACTTCGTCCAGATAGTCGAGGTCATATCCTTCCAACGTGCCTTCCTTATCAATGCTGGTCAGCAAAATTTCTCCCGCACCAAGCGCTACACATCGTTTCACGTGCTCCAACGGGTCCAGTCCCGTGTCGGTGCTGCCCGAATCAATCCAGACCGTCCGGTCACCTGCCGCATTCACTTTATAATCCACGCTCACCACCACGCACTGGTCGCCAAAGAGCTCCGCCGCAGCCCTTATCAGCTCGGGCGTCCGCACCGCCGCCGAATTGACCGCCACCTTGTCGGCGCCGATATCGAGGAACGATTTTACATCTTCCACGCTCTGCACACCGCCGCCCACCGTCAGCGGCATGAAGCACTCGCAAGCCGCTTCCTCAATAACGCGACAAACCTGCTCCCGACTTTCCCGCGTTGGACGGATGTCCAGAAACATCAGTTCGTCGACTTTCTGCGCATTATACACTTTTGCCGCCGTTACCGGGTCGCCGACATCGCGGAACTGGCCGAAGTTCTTTCCCTTGACCATCCGTCCGTCCTTCAGCAGCAGGGATGGGATGATACGCTGTTTCAGCATGGTCCGCCCTCCCAGTCCGCAAAGTTCTCCAAGATCGTCAACCCATTTTTCTGGCTTTTCTCCGGATGGAACTGCGTCGCAAAAATATTATCCCGGGCCACCGCCGCCACAAAACGTCCGCCGTACTCGCAGCTGGCCGCAATATGCGCCGGATTATCCGTACAAAAAGCGTAACTGTGAACGAAATAGAAGGCCCGCTCCTTTTTCAATCCTTGAAAGAGCGGGAAATCCCCTTCGATGATGATATCGTTCCAGCCGACATGTGGCAACTTGATGTCAGGATCATTCGGCTGTAACAGCCGTACCTCGCCCGGCACCCAGCCCAAGCCCTCGAAAATGCCTTTTTCCAACCCCCGACCCGCAACCAGCTGCATGCCGAGACAAATGCCGAGAAAGGGTCGTCCCCGCCTCAGCACCGCTTCATTCATCGCTTCGCGCAGCCCCGAGCGGTTCAGATTCTCCATCGCAGCGCCAAACGCGCCGACGCCTGGCAAAATCAGACGGTCAGCTAAACGGACCGCCTCCGGGTCCGCCGTCACCTGCGCCTCAATCCCCAGATACTGCAACGCATTCAGCACCGAATGCTTGTTGCCCATCCCATAGTCGACAATCGCAATCAACTTTTGCCGCTCCCTGCGCCGGGATCTCGAAACCATAGTTTCTGATCCCACAAAGTATCGCCTTTTGCCAGCTTGGCCGGATCGCATTCGTTCGGATACACCAGCTGGCTGACGGCGATTTCGTTAAACTCCGTTTCAGAAATATCCAGATACTCCAAGAATATATCCAAACTCGCCGGACGCTTGCCCTCATATTTTTTCACATAGTCCAGCGCCGATTCCCGTGACATCCGACCATTGCGGATATCAATGCTGGCCAGATGCGACACCCGCGCATAGCCCCGCTTGATAAACTTCAGATAATCACGCACACCCTGGAACATGCACTCGATTTTCTCATAGCCATATTCCGGCGGCACGCCTTCCACTGCTTCCTCCCGCCAGTCGAGTTCTTTTTTGATCAAGTCGGACTGTTTTTTAACATCCCAGGGGATGTAGCTGCCCAAACAGAAGGACCGGGAGTTGATCGCTTTCAAATCACGTAGCTTCGGATAAGTAAAAGGAACCAGATCCCGCAGCGTAACCTTGCCGCCCAGCATCCCCGCCATGTCCTCCGCCGTGATGCCGAGGTTGACAAATCGGTTGAACCTTTCTTCATCCACTTCCTCGGGCCCGTCATCATATGAATAGTAGGAAGTATATTCGGCGCTCGGTTCTCCCCAGATCACCAAAGGAATTTTGTATTTCACCGATACCTGCATCGGATAGGCAAAAATTCCGGTGTGACAGTGCCAACAGAAATCGCCCTTGCGTTTGAGACTTTCCAGCATTAATTGCTTCACAATATGCCAGTTCGGAGTGAACTGCAGCACATCGACGCCCAGACGCCGGTAAGTGCGCAGCTTGCCTTCCTGCACCGTCGGGCGATAAAACCCGTGGTCGAAGGATACCACCAACGGTTTCATGCCATATTCCTTCACCAACGCATACAGGGTATACGTGCTGTCTTTACCGCCGCTAAACGGCACAATGCAATCATAGTCGCCCTTGCCCCGATAGGTATCCAGCAGCGCATGCAATTCTTTTTCCCGCGCTACCCAGTCGATCTTTTCCTGTTTGAATTCTTGCTGCCGACAGACGTTACACACGCCCTCTTGATCAAAAAAGATCGTTTCGTGTGTTTCCGGCGTCACGCAGCGTGAACATAATCGCAATCCCATATTATTTTTCCTCCCGCACCTGCTGCGACAGCGTTTCATCGATAAATCCGGCATAATCCCGCAGCTTCGTAGCCGTTCCTTGCAAGATGCTCAGGCGCGACCGAACCTTTTTCTCCACCTCGTCGCCGGTGTATTGGAAAGCATTCTTGATCACCGTAAGCGGCGTGGCAATTTCAAACTGCAGCACGTTTTGATAAAACGGTACTTGGAGCAGTTCGGCGTCAAATTGATCGATCTTTTCCAGTTCCCGCAAAATCCGGTGCATGTTTTTCCCGTCACCCACGGCAGTCTGAATATCCGCCTGCCTGCGTTCGTTGATTTCCAACACTTTTCTTACATCAATCAGCACTTGGTCCATCGAAGCTTTGAGCGCTGCGGACTCGCTGTCCTTCTCATCTTGGCGGAAGAAAACTTCCTGCAACATTTCATCATAATCAAAGGATTCCGGAATCGCATCCAGTACCTCCTGCAACGGTTTAGCCGTCGCACCGGCAATCGGCAGTCCACCTTCCGTGGCATTCCAGAACGTCAGATTCGGATACTGTTTAATCGCCGCCTCAAAATCCTGCTTCAATCCGACGAAAGCCGCCGAGGTAAACACATCTTCGCCATAAATGTCCTTTTCCTTGATCATGCCTTTTTCCTGTCCGGACATATGGGGATCGGACCATGAGCCGTCGGCGTACAAACGCAACCCGCTATAGCATAGATCCTGTCCGGTGAAAATCACCTGCGAGCAGCCTGCCCGGCACAAAAGATCGAACGTCACGTTGGCGATCGTGCCACCGCCGCCGACCAAGGTGTGATCAATACCTCCCTGGGCATACAGGTAACGGGTGATGGGATCGGACTCCATGACCATTCTCGCTTTCGGCGCATCATAGTTTTTGACGACCAGATAGTCGAGAGTATTGGAGTAAACCAACGGGATATTTTCAAAATCGGCGATGCCGTCAAAAACCGTATTCTCGTCCGGATGCGGACTGAAGGCGGCCCGGGCATGGGGCCGGATTCCCTTGTTGTACAAAATCTTAATTGCGCTACCCACCGCAATAATAAACGCTTTTTCCTTCGCCTTTTCCAACAGGTGAATGTTTTTATCGAGCGACGGTCCCGCCGACACCATGATCGCCGGGCGTCCCTTCAGATGCTTCAGCAGTTCATCGATATTGACACTGCGGGCCGTCAGATTGTTGAGGATATTCTGGGTCTTGACGAAAATATTGGCTTCGACCGTCCGAATCGCCACGCCGGTTCGCCGGAAGTGGTTCAACGCCTGTTCGCTGAACTCTTCGTAATAGCCCTTGAACAGCGAACGATGCGCCATATGATAGACAAAGCCGTATTTTTTATGGAAATCCTGTTCCATCCGCCCCAGCATGAATCCTGCGGCATCAACACTGGATTTATTGGAAACAAAATCCACCGTCGGCACTTTTTTTAGCTTGTCCACCACTCCGGGCGCTTTCAATGCCGCAGCGAGAAGTTGGGACGACGGCTCAACCACGATCAGTTTTTCGAGTTCGGGCAAATTTTCTCCCGCCCAAACGATCGCATCCCCCATGCCAAAACCGAACACCATCAGAACTTGGGTATCAGGCGATACGCCGCGGAACATCTCCCGCAGTTCATGTTGCCGATCATACGCGCTATGTAGGAAGCACCGGGTTCCGCCCGCTTCCACGATGAAATTGGCCTGACCTTCGACTCTTTCCATTGCCACTGGGAACAAAGGAGACTCCGCATTCAAATTTTTGACAAACCTCTGAATGGAAGCTTCCAGTGAATCAGGCGAGCTAATTGGTTTATTGGCTCCTGGATGTTCCAGGACTTTACGATTCATTTTCGGCATATTGTACCCTCCCGTCAGCTCAGCGACTGCCGCAAAAACGGCTTGAGTTCATAATGAAGAACGTCGGCGACAAACAAATAATCGTTATTATTCATTCCTAGATTCAAATATTCTAGGATCGCATTAAATGTACGGGTTTTGTCGGCAGGCAGTCCGGGAGCGATCGCCGCCAGATGCGACACGGTATCCGCCATCAGATTGCCGGCCTTGGCAATTTCATACTGGAACAGGTGACGTTCCAGGGCATCGATCTGATCCATCATTTGCATATTACTTTCCCTCCCTGTGCAGATGCAGCAGGCCGTTTTCATCCATTAGCGTCATAAAATGCAGGAATACATCCCAGGACATCGGCAAGAACCGCCGATGCAACTGCTCAAAAGACTTTTTGCCGTCAATGGCGGCATACACGGCCCCCATCGATTCCGGCGCGCATACTTCGCCCATGGATACAGCTTCGTTGAGCGGCAGCGCCCAACGTTCCAGCTGAAAAAATACTTGGCCGTTTTCATGTCGAATCTCGGCATATGGAGAACGAAACGGGATCAAGGAACGAAGGTCCGCATCGCTCAAGCGGGGCATCCTTCTCGTATCGGAGACCGGCACGCACAAAACGGTATGCCTGCGAATCCCGCCGGCCATGATTTCAGCCAGCTGCGCCTGTTCCACGAGAGAAAACTCCTGCAGTCGCTTTTTTAGCGCCTCGTCCGCCTCGGGAAAATAAGTCGCCGGATCATACATCTTTGGATGCAGAAATGCAAACACTTTCAGTCCAGCGGCCTCAAAAATTTCGTTGAAATAAGAAACGGTCCATTCACCCACCGGCTGTTCCGTCTGCATCTCCCGCAGCAATGCATCCAGCAGCGTCTGCGACTCGGTTTCAATCCGCTGATTGATCCGTTCGCGGGCGGCTTTGATGCCATTCGTCGCCGGATCGGTGTCGCACTGCAATTCCATAACACCGCCGATGGCCAGACGGGTCGCCCACTGCCGCAGTTTTTCCGGTAGCGCCTCGATCTGATTCAGCGGCCGGGTACATAGCAGAATATCCGCCGGGGCCTCGGCGGCTCCATCAAGTTCGTCTCCAGCAAATCGAACATTTTGCAGTTCCAACTGCGCAGCATACTCCCGCGCCTGCGCCAACGACTCGACATCATCATCCGCAATCAGATATTGCGCGCCGGTATGTACGAGCGCCGAAGCCAGCGTACCTTCACCGGTGCCGCAAGCGACATCGCGCACCTGCAATTTTTCGAACGGTTTCCATACCGGTCGGCCAAAATGCTCCACCCAAGCCAGACTATGATAAGCATTGACAGTTATGACGCCCTGACCGGCCTTCACCTGCAATAAACTTTCCGGAATCGCACCTTGCCATTCATTAGGATATTTCATGGGTTCGCCTCCTGCTCTCCAAAATCCTTCAATATAATAATAACATACAATATTGTATCGAAAAAAAGGAAAAAAAAATAAAGAGCCCCGGCTTTCGCCGGGACTCTTCGGGGCTTGTTTACCGGAGCAATTGCAGCACGTTCTGCGGCAATTGGTTGGCCTGCGCCAACATGGCGGTAGCCGCCTGGCTCAGGATGTTGTATTTGGTGAATTCCATCATCTGCTTCGCCATGTCGACGTCGCGGATGCGGGATTCGGCTGCCGTCAGGTTTTCGGTCGCCACACTCAGGTTGTTGATGGTGTGGTCGATACGGTTCTGCACAGCGCCGAGGGTCGCACGTTGGGAAGATACCCGGTTGATCGCCAGATCGATCTTACCGATCGCCCGGTTGGCCAACGTGTTGCTGGTGACTTGGATATTGTCCACACCGAGGGACGCCGAACCCATATTGCCGATGCCAATGCCGATATCTTGTTTCTGATTGGCGCCGATCTGCAGGACCATTGTCCGGTCAGCCAAGTGGACATAGGTTTCATCTTTGTTGGCTACGCCGCCAACGAGCGAGAAGCTATTGGCTGCAGCATCCCAGCAGACCGTCACACCGGTGCTGGCGGCGAACTGCACATCCACATTCTTGTGTACTACGCCGATGAGGTTATTATCGGCCAATTTGACGCAGGATGCCACTTCGGTCAGTTTGTGGGCTTCGGTAACATCCACATAGAAGTTGTTGTTCGCGGCTTTTTGAATTGTCGACAAGCTCAGCGCTGACAATACATTGTCATCACCGACAAAGGTGAATTCGCCTGCGGTGCCGGCGACGGCGGACCGGATGACGAAGGTTCCCTTGACCGCTTCCAGTCCAGAGGCGCAAGGGTCGGTGACAAAAGATACGAACTTGTCCGCGTTTTCGTCCCCCACGATGTCTCCCTGTCCCAATCCTTCAGCGATAGCTGCGTTCAGTTTATCGCGTACGCTGCCGAAGGTATCGGACCCGGTGATGGTGATACTGGTTTCTTTGCCGTCCCCTTGGACAATGCTGATGGTCTGCGGATTTTCCAGGATGAAATTGCCGCTGGCATCCCAGAATTTATCCACATCATATAGCTTGGTGTTCTCGCCGGCAATGCAGCCGATTGTGCTTTCGTCGGCGGTCGTGGTCTTAGCCACAGTAAATTGAGCAGTATTGGCTTTTGTCTGTAAAAACGTATCAGTAGCTACACTAAGCGTTGCATCTTTGTAATCGCCTTTCAAATTGTCGACTTGGAAGAATTTGAGATTAA
>Ga0316604_10003230_pt1 | contig 11623 bp, 12 predicted proteins | sample OWC_soil_day20_C_FD_207650 | JGI IMG/M metagenome (GOLD analysis project Ga0316604, IMG submission 207650) | Wetland soil microbial communities from Old Woman Creek delta, Ohio, United States - OWC_soil_day20_CT | ecosystem: Environmental > Terrestrial > Soil > Wetlands | place: USA: Ohio... | reverse complement strand
TGGGGCGGATGATGTGCTAGGGCAGGGAATTGACGCGACAATGAGCATCTGTTGCGCTCCATCATCATTAGATGAATGCATGAAAGATGGCGCAATTCTGATCGAGGAAGCGGCGACGCGTTTGTGCAGGATTTTGCGGGTGAAAGTGAATCTATAAGTTTTTGAAAAAAGTGTAACTTGTAGCAGGGATTCTTAAAAGATTGTATAATTCCAACTATTGTCGAGTGTCGCGGGGCACGTGGACATTAAAAAGGAGGTGGTGGAAAGCGGATCCCCCGGGATGCTCCAGCTCACAAAATTAGATTGAGAGGGGGAAGCTAATCTTGGTTCAAGGTCCGATGTTGCTGGTCATTTTACTCATCGCCATCGTTATGATTGTTTTGTTGATTTCCAAGTACAAGGTACATGCATTCCTTGCCCTGATCGCCGCCTCATTTTTTGTTGGGTTTGCAACTTTCATGAATCCGGTGGTTGTTACGCAGACCATCATGAAGGGCTTTGGGGGTACAGTGGAACGCATCGGCCTCGTCATTATATTCGGCACTATTATCGGGGTCATGCTGGAGAAAACCGGCGCGGCGCTTACTATGGCCGAGACCATTTTGAATTGGGTTGGGCCAAAACGTCCAGCGCTGGCCATGTCGATCATTGGTTATATTGTGTCGATTCCGGTTTTTTGTGACTCCGGCTTTGTTATTCTGTCGGCATTGAATAAATCGTTGTCAAAAAAATCCGGGGTTTCCATGGCAGTCATGGCAACCGCGCTTTCCACGGGGTTGTATGCGACACACACGCTGGTACCTCCCACGCCTGGACCGATTGCCGCCGCCAATAACCTGAAAGCTGAGCTAGGCATGGTTATTGCAGTGGGACTGTTGGTAGCGATCCCGGTTGCATATGCCGGTTATCTATGGGCCATTAAATTCGCCAACCGCTATGATGTTGTGGCGGATACTTCGGTTACCTATGAGGATCTGCTGGAAAAATTCAAGAGCCTGCCGAGTGCAACGGCGGCATTTGCGCCGTTGATTCTTCCCATCGTATTGATTGCATTAAAGTCAGTCGCCAATTTTCCCAGTTTTCCGTTTGGCAAAGGATCGCTCAAAATTGCGGTCGATTTTGTCGGTGAACCGACGGTTTCGCTGCTTTTTGGCGTTTTGCTGTGTTTCTTTCTGGTACCGAAACTTAATGAAGAAGTGTTGTCTGGGTGGATGGGTGAAGGACTTCGCGACTCAGCCGCCATCATCATGATTACGGCGGCCGGCGGGTCCCTCGGCGCATTGCTTGCCGCCAGTAAAATCGCCGACTATCTGGGAAGCAGTCTGGCAAGTTACAATTTGGGAATATTTCTGCCATTTATTATTGCAGCAGCCCTCAAGACGGCACAGGGATCGTCCACCGTCGCATTGATAACAACGTCAACTATTGTGTATCCGTTGCTTGGTTCATTGGGTCTTGCCAGCCCGATGGGCGCGGTGCTTGCCACTATGTCGGTCGGTTGCGGCTCGATGATCGTATCCCACGCGAACGATTCCTATTTCTGGGTCGTATCGCAGTTTTCCGGTCTGAAAGTCGATATTGCCTATAAGTGTCAGACGCTGGGGACTCTGGTACAGGGGTTGGTCGGCATGGCGATGGTTTACATTCTAAAGATTATTTTGGTGTAACTTGATTGACGGGTTGGCGTCAAAAGGAATACAATAAAAGCGAAACAAAGAAAAGCGCGTTCTGACCGTTTCAGTCGCGCTTTTCTTTATGTGTGAAATTTATCGAAGTAGGATGGTGAGCTTGTTGAATTTGGCCGAACTTCGGGTGGGAAATAAATTGGATCATCAGGAGATGATTCTTTGGGTACAGAAAAGTTCGCAGTCGGCGAACGGGTCTTGGTTTGTCCGGGGATCCGTAGAAGATCCGAGCGGGTCATTGGGATTCATCTGTTTTAATGCAGAGTCGGTGGCACGGGTAAAGGAACTTGCGTCCGCCGTGCCGGTTGTAGTCAGTGGGCAAATTCAGGCTGACCGTTATGGTAGCGACGGGAAACTACAGTTGTTGGCTGATTTTATTGATTTGATTCCTGCGGGAAAAGATGTGTCTCACTTATTGCCATCGATGGCAAAGGATAGGGAAGAATATAAAAATAAGTTATTGAAATTGATGGCGCAAGTGAAGAGTTTGCCGTTGCGCGAGTTGCTGGGCGAAATTTTCAGCGGTTCGCGTTGGGAACAATTTGTCAGGAATCCGGCGGCGAAGCGCTTTCACCACGCGTATATCGGTGGATTGCTGGAGCATACGGTAGATGTGGCCGAAACAGCGTTGGCTGTTGCTGCTACCGCGCCAAAAGCGGATCAGGATATGGTAATTGCGGGCGCTTTACTGCATGACATTGGCAAGACAGAGGAAATTTCGTCCGATATCGGGTTTGCCTACACCGACGCAGGGCATCTAATGGGCCACATAACGGCTGGCGTTCTAATCGTTGAAGCTGCGGCGAAAAACATACAGTATCTTTCGGAAGCAGACCGCAAGTCGCTGATTCATGTCATTCTTTCACATCATGGCGAGCGGGAAAAAGGTTCGCCTGTCCGCTGTGCCACGCGGGAAGCGGTGATCGTTCATTATGCGGATGAACTTAACGCGGTGCTGCAGCAATTTGAGGAGACTACGGAAAAAGACGCGCAAGGTTGGAGTTTTAATAAAATGATGGGGTACATGATCCGGGTTTGACCCATACGCTTTCGTATGGTATTCTATAACCCCGAACATAGATTTTGGCTGTGAGTGGGAAAGGCGATCGCGGCCGCACTTTGAGGCGGTCGAGGAAAGTCCGGGCTCCATAGGGCAGGGTGCTGGATAACGTCCAGCGAGGGCGACCTTAGGGCCAGTGCCACAGAAATGAAGACCGCCGGCCTTCGGGCAGGTAAGGATGCAACGGTGCGGTAAGAGCGCACCAGCGGCCGGGTGACCGGCCGGCTAGGTAAACCCCACCCGGAGCAAGACCAAATAGGGAAGGGATGAAGCGGCCCGCTGAACCTTCCGGGTTGCGTCGCTAGAGCCGCCGGGCAACCGTCGGCCCAGATAGATGATCGCTGCCGCAAAAGCGGTACAGGACCCGGCTTACTGAACTCTCACAGCCAAATAAAAAACGGGGACGTACTGAAACCTTGGTTTCGACACATCCCCGTTTTTTTTCTTAGTTAGCCTTCATAGATAGTAGATTTCAGGATCTTTTCGCTGGACTGCGGGAGGGTCGGTGGCCGGATAGCCAAGGATCATCGGCGCTGCAGCCGTATATTCCGCAGGGATTCCAAGTTCGGCCTTGAACTCGTCGGAATTCAACATCTCCTTGGAAAATCCGATCCAGCAGGTGCCAAGGCCTTCATTGTGAGCCGCCAGCATGAAATTCTGGGCGGCGAGGCAGGTGTCGTCTTCCGGGGCGGGACCCTCGGGCTTCGCATAGATCGCTACCAATACCGGAGCATTATAGAATATGTTGAAGGCTTTTCTGGAAAGTAGAACGCGATATTTCTCCATCAGAGGATGCAGATCCATGCTTGAGAGGAGAAGTTCCTTAGCCCGTGTAGAATACGCGGCAAGCTTGCTTTTGTCGGTGATAACGACGAATGCCCAGGGTTGGGCGTTCATTGCGCTAGGCGCCAGCGTTGCCAGCGCGATAAGTTTTTTGATCGTTTCCGGGTCGACGCCGCGTTTCTGATAGTTGCGAACGGAACGTCGCGTTTCCAGCGCTTTTATTAAATCCATTAAGGTATCATCCTTTCGATTGGGTATCATTAGATTGGGTATCTTAGATTTTATATTTCCTATATTATAATCGAGATTGACTTTTACGCAAATATTTCTTACAATTAATACATACCCCCCCGGAGGGGGGATATGAAAGAGGTGTTTGAGATGGCTGTAATTAATGTAGGCAATGAGACTATATTTGATGAAAAGATATTAAAAACTGATCGCCCGGTACTCGTTGATTTTTGGGCTTCCTGGTGCGGACCCTGCAAGATGGCGGGTCCTGAAGTGGAAGCGGTGGAAGCGGCGGTAGCTGATAAGGCGATTGTAGCAAAGGTGAATATTGATGAACTGCCCGAACTGACTACTCGCTATAATGTGAAAGCCGTACCAACTTTTATCGTTTTCAAGGATGGCAAAGAAATAAACCGCTTCACTGGTTTCAAAACCCGGAAGGATTTGCAGGCTGCCTTGGGAGTTCTCTAAGCGAATATAAGGCAAAACTCCCGGAATTTCTCCGGGAGTTTTTTTGCAGAGGGTGGGAGTGTGAAAAATGCCGACGCAGACAGTCTTGATTGCGGACGATGATGCTAAAATTCGTGAATTATTGGAGCTGTATTTAACTAAAGAAGGGTTTGTCGTCGAGCAGGCAGCCGATGGCGCAGAGGCAATCCTCAAGGCTCAGCAGCTAAAGCCGGATCTGATCGTGCTGGATATTATGATGCCGGTGATGGACGGCATGGAAGTATGCCGTCAGGTACGGAAGTTTTCGCGGGTTCCAGTCATCATGTTGACGGCGCGTACGGAGGATGAGGATCGTATTCTCGGATTGGAACTGGGGGCGGATGACTATGTATCCAAACCGTTCAATCCGCGTGAACTCATTGCTCGCGTCAAGGCTGTGCTTCGCCGTGTCCCGGGTAGAGAAGAAGGACAGACGGAGGGGGAGGTTTTGAAATTTCCCCAGCTTTTGATCAACCGCCAGGAATATGTTGTGACCTCATCGGGCAACCCCGTGCAGCTGACGGCCAAAGAAATGGATTTGTTATGGCATATGGCGTCGCATCCGGGACGGGTGTTCTCCCGTGAACAGCTGTTGGAATCTATTTGGGGATATGAATATTTTGGTGATACACGTACAGTGGACACCCATATCAAACGCATACGGCAAAAATTGGGTGTAAAAGACGACTCCCTTTGGGATATCAAAACGGTGTGGGGCGTCGGTTACAAATTTGAGGCGCACCCGTGAAACGCTCATTACAGACAAAACTTTTTGTCAGCTTCATGCTGGTGGTGTCGTTGATTCTGGTCGGCTTTGCTGTGGGAGCATCCGCTCTCGTCAGGCAATATTTTCTTACGGCCAAGCAGCAGGAACTGGTGGGCAAAGGCCAAGAGATGTCGGTGGTTTTGAATGACTTTTTGACCGGCAAAATCTCGTCCGTCCAACTAGTGGAACTGGTGGATCGTATTGACGGCTTTTTGGATGCCAGGATCTGGGCTGTGGATGGGTCCAGGCGCGTTATTGTCATGTCTACGCCGCGACGGGGGCATCGGTCAGGGACGGGGTCAGTGCAAGGAATGGGTCCGGGCATGGGCCAGGGGATGAATTCAGGATCAAACCCTCAGCAAGGAAAGAGCAATGGTTCCGGCGCCGGGCAGGGTGGCATGCGTTCTTCGACTGCGGTTCGCAATCTGTTGAATGATATTGCGCCGGTTTTTCGCGGCGAAGTCTTGACACGAACGTTTTTTCACCCCTATTATGGAGAGGATATGATGATTGTTGCCGTGCCGATCCAAAACGAGGCCGGCGAGTCCAATGGGGCAGTTATCCTGAATGCTCCGGTTCAGGGAATTAACGATTTTTTGACACGAATTTATCTGGCGATTGGGTTGATCGGGCTTCTGGCGCTGGCGCTGACATTGTTTGTCGTCCGGCGATTATCCCGCGGCATCGTGAAACCGCTGCGCGAAATGGAGGAAACCGCTGCTTCCATGGCTCAGGGGTGCTACGACAAAAGGGTGGAAGTGACTTCTCAGGATGAAGTGGGCCAACTGGGCGCGTCGTTTAATACCCTGGCGCATGAACTGTCACGCTTTGTCGAGCGCACGGAACAAATGGAAAAGCTGCGCCGTGATTTCGTGGCCAATGTATCGCATGAACTACGCACGCCGCTGACGATTATTCGCGGCTACACTGAGGCGCTTCAGGATGGAACGGTCACCGACCCCGAGCAGACGGCGCGATTTAATAAACTTATTGTCAACGAGACAGAGCGTCTGGAGCGACTTATTAATGATTTGCTGGATTTAAGTCGTTTGCAGGCGCAGCAATATGCGATGGAAACCGAACCGATTCCCTTGGTGGAAGTGGTGGATAGCGTAGTTTCCATGCTGCACGGGAAAGCAAGGGAGAAGGAAATCGTGTTGTCGTGGCGTTATGACGAAAATCCTTCCTTTATTCGCGGAAATGGGGATCGTCTGGTACAATTATTGTTGATACTGCTCGACAACGCATTAAAATATACTCCGGTTCACGGAAATGTATCGGTAGACTTGACTCATTCGACGACGCAGGTGGTTTTGACAATTACTGACACCGGTGCAGGAATCCCGGCTGAGGATCTGCCTCTTGTCTGGGAACGTTTTTACAAGGTGGATAAGGCTCATACGCGCGAAAATCACGGGACCGGTTTGGGATTGTCGATTGCCAGAGAAATCATTGACAGGCATGGCGCCAGTGTTAGCGTCAAAAGCGAATTGGGTATCGGAACGACCTTTGTTCTTCAGTTTCCGGCGCTTGCGCCGAAGGGTTAAAAGCGGGGAGGAATATCGTTGATAGGTTTTACTAAATTACTATGTGGAACAGCTACCATTTCGGACGTGATGCGTCAACGCCAGGGGCATGACACCATGACTGCAAGTTTATTGCAGTTCTCATCCGAACGGTCACCGGTCGTGGTCTGGAATATTACCTCACAATGTAATCTGAAGTGTCGGCACTGTTATATCGAAGCGACTGAAGCGGCCAATGAAAATGAAATGACCACGGAAGAGGGAAAGACTTTCATTGACGATCTGGCGGAAATGAAAGTTCCGGTGCTGATGTTTTCCGGCGGGGAACCGTTGGTACGGCCTGATTTGTTTGAACTAGCGGCGTATGCAGTGGAAAAAGGACTGCGAATTGTGCTGTCCACGAATGGAACGCTGATTGACGAGTTTACCGCTCAACTGATCAAAGAGGCCGGGTTTCAGTATGTGGGCGTCAGTATTGACGGTTGCGAAGAAATCCACGATGAATTTCGCGGCGAAAAGGGCGCTTTTAAGGCGGCAATCGCAGGAATCCGTGCGGCAAAGGCTGCCGGCAACCGCACCGGGGTTCGGTTTACGCTCAATAGCATCAACAAACAAGATCTGCCTGCTGTTATGGAATTGATCGAAGAAGAAAAAGTAGATCGCTTCTGCATGTACCATTTGGTTTATGCCGGACGCGGCAGCGATATGAAAAAATTAGACCTTTCAACAGAAGAAAAACAGAATGTGGCTCAGTTTTTGATTGAAAAGACCTTGGATTTTGATCGACGGGGAGTGGAGCTCGAGATCCTTACGACGGACAATCATGCAGATGGGTTATATTTGCTTGACTATATCGCGAAAACCAATCCCGACCGCGTCGATGAAGTGCGGCAACTGCTGGAGATGCATGGCGGGTGCTCGGCTGGTGACCGCATGGCGAATGTGGACTATCTGGGCAATGTGCATCCATGTCAATTCTGGAGCGATATGATCCTGGGCAATGTTCGGGAACGAAAATTCAGTAAAATATGGAATGATTTGCAGGCAAACGATGGGATTCTTGGTAGGCTGAGAAACAAACCGGAACAACTGAACGGTCAATGCGGCAAGTGCTCGCAAAATCATCTGTGCGGCGGGTGCCGGATTCGGGCCGTCGGCGATGGCGATATCTGGGGCGATGATCCCGCATGCTTCTGGACGGAGTCGACGAAAGAAGCCGATAAATGCTGATTTCATGGAACACCACCCAAGCTTGCAACATCAACTGCATGCATTGCTATCGGGACGCGGGCGACCGTCTGCGGGACGAACTTACTACGGCTGAAGGGAAAAAGCTGTTGGAAGAGGCTGCAGCCTGCGGCTTTCGTATTTTTGTCTTCAGTGGCGGGGAGCCGTTGCTGCGAGGCGATCTGACGGAGTTAATCGCTCATGCAAAGTTGCTGAAGCTGCGGCCGGTGCTCGGTACAAACGGGATGCTGCTGACGCCGGCCAAAGTGGCGGAGCTAAAAGAGGCGGGACTGGCGGCTGCCGGAATCAGCGTGGACAGTATTTCCGCCGAGAAGCATGACTGGTTTCGCCAGTCGGTCGGCGCATGGGAAGCAACCATGGCCGGGATGCGCGCCTGCCGCGAAGCGGGGTTGCCTTTTCAGGTTCATACGACGGTGATGGACTGGAATGAGGCGGAAACCTTGGACATTACGGATAAAGCTATTGAATGGGGCGCGATCGCCCATCATGTGTTTTTCTTGGTGCCGACCGGGCGGGGCGATAATATCAAGGATCGCAGCCTGCCGGTCGCGCAGCAGGAAGCGCTGCTGCAAAGACTATTGGAGAAGCAGCGTCATGTTTCCATCGAGCTGAAACCAACCTGCGCACCTCAATTTATGCGGGTCGCAGCTCAAAAAGGAATCCCCATGCGTTTTAGCAAGGGATGCATTGCCGGTACGGCCTATTGTGTCATTCTTCCCAATGGCGATTTGCAGCCCTGTCCCTATTTTCCGCTGAAAGCGGGCAATGTTCGGGAACTCGGATTTGCGAAGCTTTGGCGGGAATCCCCATTGTTTGCCGAGCTGCGCAGGGCGAATTTAGGCGGGCAATGCGGCGAATGCGATTATCAGAGAGTCTGCGGCGGTTGTCGAGCGCGGGCTTGGTATGCTTCCGGCGGCGACTTCATGGCGGAAGATCCTTACTGTATTTATACCGAGAAATAGGGGGAGGGGAAATGCATGCTAAGAGGAGTACGTGGAGCGACCACGGCGATTTCCAACGACCCGGAATCAATCCGGTGCGCAACAAAAAACCTGCTGGTTGCCCTGACAAAAGCGAATGCACTGCAACCCAATGATATTGCGGCTGTGATCTTCAGTTCAACGCCGGACCTTAATGCGGCGTTTCCTGCCGCCGCCGCCCGGGAATTGGGCTGGAACGAGGTTCCGTTGTTTGGAACGCAGGAGGTGGAGTGCCCGACTGGCATACCCCTCTGTGTTCGCGTTCTAATTTTACTTAATACGGACAAAGCGCAGAACGAGATCCAATCCGTATATCAGGCGGGAGCCGTGGTTCTGCGTCCGGATTTATCCGCGACCGATCTGCGGTAATATTGAGGAGAGAAAAGTTGCGATGGAAATAGCTGAACAAAAATTAATTTCGGTGGCAGTGCCGGTTTTTAATGAGCAGGACAATATCGAGGTGTTGTACCGCGAAGTTGTTCAATACCTGGAACCGTTGCCTTACCGCTTTGAATTGCTTTTCATTGATGATGGGTCGAAAGATGCAACCGCGTTGGTTCTGGACCGGATCACGCAGGCGGATTATCGGGTACGGGCGTTGATTCTTGCCCGTAATTTCGGGTTTCAGACAGCGCTGACTTGCGGGATGGAAAATGCCGACGGCGATGCGGTCATTACTATGGATGGCGACTTGCAACATCCTCCTGCGTTGCTGCCCGAACTCATCGCGCGGTGGGAAGCGGGAGCGGAAGTGGTGCAAACCATTCGCAAGGATACCGTTGGTGTTTCGTTTTTTAAAAAAATGACCTCGCGTTTTTTTTATCAAGTGATTAATGCCATTTCCAAAGTGCATATTGTGGAAGGCGGATCGGATTTTCGCCTGCTTGACCGCAAGGTGGTGCTCAGTTTTCGCCGGTTCAAAGAGAGCGCCAAGTTTATCCGGGGGATTATCAGTTCCATCGGATACCGGCAAGAGTATATCGAATTTGTAGCCCCGCCCCGAAGAGCAGGTACGTCGAAACTTTCTTTCGGAAAAATGCTGCATTTTGCGCTGGATGGCATTACCGCCTATTCACGGCTGCCGTTGCGGATTGCATTTTATATGGGACTGCTGCTGGGCGGCGGCAGCTTTGCGCTTCTCGGACACGTTCTGTTTATCAAGGTTTTTACTGAGGAAGCCGTTCCCGGCTGGGCTACAACCTCAGCCAGCATACTGCTTTTGGGCGGCATTCAACTCATCGGGCTCGGAATCATTGGGGAATATGTGGGCCGGATTTTTGAGGAAGTTAAACAACGCCCGATGTACTTGGTTCGTGAGGAATTACGAAAAAAATAACTTATGGAGGCAGGAGTTTTTCACGATACAACGAATATAAGTAAAGTGAGCTTTTAAACATAGCCGAATCCAGCTCAGGTACGGGGGAACCAACCGTGGGGTGAAACTCGGATTTTCGAGTAGGGTGCCTTCAACCCTAACCCGTCAGCTAACCCCGGAGGCAACAGAGAGGAGCGCCGACATTGCGCTTAATTCGCATTCTGGTAGTATTGGTGTTTTCTGTGGTTTTTCTGATGCCGGCGGCTTATGCCGCTTCTGAGGAAGCTCTGCAAGTGGGGGACCGAGGGGATGAAGTCCAGGCGGTCCAGGAAAAATTATCCCAGATGGGATACGTGGTCGGGTCCATGGATGGAGTGTATGGTGATGTGACGGCAGATGCCGTCAAAGCGATGCAAAAAGAGAAAAACTTGCCTGTAGATGGCAAAGTGAGCCCGGAGTTATACAAAACGCTTATTGGCAGGGATCTGCCGGTCAGTCGCGGCGGCGTGTCGGTTGCCGCCGTCAAACGCCTAATCCAGTCCAGTTTTCAGTATATCGGGACTCCCTATTGGTTCGGCGGTACGACTCCTCGCGGATTTGACTGCTCAGGATTTACCCGGTATGTATTTTCGAATGTTGGAATTAATTTGCCGCGTATGGCTGACGGACAGTTTGGCGTGGGGCGACCGGTTGCTACTGAACGCCTACAGCCTGGCGACTTGGTATTTTTTGAGACGTATGAACCAGGGCCGTCGCATGTCGGGATTTATCTCGGCAACAGCCAGTTCATCAGTGCAACGTCGAGCCGTGGCGTAGCCGTGGCAGATTTGTTTGGTTCCTATTGGGGCGAGCGGTATATCGGAGCCCGGCGGGTTTTATAGCAGGGAAAAATGTAAGGACCGCGTACGGCGGTCCTTTTTCATTGGGAAAAAATAGGAGGGTAGGACGATGACGGAAACAAGACAAAAGGCATGGACGCTTTTGCGAAAGCATGTGACGAGCGAGGTGCTGCTCAAACATAGCCTGGCAGTGGAGATCGCCATGCGCGCTTACGGCGAAAAGTTTGGCGGCGACGTGGAATATTGGGGTTCCGTAGGCTTGCTGCATGATGTTGATTTTGAAAAGTTTCCCCACGATCATCCTCATCACGCGCGTGAAATACTTTCGGCGGAGGGGTATGACGATGCTTTTATCACCAATGTGGAATCCCATAGCCGTGTGTGGGAGCCGGAACGCAGCCAGCTGCAAAAAACCTTGCTGGCCGTTGACGAAATGACGGGGTTTATCATTGCCTGCGCGTTGGTCCGTCCGGATCGCAGCCTGGATACGCTGGAAGTAAAATCGGTGATGAAAAAAATGAAGGATAAAGCCTTTGCCAGAGCGGTAAACCGCGATACACTGACTGCAGGCGCTGCGGATATGGGAGTGGAGTTTAGCGAGCATGTAGCTTTTTTGATACAGGCATTGGCTGTGGCCGTTAAACATCCGGACTACCAGGAAGTCCCGTTGCTTTGATCATATCGGTGTATGCAGCGCCGAC
>Ga0316604_10003229_pt1 | contig 11627 bp, 11 predicted proteins | sample OWC_soil_day20_C_FD_207650 | JGI IMG/M metagenome (GOLD analysis project Ga0316604, IMG submission 207650) | Wetland soil microbial communities from Old Woman Creek delta, Ohio, United States - OWC_soil_day20_CT | ecosystem: Environmental > Terrestrial > Soil > Wetlands | place: USA: Ohio... | reverse complement strand
ATCAATAGTAGAAACATCGGTTCGGTCAATGTCTCCCGCAACACAACAAGCAATGGATGTGATTGCGGTGCATTCAGCCGGTTCGGACCCCATTGTGTCTGCCGTATGGCTGCCTCGGCAGTGGTGAGTCCAATGAAATGATCAGCATTTGTATTCACGGGGGGATTGTCAAGATGGATCAGATTCAAGAATAGACCACGGCACCTTGGCGATCAGGCATCGTCGCATTTGCATAAGATCCAGCGTACAACCGGCCTGAGCTGGATGTGGTGAGTGTCTCTGTTTGGTTCGGGGCAGTTACGGTGCGCTGTTGCGCAAATCAGGCACCGCAGCGGGTGAAAAGCAAACCGTTACCCTGGATTTGTTTGAAATAATTCAAGTAGATAAATAAAGCGCTTGTCCTAAACTGGTGATAAGGGGGGTGAGACAGGATTCAAGGAGGTTATCATGGCCAATATTATTAGACGCAACCTGGATACTTTGCTGGATGATCCATTGCGTAGTGTGGATGATCTTTTCCGGGGTTTCTTTGTTCGGCCTATCGAGTATGAAGGTGGACCGAGGATCAGCCTGGATGTGAGGGAGGATGACAAAGCCTATACCGTGCATGCTGATTTGCCAGGCGTAAAAAAGGAAAACATTGATGTGCAGGTAGAAGGCAATGTGGTGCGCATTTCCGCTGAAAACCGACAGGAGCGGGAAGAAAAGCAGGGGGAAAAGGTGATCCGTTCCGAGCGTTATATAGGACGGGTGTCGCGCAGCTTCACTTTGGGGGTTGATGTCGACGAGAGCGCGGCGACCGCCAAGTTCGAGAATGGTGTGCTTGAGTTAACCTTGCCGAAGAAGCCTGTGCCTGATCAGCGGCGCAAGCTGACGATTGAGTAGGCAAGCGTCAACAGAACCTGAGTAGTCGTGTTGAAGCTATGGGATTGAACGCCGCAAGTGCGCTTGCGGCGTTTTTTTTATCTTGTGCGGTAAGACAATAAAGGTGGTTGAGTCGATTTCTTACAGCGATGCATCCGGCGTCGTTATACTGATAAAAATGAGTAAGGGAACGCGACAGAATGGCAGAGTTGGGTAATGGAAGATTTCGTCTGGAACGCAATCTGGGGCAGGGAGCCCAAGGCACAGTCTACCTTGCTGTGGATACGCGTCTGGATCGCAAGGTCGCCATCAAAATGTTGCGGGCAGGCGAACAACCTTCGGAGTTGACCGAGGCACGTTTGATCAGCAAGTTGCAGCATCCCAATATTGTTGCCCTGCATGATGTGTTCATTGAGAGCGGGCGAACGGGCCTGGTGTTTGAGTATGTCGAAGGAGAGACCCTGACCGCGATGCTTCACCGGGATGGGGCGCTAACTCCGGTGCGGGCGGCGGAGTTGATGCTGGGTGTGCTGGATGGTTTGAGCTACGCGCATTCGCAAGGTGTCATTCACCGCGACATCAAGCCACAGAACATCATGATCGACCGTAGCGGGCGTGCTCGTATCATGGATTTTGGCGTGGCAACGCGGCAGGCTGGCCAAATAGGAATGAGCGGTACCGTGGGCTATATGGCCCCGGAGATGATCAAGAATTTACCCGTAGATGCACAAGCGGATGTTTTTGCCGCAGGCATGACGCTATACCAGATGCTTACCGGCATTTTGCCTGTCGAGGCGGGATCGCTTTTTGCGACTTTGAATCGGGCCGTGAACGCACCAATTGCATTGCCATCGTCGATTCGTCCAGGCATTGATGAAAAGCTGGATCATCTGGTGATGGTAGCCTTGTTTAAAGATCCCCAAGAGCGCTACGCCAATGCGGGTGCAATGCACGCAGCATTGTTGTCCTGGTCGGAATCGGGAAAAGAGACCGGGCCGGAAACCGCAGGATCCGGACGGCATAGCACGCTCGACTTCCTGTTGCGCCGGATGAGCTATACCGCTGATTTTCCTGCATTGTCGCAGACCATCAGTGCCATCAACCGAATCAACAATTCAGATTCGGAACGATTGCAAAACCTTTCCGATGCCATTCTTAAAGATTTTTCACTGACCAATAAACTGTTGCGAATTGTCAATTCAGCAACATATGGCCAATTTGGTGGTGCCATCAGTACGATTTCCCGAGCCATTGTCATTCTTGGCTTCGACAATATTCGCAGCATGGCGATCACATTGCTCCTGTTTGAACATATGCGCGACAAGGCTCAGGCGGAGAAATTGCGCGAAGTCTCGCTTAAAAGTTTTTTCGGAGGGCTTTTGGCCAGTGCCATTGGTAAAAAAAGTGGTTGGCGCGATGTCGAAGAAGCGCAAATTTGCGGCATGTTTCATTTCCTGGGCAAGTTGTTGACGCTTTACTACTTTCATGAGGAAAGCCAGGAAATCGCCAAACGGGTTGAACAAACCGCCGAAAATGAAAATATGGCGGCACAAGCCATACTGGGAATCGGCTTCCGCGAGCTGGCAATTGGTGTGGCGGGCAACTGGAATTTCCCGGAGCGCATCGTCGGCAGCATGCGTGAAATGCCGGATGGCGTGATCAAGGCGCCTCAAAATCAAACAGAGCGCTTGCGACTGTTTGCCAATCTTGCCGGCGAATTGATCCCCGTCGTCGAGAAAACGCCCACTGACGCGCAGAAGCACCTGTCAAAAGTGATATTACGTTTTGGCAAAGTACTCGGCTGGTCCGAGCGAGAGTTTCAAAATTGCTTGCAGGATGCTTCTGCGCAGTATCTGAATTATTTGTCCATCTTGGGCGTGCAGCAGCGAGGCAGCCATTTCTGCAAGCAAATACGTAAAACGGTTGCCCATGGTGACGTTGAACATGGGAATGAGTTGGCTAGAGAAGACGCGCTGGAAGATGCCTTGCAGGCGGCCGAGGTCTCCGCTGAAGAATCTGCTCCGTTGAATTCGTCCGCCATTCTCTCCGCCGGGGTGCAAGACATTACCAATACCCTGGTCAGTGGTTTTAGCCTCAATGATTTATTGAGGATGATTCTGGAAACCATGTTTCGCGGAATAGGGTTCAACCATGTGCTATTTTGTACGCGCGATCTCAAACAGCCGCGCATGATGGCTCGTTTTGGTTTCGGCCCGGACATTCAGAAAATAATTTCCGGATTCAGTTTTGATACCCGCCAGACCAGTGACGTGTTCCAGCTGGCCTTGGCGCGCAATGCCGATATTTTGATTGAAGATATAGATGCCGAATTGATTCAAAACCGCATCCCTGCATGGTTCAGGAGTACCGTACCGGCCAAGACCTTTATTATTTTCCCTGTGGTTCTCGATAAAAAACCCATTGGCATTTTTTACGGAGACCGTACGGATGCGCATAGTCTAAAGATACCGGCTGACCAGCTTAACTTGCTGAAAACATTAAGAAATCAGGCAATTCTTGCGATTAGGCAAAAACAACTTGAAGGATAAAAGGTTTCATTGTTGTTTTTGTTGTGCGACGCACAACTTTTTCCTTGACTTCCGTGGTTTCCTGATCAAAAATCAAGTTATATTGCAATGCACAAACCACGGAGACCTGACATGACTACCCCGCAACAGCAGTTTTCTGAACTCAGTCAAGCCAACCTGGAAAAAACCATCAGGCTGACCAATATTGCCATTTCCGGTGCAGAGCGCCTTTTCAATCTGCAACTTGAGATCGCACGTGATCTGCTGGCTGAGAATGCCGCGACTGCCAAATCGCTGGCGGCAGTAAAGAATGTGCAGGATTTGGTCGAGTTGCAAAAAACGCTTTCGCAACCTTCCGTGACTAAAACCATGGCGGTGGCTCGCACCGTGTATGAAACAGCCAGCGCCACTCAGAATGAGCTCAACAAGCTGGTGGAAGAACAGCTGATCGATTTCAACAAAAACCTGCTTGCTTCGCTTGATACCGCGATTGCCCAAGTCCCTGCAAGCTCGGCTGCCATGTCCGTAATCAAGAATGCGGTGGAAAGTGCAACCAACGCTTATGGCACGGTTACCAAGACAACCCAACGCATCGCCAGCGAATTGGCCGAAGCAACAGTGACCGCTGTTGAAACGTCCGGTAAAGCTGCAACCAAGTCTACAACGCGAAAATCGTCCTGATTTGTCCGATTTAGGCATAAAAAAACCCTGTTAAATCAGGGTTTTTTTATGCCTGAAAAGGTTGTTTTGTACTGGTTCAAAAGCATGACTCGGTTGTTATCGTTGTGGTTGAAATACGCTGATCATTTGGGCGATTTGACGCGCGGGTGATTCATGTTGATCCAGAAAGCAGGCAAGCGCCCTTTGACGCTCTGGCAGAGCTGCAGAGAAGTGTTCATCCGATGATGCAGCCAGGTATTCAGCGGCAAAAGAACCCGATTGTTGTTGGGTTTGAACCAGTTGTGCCAATTGAGGTAAAAGACAAGACAAATCAATTGGGGTTTGCAGTGTGTGGCCGAGTCGATTTAATAGGGCGAGCAAAAATGCAGCCGAGCCTGCGCCGCCGACATGCCACCAGCCATAAGAACAGGGCGCCAAGCAGTTCAATACGGAAGCCAGGGCGTGAAGATCTGCTGCTTTGCCACCAACCAGCGCCATGAAGCCATATTGAGCAGCTTGGGGGGATTCGATCAGGGCGGCTTCCGCGTAATGGATGCCATCTTGCGTCAATCGGGTGGCGGCTATCTGGGCAAGATGAAAGTCATTGGGTTGCAAGACCAGCAGGCCATCTCCAGGCTTTACTGCTGGAGGAGTGTCACCGGCATCGATTGCTGCCAGGGTGATTTTGCAGATTTTGGCGGGGATGGCATGAATACGATGTGACACCGTCTCAACCAAACGCGAAGGAAGGGTAACAACGATGTGCATGTTCCCCTCTCCGATATTCAGTCCTGACAGGTGCTGAGTATTTTTTTAATGCCTTCGTGGTTAATGATCTCGATCAGGCGGTTCTGTACCTTGATAAGTCCTTGATCCTGAAAGCGCGAAAGGATCCGGCTGACCGTTTCCAGTTTAAGGCCGAGATAGCTACCAATTTCTTCCCGGGTCATACGCAGGTGGAAACTAGTCGCAGAATAGCCGCGCAAGGCGAAACGCTGAGATAGATTCAGCAAAAACGCAGCAAGACGTTCTTCCGCTTTCATATTTCCCAGAAGTAGCATGACGCCGTGGTCGCGCACGATTTCCCTGCTCATCACCTTGTAGAGATGGTGCTGCAGGGCGGGGACTTCACGCGCCAAGTTTTCAATTTCAGCAAAGGGCAGTTCGCAGACTTCGCTGTCTTCCAACGCAATGGCATCGCAGGTGTGAACATCCGAGCTGATGGCGTCCATGCCCATGAGCTCGCCGGACATATGGAAGCCTGTAACTTGCTCTCTACCGTCTTCAGAGATGACACTGGACTTGAAAAAACCGACTCGGACGGCAAACAGTGAGCGAAATGGCTCCCCTGCCCGGTAGAGGCCGTCTCCCCGCTTGACCGGACGGCCCTGGGTGATGAGCGAGTCGAGCTCGCGCATTTCCTCCGGGTTAAGTCCGATGGGTAAGCAAAGCTCGCGCAAACTGCATGTGGAGCAATTCTGCCGCAGTTGTCGGATAGAAATGTCGCGTACCTGAATGGGGGATAGCATGGTCATAACAAATTTGATCTAGCGTGAGTTATCACTGTTTTGTTCTGCGTGCTTGTCAACTGCTTGATACTGGTCAACGAGAACGCTACGTATTCGCCGCTAAAGTTCGACGAGCATGGTCACTATTTATCAGGAAACTACTTCGTGTTGCTTTATTCTGACCCGGTTTCTGAGTTACAAAAAATTGAATTCGATCATCATCTGATTGCCCGCTACAGTGGCAAGGGGCCTCGTTACACATCTTATCCAACGATTGACCGGTTCAATGACAAATTCACAGCACAAGATTACCAGCACATACTATGCCAACGTGCGCCCGGCGCTACGACCAAGCCGCTATCAATTTATGTTCACTTACCATTTTGCAGTGAGAGCTGCTACTACTGTGCCTGTGACAAGGTTATTACCCAAGATCATACACAGGCAGATATTTATCTAGATTATGTTATTCGTGAAATAAACCTTCAAGCAGATCAAGTTTCCCACCGAGCAAAGGTCGCACAACTCCATTTGGGTGGAGGAACTCCGACATTTTTGTCGGATGCCCAGTTGAAACGCTTGATGGAGACAATCCGACGCCGTTTCGATCTGTTACCAGGCGGGGAGTTCTCCATAGAGATCGATCCCCGCACTGTGAAATCCCCAACCGTTGCTCTGTTGCATGAGCTTGGTTTTAGCAACATGCATATTACTTTTCAGGATGGCGATCCTGCAGTGCAGCAAGCCGTTAATCGTATCCAGAGCGAAGAGGGAACCCGCCGCGTGATTGAAGATGCCCGCAATTGCGGCTTTAGCTCAATCAGTTTCGATTTGATCTATGGCTTGCCCAGGCAAACCATGGCGTCGGTTCAAACAACGCTTCATCATGCCTTGCAGATGCGTCCGGATCGATTTGCTCTTCACAATTACACGCACATTCCGGAACGCTTCATGCATCAACGGCATATTCATCAGGAGGAGCTTCCATCCCCTGAGGTAAAACTTGAGATGCTAGGTAACAGCACCAAGCAGTTGACCGATGCCGGCTTTGTTTTTATCGGCATGGGCCATTTTTCTTTGCCAACTAACGAGCTGGCGATTGCTCAACGGCGTGGGCAGTTACATTGGAATTTTCAAGGGTACTCAACCTATGCAGAATGCGATCTCATGGCTTTTGGTGTTTCTGCGATCAGCAAGGTTGGAGCGACTTATTGCCAAAACGCTAAACGGCTGCCCGATTATTATGCGATTATTGATTCAGGTCAACTGCCAGTTGACCGCGGGTTACGCCTGAGCCGTGATGATTTGCTGCGCCGATCAATAATCCAGTCTTTGATTTGCCAGTTTGAGCTGAGTTTTCAGCCGATCGAAATTGGGTACTTGATTGATTTCAAGAAGTATTTTGAAAGCGAGTTGGCTGACCTGATCCCGATGGCTGCAGATGGGCTGCTGGTTATTGAAGATGAGCGGATATGTGTGCTGCCGTCGGGCCGGCCCCTAGTGCAGGCGATTGCCATGACTTTTGATCGCTACTTGCGTACCCCGGCCGAGGCTGGTGCAAGTCATTCCAACATAATTTAAACAAGCCGGCGTGTCCGGCCGTTACCGAGGCCGGTGAGTCGATGCTTGAACTGGATTATTGGGCCCTCTTTCTTGCCGGGCTCCTGGGGGGCGGGCATTGTGCTGGCATGTGCGGTGGAATCGTAACGGCGTTCAGTCTGCAGCTTCCTTCTGGCAAGTACTGGCCTTGGCATCTTGCTTTCAATGCTGGCCGTATCTTGGGGTATGGCTTTATTGGTGTCTTGTTGGGAGGGCTTGCAGGCTGGGTGTCTCGCGGCGCGCTTGAGCAGGTGCAAAACGCGTTATGGGTTGTATCGCGCTTGTTGCTGGTTGGTATTGGTTTGCAGATTGCGGGCTGGTCGAGCTGGGTTCGATGGATCGAAAAACTGGGCCTGCCGATCTGGCGAAAAGTTCAACCCTTGCTGGCGAATTTGCTTCCGGTGCGCAATATCGGGCAGTGCCTGGCTGCAGGGGCGCTCTGGGGATGGCTTCCTTGTGGTCTGGTCTATACCGCCAGCCTGGCGGCGATGTCGAGCGCAGACCCTGTCAAAGGTGGGGGCTTGATGCTCCTGTTTGGCCTCGGCACGCTCCCTAACTTATTGCTTATATCCGCAGGCAATGAATTGTTGCGGGATCTTTTGCGCAACGTGCGAGTTCGGCGCCTGTTGGGTTTGATTTTGATCGCAGTGGGGATTTACCCCCTGCTGCACAGACTTATCGCTTGATCAGTGCAGGTGGCGCGGCTGTTCTGGTGCCTCTTCCGGCGTTTCGGTATGCATTAACTCGCCGTCGGCATTCGGGTAGAGCGCCGCGCCGCAATCGTCGCAATAATCCAGCGGAAATTCATGTTCGTGCGTCACAATGTTGGCTATGCCACATTCACGCAGCACGGCCTCGATCTGGCCAAAGCAATCGGTTTGTTCGTCTTCCCCGTCCAACAATGGCCAGACAACGCCATGTATGACATCGGAGCTGTCGCGCAGCATAAAACCGATCCGGTATTCTTCCAGGCGGCGGCTGTGGCAGGGGGCGATAGCGGCGGTGATTTGTCTGGGCTCGACGTTCAATGCCAATTGCAAAAATGACACCGTGGCGCGGATTGCATAGGCGCGCGACGCCTGATCCGCTTCGCGCCAAGCTGCGAAATAGGTAAGGGGGAGCAGGGGCTCGAAGGCGCAACCGGCAAAGAGCGGATGTAGTGCTGAACTACCTTGCTTGCGCCACTGCGCTTCGGCTTCACTGCGGCTTCCGTCGTCTTCCTGCCAGCGGAACAAAGCTTCGCCTTTGGGGGCTGCGACAACGGCCAATATATAACGCGTATCAGAGAGAAACTGGTTTGTTGCAGGCATTTGCCCGGGATCGAACGCAAGAGTTCCGTTGCGTGGCGCCAACTCGGTCAAGGCTTCGGCCAGTTGCGTGGTGTTGCAGTAGCCTTGCGGTAGTTGGTCTGGGCTGAATAGGTAGTCGGCCAAGCCTACTTTGACGCCGCTGGCCAGAACATGCGCGCAAAGATGGGTACGTACCAGTTGGGTCATCTCCCGGCCCAGTGGGCCGGAGGGAATGGCATAGCGAGACCAGGACAGCAGCGGGGCGGCGATCAGCAATGCTTGCCATTCCTTGCCATCAAGCATGAAGCTGCGTGTTTCGCAGCACGATTCGATGACATCGGCGAGTTCATTCCAGGCGCGGTTGTCTGATTTGGCGAGTGCATCGAGCGCGGTGTTGAGGGTTTCTTCCTCGTTGCTGACGAGGATTTCATTGATCAGCAGTTCCAGTGCGTGTTGCCAGAAACGATCCTCGGTCATATTGCTGGAAGCAGCCAAGCCATTGGCCAGGCGGATCAATTCGTCGGCTTCCGCTGTGTGGCGACTTCTGCGTGCGGAGCGGGGACGTTTGAGCATGGCAATTTCCTCTGGAATTCTGTTGTTTGATGCTGAAATTCGGCATTTCCTTCGCGCTTGATTCTACCAGTTTGCACTTTCAACTGCCGGCGCTTTCTTGTTTGGCGCAGTGGCGATTACAACCCGCGCTATCTTATTTCTGCCATAAGACAAACGGCATCGGGCCCATAGTGGTTCAATTTTTCTTGCAAGGCTGGGCTTGGTGAGCGGTGCTTGCAAAAGCCTTGTTGGTGCCAGAATGCTTGCGAGCCTTGCACCGCGACCAGCATGGCTTTGCGCAAGCGTTGCATCCTGGCCCAGGTCATGGCCTGCCGGATCAGGGCTTGCGCCATACCCTGCTTGCGTGAATCCGGATGTATCGCGAGATCGTGCAGGAAAAATGTATCGGCATGCTCGGGTAATCGCTCCAATACCTGGTTGAGTGCCGGCGGTTCATTAGCATGCCAGGGGTGGGTAAACAAATAGCCCAATGACCCTTTTTCACTTTCTGCGAGCCAACAGCTTTGTGGGGACAGGGAGCATTTGGCCAGGAGTGCCTGCGTGGATTCGAGCAGGTGAGCCGGGTAGCAGGCCGACTGGATGAATTGGATGCTGGCGGCATCGTCTGCATGTATGAGCCGGATGCGGTAATTAAGAGGCAACGACATGGGCTGTAAGTGAATTGATGGGCAAGAAAAAGGCCGGCCTGTTTGGTGGCCGGCCTTTGGTGTAACGGGCGGGTTAGTTAGCCCAGCCGCCACGATTGCTGGGCTGGCTACTGCTGCGACGTTGGCCGAAGTCGCGTTTGCTGCGACCGTCGGTTGAGCCGTGCGGGGTGCTGTGCGAGTTGCCGCCAGGGCGTTTGTCGAACGAGCGACCTTCACCGCCACGTTTGGCGCCATAGCTCTTGCCGCCGTTACGGGCACCGTCGCGTGGTTTGTTGCGTTCCGGCTGGAAGTTGGATTCCAGACCAGGCAGCACCAAAGTCTCAAAGTTGACTTTGTACAGGCGGCGAATGCGGGTTAGTGGTTGGAAGTCATTGCGACCGACCAGAGAAACGGCACGGCCTGAGCGACCTGCGCGACCGGTACGGCCGATGCGGTGAATATAATCTTCAGCAAAACGCGGCAGGTCAAAATTGACCACCATGCCGATGCCGGCCACGTCGATGCCGCGTGCGGCAACGTCAGTGGCAATCAGCATATCGATATCGCCACGGCGCAGACGATCTAGCGTGCGACGACGATCGCGTTGGGCCAGATCGCCGTGCATGGCTGCGGCGCGGAAGCCTTCCAGTTTCAGCCATTCGGCCACGGCATCGGCATCGGCCTTGGTGGCGGTGAATACGATGGACTGGCTGCCTTCGTTTTGCTTCAGCAGTGCAGCGGTCAGTTTGAGCTTGTGGTCATAGCCGTCGGCGTAGTGCACGGCTTGGTCGATTTGCGGCTGCGGTGTGGTTTGCGGTGCCATTTCGATCAGCTGCGGTGCGCGCAGCATCGGGCCGGCGAATTCTTGAATCGATTCAGTCAGCGTGGCCGAGAACAGGGCGGTCTGGCGATCCTTCGGCAGGCCGGCAACAATGGTTTCCACTTCGTCGATAAAGCCCATGTCGAGCATGCGGTCGGCTTCATCCAGCACCAGCATTTCCAGACGGCGGAAATCAATGCGGCCGCCGCGCATCAGATCGTTCAGGCGACCCGGAGTGGCAACCAGTACATCCAGCGGTTGAGCCAGCAGGCGGTTTTGCACCGGATAGGGAACACCACCGACGAAACTGGCTACTTTGCAGCGCGGGATGCGACGGGCGAAATCGGTCGCAACCTTGGCAACTTGTTCGGCAAGTTCGCGTGTCGGAGTCAGCACCAGGATGCGCGGGCCGCGGCCATGATGCTTGGGTTCTTTCAGCAGGCGTTGCATGGCCGGCAGCAAGAAGGATGCAGTCTTGCCGGTGCCGGTTTGGGCCGAGGCCATGACATCGTGGCCTGCCAGCAGAACGGGAATGGTTGCGGCTTGAACCGGGGTCGGCTCGACGATGCCTTGCTGGGCAAGATCGCCCACGATTTGTGGCGAGAGGCCGAGTTGGACAAAAGCATTACTTTGCACGCTATGGGGCATTGGGGTATTTCCTTGAGGTGGTTCACAGGCCGATACGGACCGGCTCGGCATCGACGCTAACCGTGAACAACCGCAAAATCCAATGACTTCAGGCGGGAAAGGGTCAGGGGCGATGGTGTAATCGAAAAACCGTTCCCTGCTGGAACGGGTGAAGCCGCGCAATTATCCAGTTTCGCGATGCCAAGTCAACAACTCAATGTTTTATTGTGAAAAATTCCAGAGAGGCGGTAGGGCGTGGTGTTGGAATTATGTAGTCTTTCTTGATTCTGTCCCGATATTCGCTTGGGTGTGAGTACAAAACCCAAGGTGAATAATTCAATCACGCATGATCGTAGCAAATTGCGCTAGGGCTTTTTTGACTTTGGGCGCTACCACCAGGGCACAGTAGCCTTGCTCCGGGTTTTGCTGAAAATAATCCTGGTGATAATCCTCTGCTGGCCAAAAAGTACTGGCTGGTACCAGTTGAGTGACGACGTGATTGAACCCTTGTGCCGCCAGAGTTTGGATCTTGT
>Ga0316604_10003227_pt1 | contig 11631 bp, 9 predicted proteins | sample OWC_soil_day20_C_FD_207650 | JGI IMG/M metagenome (GOLD analysis project Ga0316604, IMG submission 207650) | Wetland soil microbial communities from Old Woman Creek delta, Ohio, United States - OWC_soil_day20_CT | ecosystem: Environmental > Terrestrial > Soil > Wetlands | place: USA: Ohio... | reverse complement strand
TGGCCAAACGTATTGTCGAAGGGCAGATGCCGGAGATTCTGCGTAATAAACGGGTAGTGTCGCTTAATATGGCATCTATGGTTGCTGGCACTAAGTATCGTGGTGAATTCGAAGAACGTTTAAAAAAGGTAATGGATGAAATTCGAGAAGACGGCAATGTAATTTTATTTATTGATGAACTGCATACCCTCATTGGTGCTGGTGCTGCCGAAGGGGCCATTGATGCTGCTAATATTTTAAAGCCAGCGCTATCCAGAGGGGAACTGCAGGTCATTGGTGCTACGACGCTTAATGAGTATAAAAAATATATCGAGAAAGATGCTGCTTTAGAACGGCGTTTCCAGCCGATTACTGTGGGTGAGCCTAGTGTTGAAGATGCCATTGACATTCTAAAAGGCATTAGGGACAAATATGAAGCTTTTCACCGGGCGCAAATTACCGACGAGGCCATTGATGCTGCAGTAAGGCTTTCGCATCGCTATATTTCAGATCGGTTTTTACCGGATAAAGCCATTGATCTTATGGATGAAGCTGCTTCGCGCGTACGGCTGCAGGCATTTTCTGTTCCGCCTGATGTCAAGGAAGTGGAAAAACGCTTAGAGCAGGCACGCACAGAAAAGGAAGCAGCTATTGCCTCTCAGGAGTTTGAACGGGCTGCAAAACTGCGAGATATGGAACAGCAAATTCGAGAAGAACTGGAAACCAAGCAGAAAGAGGCCAAACAGCGAGGCAATGAACGCATCGTTGTATCAGCTGATGATATTGCCCATGTAGTTGCTACGTGGACGAAGATTCCGGTTAAAAAATTAGCCGAAGAAGAATCAGAACGGTTACTAAAGTTAGAAGAAATTCTGCATAACCGGGTAATTGGCCAGCATCAGGCTGTGCAGGCAGTAGCCAAAGCGGTACGCCGCGCCCGGGCCGGTCTTAAAGATCCGAAACGACCTATTGGCTCGTTCCTGTTCCTGGGGCCGACAGGGGTTGGCAAAACTGAATTGTCTCGCGCTTTAGCGGAAGCCCTATTTGGCGATGAAACGGCCATGATTCGTCTGGATATGTCTGAGTATATGGAAAAGCATACAGTATCACGTCTTGTTGGAGCGCCTCCTGGCTATGTTGGCTATGAAGAAGGCGGTCAGCTGACTGATGCTATCAGGCGGAAGCCCTTTGCGGTCATTCTTCTGGATGAGGTTGAAAAAGCTCATTATGATGTGTTCAATATGCTGCTGCAAGTACTGGAAGATGGGCGTTTGACTGATAGCCAGGGCCGGACTGTTGACTTTAAAAATACTGTAATTATCATGACTTCAAATATTGGCTCGCAGCATTTGAAAAAGGACGCTGCTGGCTTGGGTTTCCTCTCTGACGAAAGAGCTATGGCTAATGATGGCGAGGCCGCTAAAACCCGGGTACTTGATGAGGTTAAACGGATATTTAGACCGGAATTTTTAAACCGGATTGATGAGATTATTGTCTTCAGCAGTCTGACAGACGAAGATTTGAAACAGATTGTAGAAATTATGCTTAAAGAGGTAGCTATTCGTTTGACAGCTGCTGATTTAAGCCTGGAATTAACGGAGACAGCCAAAAACGAGCTATTAAAAGAGGGGCGTGACCATGCTTTTGGCGCCCGGCCGCTGCGTCGTGCTATTCAAAAGCTGATTGAGGATGAGGTTTCGGAGATGATTATCCGTCAATCCATCGCTGCTGGCGATACTGTAATTGTTGATACCGACGACGTTGGTAAATTAAAGTTTGCGAAAAGGGCATGATTAGCAGGAATATTGCTCTATAAACGCGAAAAAGCACTCAAAATGAGTGCTTTTTCGCGTTGGTTTGGCAGATAAGGCTATACTGCACATCATAGGTGATGCATATAATACATTCTGGTACTACATTCTTATAGGTACTACATCAGAGGAGAATGATTTTGTCTAAAGTTAAAACCAAGTTTGTTTGTCAACAATGTGGTTCAGAAGCAAGTAAATGGCTGGGGCGCTGTCCAGGCTGCGGTGAATGGAATACCATGGTGGAAGAGGTTATGGTTAAAAAGTCGGAAACACGACTGGCTGGTATGCCGGCTGCGAAGCCAAAGCCTATTAGCATGGTAGACACTTCAGCTATGCCCCGACTGTTAACAGGTGTGGGTGAGTTTGACCGGGTACTTGGCGGCGGCATAGTGCCGGGAGCGCTTTTTTTAATCGGCGGTGATCCCGGAATTGGTAAGTCAACCTTGTTATTGCAGGTGGCCGCCGGGATAGCTGAAAGGTATGGTCCGGTTTTATACATATCTGGCGAAGAATCAGCAGCGCAAATAAAAATAAGAGCTGAACGATTAGGAAAAATAAGTAATAATTTATTGATTTTTACAGAGAATAATTTAGAAACAATTGTTCTTGAGGCATTACAGCACAAACCGGCGTTAGTTGTCATTGACTCTATTCAGACTATGTTTAGTCCAGAGATCCCGTCAGCTCCCGGCAGTGTGGGGCAAGTGCGGGAAAGCACTGGCAAGCTTATGCGGTTTGCTAAAGAAAGTGGCATTCCTACAGCCATAATTGGGCATGTTACCAAAGATGGTAACATTGCAGGTCCGCGTCTATTAGAACATATGGTAGATGTTGTGCTTTATTTTGAGGGAGAACGCAGCTATGCTTTTCGCGTGCTGCGAGCGATTAAGAATCGGTTTGGTTCAACAAACGAAAGCGGTATTTTTTCCATGGAAGAACAGGGGCTGGCAGAAGTGGCTAATCCTTCAGGCCTTTTATTGGCCGAGCGGCCTCAAGGGGCACCCGGGTCGGTGGTATTAGCCTATATGGAAGGTGTTCGGCCGCTTTTAATAGAAATTCAGGCTTTGGTCAGTACTACTTGTTTTGGTATGCCGCGCCGCATGGCGGCAGGTTTTGACTACAATCGCTTGATCTTGTTGATGGCTGTGCTGGAAAAAAGAGTAGGCCTTATGCTTGCGAATCAAGACGCCTATGTTAATGCAGTGGGTGGCTTTAAAATTGTTGAACCGGCTGCGGATTTGCCAGTGATGCTTGCGATTGCATCTAGTTTTAGAGGGACTGCGGTTGACCCGAGTACTGTAGTTATGGGTGAAGTAGGCCTTACCGGCGAGGTACGAATGATAAGCAGGGTTGAAGCCCGTATTGCCGAGGCAGCGGCGCTGGGGTTTAAACGTTTTGTACTTCCTGCTGGAAATTTGTCTGGTCTTAAGCTTACACGGACAGCAGGGCTTAAAATTATTGGTGCTACTAGTGTCAGTGAGGCTATGGAGGCGGTATTCGTATGAGTAAAAACCGGGAAGAACGTTTAGATCGGCTATGGGATGCTCGCTTTGTCAAAACACTAAAAACACTAGCGCCAGGTACAACAATCCGGGATGGTTTAGAGAATGTGCTAAGAGCCAAAATGGGGGCGTTGGTACTGGTGGGGGATAATCCAACAGTGCTGGAGATTGTCGACGGCGGTTTTGAAATTAATTCAGAGTTTACGCCCGCAGGCTTCTACGAATTAGCCAAGATGGATGGGGCCATTGTACTCTCTAATGACGGCAAAAGAATCTTGTTTGCCAATGCTCAGTTAGTGCCTGATTCGGGGATACCAACTGCCGAAACCGGCACGCGGCATCGGACTGCCGAACGGGTTGCTAAACAGACCGGAGCACCGGTTGTAGCTATTTCGCAACGTCGTAACATAATTTCAGTGTACCTTGGTCATCTTCGGTACACGCTCAAAGATATTTCAGTGATATTAAACCGGTCTAATCAAGCATTACAGACATTGGAAAAATATAAGAAGGTACTTGATAAAGGGTTAACGAACTTAAGCGCGCTGGAATTTGAAGATTTGGCTACACTCTATGATGTTGCCATAATTCTAATCCGGGCTGAGCAGGTTAATCGCATTGCCGAGGAGATTGAACGAAATATTATTGAGTTAGGAGTAGAGGGGCGCCTGGTCAGCATGCAGATGGAAGAGCTGATTTCTAGTGTGGATGATGTGGCCCTACTTATTAAAGATTATTGCAATACCAATGAGTTCAAAGACTACGAAACCGTAAGGGCGCAAATGGCCGCCTTACCTGAAGAAAGTCTTGAGCCTTTTACCATCTGTCGGATGTTAGGCTATGGTGTTAGCCCAACTGCTATGGATATTCCTGTTGTACCACGTGGTTATCGAGTACTTCGTCAGATTCCCCGTTTGCCGCTTTTAGTAGGGGAAAAGCTAGTGGCTCATTTTAAAACACTTCACCACATTTATAGCGCCAGCCTAGCTGAGTTAGATGAAGTTGAAGGCATTGGTGAGGTGAGGGCTAGAACAATAAAAGACGGCCTAAAGCGGGTGCGGGAGCAAGCCCTTTTAGACCGCCACTTCTAAGTACGCGGCTGATTTCTAGCACCCATCTGCTTTGTTGCTCCTGCGGGCGTTCCCTCCGACGTACTTCCCAGTACGACTACGGTCACGTCCTCGTCGCGCCTCGCATCTGGATACTATAAATCAACCTTAGCTTTTGCGTAATTACTGACGGCCATTATTTTTATACAATTCTAAATTTAAGTCTTCAACAAATCGGGCATAAGCTTGGTTTTCTTCCACTTTTACAATTTTGTAACGCTTATTCTGGTCGCTGACAAGCTCATCGCCGACGTTGACAACAATTGGGACATACATAAGAACTTCTTTGGTATCTTCTTCTACTACAATATAGTGGTCATATATTTTTTGTGGGGCTTGTTCAGGTTTCGGCTGAACAGAGAACATAGTAAGGGGGATAGTATAAACTACTCCGATGGTAATAATGGCGACTAAGGCAAGAATGCTGGCTAGTTTAGATATCCTACTTTTACTCAAAAGGCAGCACCTCTACTCTTTGCGTTTTTTGCGCGATCCTAGAAAATTGACAAACTCGTATTTGAAAAAGTGTTTAAGTTTTTTCTTGGCTTCTTGCCAACTGCCAGTACTTAGAAATAAAAAGGCGACTGTGCAACCAACAACAACCAGCGTTATTCCTAAGATATCATAAGCAGGGGCGGCATCAGTTGGAACATAGGAGGCCGTTTGGGTATTACCGCCAGAATTGTTGTCGTTCATTTCGGTATAAGTCCCAGATTGACTGGCTTCGGCCACGCCGCCGCTATTGCTGCCTGGCCCCAGAAAAGAAGGAACGACATCAGCGAAGAGTGAGAGGCTGCGTTCAGCGGCTTCGCGGGTATTGTACTGGGTGCCAACTTCTATCAATAATGCCCGAGGGCTTAAATCTTGGTTATAATTACCATGGGCAATAAATATTCCTCGAATAAGGCCACGATATTGGGCATCTGTGGCAGCTTTTATGCGTCTGGCATAATCAAGGGTGGTTTTTTGGTTTTGATTTTGACGGCCGACGACCAGTAACAATTTGCTGACATTTTCGCCATTAATGGTAGTACTATAGACTTTTAGTGGAGCACTGTCGCGGTGCACATCAAAAATGGCAATAGGTTGCTGCTGCAGTAGTTTCATGGCCGTACGTCGGGAACGCTGGTAGGCATTAGCATCATGAGGATCATGTAAAGTTTTAGAATGGTCGACCTGATAGCCAAGTTCAGTTAATTTTTTTTCGAAAGCGTCGCCAACGACCATGATAGAGCCGTTGCCTCGCTGGGTTGGTGTTCCATCGTTAGGAATATAGGACTCGTCGGTATGGCTGTGATATATAGCGATTTTAGGCTTAGGTGCTTCAGGCGGCGGGGCCTGAACAAAAATGGCATTATCAGGGGCTAGAATTGAAACCGTTTCCATAGACCGGCACCGGGCTAGTGTGCCTTCGACTGCAATAACTTCATAAAGGATGTTGTCTTCACTGATATATTCATCGCCAAGGTGAACTTCGTGACCTGTCTGCAGTACAATGACTCCTCGATTGTCAATTAGGGTCACATAGCCGGAGACCAGCTCATTGCCAGGTATTGAGTCGTCTACAGCCGCTATAACGGGAAGCTCGGTAAAGCTAACTAATACAATTATGGTCAGTACTATTTTCACAAGATAACGCATAGTTACCCCCCTTTACTAGTATCATTCCCACTGGTAAAATGTTTATCCGATAACTAACCACGCTATGACTCCCATCTTGTACAAGTAGGAGATAAGAGCGGGATAAGTCTATTTTATTCAATACTGGACTGGTTTTTAACGAAAAAAAACACAGTCTTGTAAAAAGACTGTGTTACATACAGATACTGTCTAAGTTAAATGAAAAACACCTAACATTTTAACATTGCTATACTCTTGTTGCATTACTTTATGTAAAGAAAGCCCTGTAAGATTACATAGCGCAGCAAGATAGAACATGCTGTGCCCGAGTTCCTTGGCGATTACTTCTTGGCATTGTGGACAAGGTTCGCCAACAAGATGGGAGGACATGTGGTCCTTAAGTTCGCTATAGGAAGTATTCTCGGGGATAGATTGGCGGGCGGCGGCAACTTGGATACAGCCGCACTCGGTGACTGCTTTGGCAATGGCTCGGTTCACCCGGGCAGACGATTCCTGATATTTTGTCAAAATATCAAGTACGCTGCGGTGTCGGATTAAGTATTCGTCTACAGCAGACTGGAAGTCTGAGCAGCATTTATTGTCATACAATGTAGGTTCACCTCACTTTGCTTTTAATTATATAAACTGCCATCTATAGTTGTCAATGTCGATAGAAAAAATCACTAAAGATTTGTGTTGTATTGGCTAAATAATGGGAAAAATATAATCAGGCGGTGAATTATTGACAAGCTTTAATTATACATGTTACAATGTAAAATTTGACAAAAGATAAAACTGTATGATATACTAAAACCGAATACAGCCAAGATGCAATAACATCTGGACGTATTTTTTTATTAAAAGAAGGACATAATAGAAATGTATTTCCACTTTTTGGAGAATTACCGATTTTGATAGAAAGGAGGTAAAAGCCTATGGTTGACAAAACGCTTAGAATTATCATTACTATATTGGCTGCAGTTGGCGGACTTATGATAACTGATAGGATTATGCCGCTTCTCGCTACTGTAATAAGCGAAGAATTTTTAAGAATTGGCGTGTTTGGAGTTACCATGACTACCATTCTATCCTTTGTCTTTGGCGGATTGGCTGGAGGGGTCGTTGGTTTCTTACTAGCACCATTTATGCTTAAACATTTATGGCATGTTACGTATTGGCTAGAGTTACGCCTGAATAAGATGCCTGGATATGATGTCCTAGCTGGTGTGTTGGGATTAGCTACTGGACTAATAATTTCTAATTTACTCGGGTCTGCTTTTTTACCTATCCCGATTGTTGGTAAGTATGTTCCATTAGTATTGAGCATTATTCTGGGCTATTTGGGTGTCAATGTTGCTATTAGAAAACGGGAAGAAATACTAAGTATGTTTTCTAACTTATCGGCATTACCTTGGCTCAATCGCGATGGTAAAGAACGCACAAAGGATAATAGGGATGACAGCATGTGTCCGGCTAAAATTTTAGATACTAGTGTTATTATTGATGGACGTATTGCCGACATTTGTACAAGTGGATTTATTGAAGGTGTGCTGATAATACCGACCTTTGTACTTGAAGAACTGCAACACATTGCTGACTCTTCTGATCTGTTGAAACGCACTCGCGGACGGCGCGGTTTAGATATTTTAAACCGTATGCAAAAAGAACTTGCATTGAACGTTAAGATTGAAAATCAGGATTTTGATGATATTGCGGAAGTAGATGCTAAACTTATTAAACTGGGGCAGCTTTTGAAGGCTAAGGTTATAACTAATGACTATAATCTGAATAAAGTGGCTGAACTTCAGGGTGTATCTGTTCTTAATATTAATGAATTGTCTAATGCCGTTAAACCGGTAGTGCTGCCAGGAGAAGAAATGGTCGTGCATGTTGTAAAGGATGGCAAGGAATTTGGCCAGGGTGTGGCATATCTTGATGACGGCACCATGATTGTGGTGGACGGTGGTAAAAAGCATATTGGTGAAACAGTAGGTGTTTTGGTTACGTCAGTGCTGCAAACAGCTGCTGGCCGCATGATTTTTGCTAAGCCCAAAATTGTGATGTGATATCAGGCCTTCAAGCCCTCTGGGCTTGGAGGTTTTTTAATGTGTTTTTTTGAGGGAGGAAAGAAAATGGTATGTGTTATTATTGCCGCGGCCGGACAGGGAAAGCGAATGGGGAGTGCCATTAATAAGGTGTTGCTGCCGCTTGCCGGTAAATCCGTCCTGGCTCATACTGTCCACGCGGCATGTCAAGCAGAGGCGGTGACAAGTATCATTCTAACGACAGCTGCTGAAGAGACGGAAATAGTTAGCAAGCTGCTCACTGGTCTTAAGCTGTCTGTACCCTGGCAGGTTGTTGCTGGTGGCAGTGAGCGGCAGTACTCGATTGCTAATGCGCTGAAAGCGGTTGAAGCTGCGGCTGAAATTGTGGTAGTGCACGACGGAGCACGCCCGCTGGCGCAGCCGAGTCTGTTTAATCAGGTTATTGCCGCTGCCCGCAAAGAACAAGCCGCTATTGCTGCCGTACCAGTTAAAGACACAATTAAGATTGCCGATCCCTCTGGCTTGGTAACAGGCACGCCAGATCGCCATACCCTGTGGTCAGTGCAAACACCACAAGCGTTTGATAGGAAAATATTAGTATCAGCCTACGAACAAGCAAGGCAGGACGGTTATCTAGGCACTGATGACGCGGCTTTGGTAGAACGCTTAGGAGCTAAAGTAAAGGTTGTTCCTGGTAATTACCAAAATATAAAAATTACTACTCCTGAGGATTTGCAGTTTGCCGAAGCAGTAATTGGAAAGCGACAGGAGGAAAAGGTTATGGTCCGTACTGGTATTGGTTATGATGTCCATCGTTTAGTCCCAGAACGTAAACTAATTCTTGGAGGAGTAGAGATCCCTCATACGTTGGGCCTTGAGGGTCATTCTGACGCTGATGTGCTGTTGCATGCAATAAAAGATGCGCTGTTAGGCGCAGCGGCATTAGGTGATATTGGCCGGCACTTTCCTGATACTGATGGACGATATAAAGGGATTTCCAGTTTGAAGCTTTTAGGTGAGGTGCGCGAAATATTGAGTAGAAATGGGTATATTGCCAATAATATTGATGCGACCATTGTAGCGCAAAAACCAAAATTGGCTGCTTATATAACGCAAATGAATGCTAATATTGCAGAGGCTTTGGGTGTTGCTATTGGACAAGTTAATGTTAAGGCCACTACTACCGAAGGGTTAGGGTTTGCTGGACAAGGCGAGGGTATGGCGGCCTATGCAACGGCCACCATCATAACGGTACAAGTTTAAAACCCGGAAATAACCTGCATAAAAGCTAGTCAACGGCACATATTATAAATGATTGATACTGACGCTAGTTGGAGGGCGAATTATGCAGAAAGTAATACGGAAAGTAGTAGGTTCCTTACTGTTATCAATACTAATTATGCTCTATCCCTCATCGGTGTTGGCGGCTGATATTAATTTTAATCTTGCGATTGTTAGGCAAGAAGGCGCTACTTGCGGTGAATTATGGTTCAACAATACATTAGTATGGCGGCTGGCTATTTTGTCAGATGGGGCTAAACCGGTATCTGGCAATGGCAACAGTGCTAATACAACGTTACTTATTCCTGATATTGTGAATGGCATGTTTGTAGTAAAAGTTGAATGACAAGCCTCGCAGTGCTACTAATAAATTTGGTAGCACTGCTTTTTATTTTGCATGATGACGTAGAATCTGCTAAAATATACAATGATTGACACTACTACTACTTCAAGTAATGGAAGGGGTACATATAAATGGAACAGGAACTTAGAGTACGATTTGCTCCCAGCCCGACCGGGCCGTTTCATATTGGGGGAGCACGGTCTGCGCTGTTTAATTGGCTGCTGGCCCGCAAAGAAGGTGGCAAGCTAATCCTGCGGATTGAAGATACTGACTTAGAACGCTCGACCAGTGAATCTGAGGAAAATATTAAGGCTTCTTTGCGTTGGCTGGGAATTGAATGGGATGAAGGCATTGATATTGGCGGCGAATATGGTCCTTACCGCCAGACCGAACGCCTAGAAATTTATCGTCAATATACACAAAAATTGTTGGCTAGCGGACAGGCCTATTACTGCTACTGTACCGAAGAAGAACTTGATACTGAGCGGCAGCGGCAAATGGATAAGGGTGAAAATCCTCATTATGGAGGACGCTGTCGTGATTTGAGCCCGGCTGAGCGTGAACGACTTATTGCCGAGGGACGCAAACCTACAGTGCGTTTTCGCGTACCTGAAAATCAACAAATTATTTTTAAAGATATGGTGCGGGACACGGTAAGCTTTGAATCAAATGGTGTAGGCGACTTCGTTATTGTGAAATCGGACGGTATTCCCGTATATAATTACGCAGTGGTGCTTGATGATGCACTTATGAAGATAACCCATGTCATTCGGGCCGAAGAACATTTGTCTAATACACCTCGGCAAATATTGCTTTATCAGGCGCTTGGGCTGGCACTGCCTCAGTTTGGTCATATTTCGCTTATCCTTGGTAAAGATCGTACTAAGATGAGCAAACGCCATGGTGCGACCTCGGTCGAACAGTATAAAAAATTAGGATATTTGCCTGAGGGAATTGTCAATTTCTTAGCTCTTTTAGGCTGGGCACCTCTTGGCGAAGAAGAGATATTCAACCAGGAAGAATTGATTCAAGAATTTTCCATGGACCGGGTAGCTAAGAACCCAGCTGTATTTGATGTAGATAAGCTTAACCATATCAATGCGCATTATATCAAACAAGCCAGCCCGGAACTTGTTACAGAGCTCGCATTGCCACATCTTCAGGAAGCTGGTTTTGTTGGGGCAGAACTAACAACTGAGCAGCGAGAATGGCTGGTAAAGGTGGTAGCTGAGCTTCAAGGCTATATCAGTTATGCGGCCCAAATAACCGAACATATTGATGTTTTCTTTAATGATGATATCAACTTTGAGAATGAAGAGGCGCATGAGATTATGAAAGACGCCGATATTCCCAAAGTGATGGAGGTCTTTAAAACCAAGCTGGCGGTGCTAGATCCTGTAGAACCAGCAGCTGTGCAGGCTATCTTAAAAGGCATTACTAAAGAATTAAAATTGGGTGGTAAAAAGGTATACATGCCTGTTCGGATTGCTGTAACAGGTAAAATGCATGGGTTAGAGCTGATTAATCTTATTCCGCTAATTGGTAAAGAACGCACGCTGGCGAGGATTGATTGCCTGATTGCCAAAATCTAAGTAATGGCGAGATTGTTATGTTAGTGCCCTTATTTACTATATGTTCGTGAATTGTTAGCTTGACATGGTCAAGCAGCCATTAGTATAATTTACTCGTAAACCTATTTGTATATTTAAAAAATGCGAAGACCAGAAGAAGTACGCGTTTACCCCCTTCAGAGAGGCGCTGCCACCGGCTGTAAGTGGCGCTGGGAAGGTTTCGCCGAAATGCATCTGGTAGCAGGCTGGCTGAAAGATAAGTAAGCCATCCCGGCCACTGCCGTTATCAGCATTAAGCAGGGGCATAATGCCCAAGCAGAGTGGAACCACGGGCCACCGTCTCTGTACAGAGATGGTGGCTTTATATTTG
>Ga0316604_10003226_pt1 | contig 11634 bp, 9 predicted proteins | sample OWC_soil_day20_C_FD_207650 | JGI IMG/M metagenome (GOLD analysis project Ga0316604, IMG submission 207650) | Wetland soil microbial communities from Old Woman Creek delta, Ohio, United States - OWC_soil_day20_CT | ecosystem: Environmental > Terrestrial > Soil > Wetlands | place: USA: Ohio... | reverse complement strand
CGTGCCTTTGGCCAATAGTTCTGTAGCCAAAAGTATTGCTCCAGGTGTTGGAATGACTTTATTGACCGTCAAGCGATCTATTAATTTGCCAAGGCCCTTGGCGTTCGTAATCTGGTGAATGAATTGTTCATGAATAGCCTCACGTGCAGGCTTGACGTTCAAGCTATGAATGGTCGGCATAACATTAGCAACACGTACTGTACTTATTCCCACCTTCTGAAGGATTGCCTCTGCTTGCGGCTGTATGCTGACATTTCCGGCAATAACGACAATAGCTTTAACTTTACTATTGGCAATCAACTGCGCATCTTCCACAAGAGATATTTGGTTGCCGCCGTCGGTACCACCCGCTAAAAGAATAATGTCTGGCTGGATTTCGCGTAGCATTTCTAATTTATTTTCGGGTTCGTCTTCAAATGACATGACCTCAAGAACTCTCGCGCCTGCATTCATAGCCACTTCTTTGGCCGCTTTAGCAGTAACTCTCGGCATAAAGCCCATTGCAACCATGCGTAGGCCACCGGCAGCACTACTTGTTGCCTGGATAGTATGAGCCATTATTTTCTCGGCATTAAGTGCTGCCGCCAGAGCATTCAAGGCTTCACTTAATCCATGATTAATATCTTTTACGGTAGTAGGTGCCTGAGCTCTAGCCAGCCATACTAATTCGCCATTAAGGTTATCAATTGCGGTCGCTTTGGTAAAAGTACTACCAACGTCGAACAAGATTGTATCGACCAACTTTTCATTCAATATACTCATGATAGCCCCCGCTTAATTAACTACATATACGTTTCCGTCCATTATTCGTCTTGCAGTCCGGGACATCGCTGCCCTCTCAAGGGCTATATTCCCTTTCTGCGTATTTGTAGCAACTTCGACTTCAATTACACCGGCAGGATGCCCAAACCGGATCAATGGTTTAGCAGCAGCGGTAACAAGTTCATTAACGACAGTGCCAGGAATCTTGGCAGCTACTCCCGTGCAAATTGTGCCTGTTCCGGCATAGGTTTTATGCATAACCTGCATAAACATTAAACGCGAGACGAAATCAATTTCAGCCGCTTTTATAAGGTTGCCTGTAGTAAAATCTTGATAGTCGGTTGCCGGACTTACAAAAGCAATCATTGGAAAAGCCGGAATACGCTTTAAGGCGTCCTCAGGGTCTTTAGCCATTCCAATTTTAACGGCAGCCGCACCGCGAATTTTTTCCAATAAAGTCACCATATCTGGCCGATTGCTAAGTTCTTTTGGAGTTTCGATACCTGTCAGCCCAATATCTTTAGACCTTATGAAAATAACAACATTGGCCGCATCAACTATACTTACAGTAACTTTGCCAAAACCATCTACTTCAAGCGTATCGGTACTGTTTCCTGTTGGTAGCAATTTACCTGTAATTGCACCGGCGGTATCAGAATAATCAAGCATAATTTTTGCACCGGTTCCAGGCACACCAGCAATAACATGGTCACCGACCACTGCAGCCTTTCCTTCGACCGTTGGTACCTCAGCAATAATAATCTTACCAGTATTTGTATTATGGATGCGAACCCGAGTAACACCTTCAGTAGCGGTAACTAGACCTTCATCAATAGCAAATGGGCCTACACCTGCAGAAATATTGCCGCAGTTGCCGCTATAATCAATATACTTTTCGCTAATGCTGACCTGACCAAAAGTATAATCGACATCCGCGTCCGGCCTAGAAGCTGGGCCTATAATGGCACATTTGCTCGTAAGCGGATCAGCTCCGCCAAGTCCGTCAATTTGTCTAACGTCAGGACTGCCAAATATTTTACATATTAATTTATCCCGCACACATTTATCGGTTGGCAGATCAGAGGCTTTTAAATAGATACCTTTACTTGTACCGCCCCTCAGAATAACGCATGGTACTTTGATTGTTTGAAGCATTATTTATTTTCCTCCTCTACATGCACTTGTACCCATTGAACAACATCAGCCGGATCAGTCCCAGGACCAAAATATGCATCTACACCCAAGAAACCCGTTCCTTCTTGCTTAAGTTTCTGTTCTACTGCCTCATGTTCTTCCTCTTTTTCGGCAATTCGTCCGCCGGAGATTAATGCGGTCTCGTTTCTTATACCAAGTTGTTCCATTCTAGCATTAATCCTTGGATAAAGGGCAGTTCCTAATCCTAACAAGTTAGTCACACCCACAACTTGCGCCTTTGCTTCTGCAGCAACTTCCGCCACCGTCTCTGGAAGGTTCATACCCCGTAGAAAAATCACTTCAAAGCCAGATTTTTGCAATGCTTCGCGAATTGTATTTATACCTACAACATGGGCGTCGGCCCCTACTGTCGCTAATACAATTTTTGTCTTTTTGCTAACTTGCACCGGTTTTTCCACCTCAACTGGCTCTTTTGTTAAAGTAAGATATTTTTCATCGATATCATTTGGACCATAACCTGGCACATAACGACGGATACCATCTTCATCGCGGTGCGTGCGCACGCTACGCTTAAGATCCCAGCCACCTGCATTCGGCGCATCCATTACACCATTTTTTCCTGCGGAAACAATCATATCAATTAGTTCTTCCGCGGCATAATTACGCCAAAGATCTGATGTAATATCTTGCGGCGCAAGCATTCCATCGCGTTGTAACACAGCGGTAAGTACTGCCATTGCTTCGGAAATTATTTTTTCTTTACGCGCAGCTATATATGGATGCTGAATATCAAGTTTCGCCGTATTTGTAAATACATTATGAGAAGCCCAAATTGCTTTGGCCATTGAACCACCTGTCGGTATGCCAACTGACTCGGCCGCTTTCGGGCGATAAAAATTCGCGCCGCCCAGCCGTGCACTAATAGCCATTCGCGCAAAATGCGCCTGCTCGGCAATAAGATCTGCCGGGGGATTTTGGAAGGTCTCAGGCACAACGATTAAAGAACCACTGAGCATTGTTTCTTTGAACGCCCGCATTACTGCAAGATCCGCAAACAAATTAATTCCACCAACATTCATCTGCAACGCACTTAATTCTTTTGGCAATCCGGCTAATACTGCTAAGCCTTCGGACAATAGGCACATTGCCAAAGCCATTCCATCTGTGCCACCAATATTATTTAAATGTTTATGTGAATCAGTCTGTACAAATATATTGTTTTCCGCACAAATTTGTAAAGCACGGTAACCATTGAGTACTTTCGTCTTATAATCGTGAATTCCCCGACCACCAAAATGAACGTGGATAACCGGGCCAATATCTGTACCATCAAAACCAGCGATAAGTGCATTAATAATCGACAAATGCGGTGTATCGCCAGTTGCGTTTATCCGCACAGGATGTTTACGCCCCCCGCCTAACTGTACAAATTCGCGTTCTCCGGCAGGCGTAATCCCCCCTTTACCGCGTGACTGCTCAATTAATTCCGCACCGTCAAGCGGGTCTATATGACGAGTGGCCTCAGAGTGAACAAAGTGGAAAATCGTCTCCCCGAATTGTTCAGCTCCTTTGTACATATCCAGAGATTCTTTATAGGTTTCCTCTGCCGAATTACGGCCAAGAATTGGATTCATTACGGGAATACCTGTCTGCTCTGCTTTTTGAGCCAACGCCCAAATGCGGTAACCGCTGCGTTCTACCCCAGCGACAACCCGTGGGTATGGCTCAGGAAGTCCAGTTACATCTCCATTTTTAGTCACTTGGGGCATAGATACTTTGAACACTTTTTCATAGGCTTGCACGCGTTCTTGTTCAGCAATGATAATTTCTTTTGTTTTTTCTTGCATTTTATTTTATTCCTCCCGTGCTTGTTGCATTTGCTGTCTAACCTTTGGTATCAGTCCCCCGGCCTCTAGTATAGTCAGCACATTATCACCCGGACGCTGCCCCTTAATAACAATTTTATCAGCCAATGAAACTTCTCCGGCTGCAAGATCTAAAATAATTTCGTCACCATCTTTTACTTTGCCGATAATATCAGCACACATGATGGGGAGTCCTATATTTATAGAATTACGGCGAAAAATTCTTGCGAATGATTGGGCGATAACCGCCCCAACTCCTGCCTCCTTCAGAGCTACCGGTGCCTGTTCGCGACTAGAACCTGCCCCAAAGTTATTTCCGGCAACAATGATATCGCCAGCCTTTACTCTTTGGGCAAAATCCGGAATAGCACTGCCAGCAAGAGCATAACACTTAAGCTGTGCTTGCGGATAAGCCATAGCATAGCCGGGAAGTATTTGATCAGTATCAATGTTATCACCCAAACACCATACTCGCCCGCGAAAAGTCAACTTACTATCCATAATTATTCACCCCCTAATGGTACCGCCGTACCAGGAAGAACTATCTTACCACAAACTGCTGCTTCGGCAGCAGCACGGGGTGATGCCAGGTAAATATTGGCTTCTTTTGCTCCCATACGTCCGGGGAAATTACGGTTCGTAGTGGCAACAACAACATCGTCCGCAGTAACAATCCCCATATGCCCCCCATAGCACGGGCCACAACCTGAATTCATTACTGTTACCCCTGCTTCACGCATAATGCGCGTCAACCCTTCACTTTCCATAATCTGAGCTACTTTATTTGAAGCCGGCAGCGCAATGCAGGTAACTTTCGGGTGTACATTCCCCTTACTAAATACTTCAGCAGCAACCCGCATATCGCTTATCCGCCCATTGGTGCAGCTGCCGATGACCACTTGATTAATAGGCATATTTAGAACATCCGCAATCGGCTTAACATTACCGGGAGAATGTGGGCAGGCCATAACCGGTACAAGCGTATTCACTTCGATACGTTGAGTCTTACTTACCGGACCTACCTCTTCGCTTTCAGAAAAATAACTAAGCATTGCTCCCATTTCTATAGCCATATTGCTTATTGTCATTTTTTCTTCAATGTCAGCACTTGTTACCCAGCTACCGGCAAATATGATGCCTTGATCAGTAAATCCGTCTGTTCCGAACTTTCCAATAAGATGAAGAATAATATCTTTTGCATAAACCCCTGGAGATGTCTCCCCTTCAAGCCGTATTAACTGAACTGGCGGCACTTCAATGTCAAGTGTACCGGTAGCCATCGCTGCAGCTAGTTCTGTCGATCCAACGCCAAAAGCCAATACCCCATAGGCACCTGCTGTACATGTATGTGAATCCGCTCCGATAAGCATTGATCCACGAGATAGACCGCCCTCTTCGGCAACTATTTGGTGAATAACGCCTTCACCCTTTCCAAAACAACGCACCTTATATTTATCAGCGAATTCCATTATTTGTCGATGATTGTGCCGAGCGGGAATGGTAGGTGCCGGAAAAACATGGTCAAATACAAACATGACTTTTTTCTGATTAAATACCCGATTGACTCCAATCTTTTCAAATTGGCTAATTGCCATTGGCGCTGTCACATCATGAGCGACAGCTAAGTCAATATTAATTGTAATATCCTGTCCCACACGTACGTTCTCTCTGCCAGCTGCACGTGCCAAATACTTTTCAATTTCATTCAATGCTCTCACCGCCCTCTAATCAACAACAATAATGTTAAGTTTTCGTGCTACAGATTTAGCCTCATCAATAGAGCAAGAAGCATTGCAGAGAACTAGCCTGCCACCGCCCCTGTTTAAAGCTTCCACAAATGAGTCCTCTTCGGTCGCAAAAACAGTTATTCGCTGCACTTGATATTCTTTAACTTCACAAATTTCTATGTTCAGTTTTTTCTCTTTAACCTTATCCATAATGCACCGATACAAATTTGCATTGTCAGTCCCTGCTCCATAGATTGCTGCCATTAGGATTCCTGGAACGTTGATGCCACGACGGGCAAACAATTCCGGGTACAGTTCGATTTTTACACCAGTAATCTCACCTTTTGCCAACTCATGTGCTATACGGGCCGTATTGGTTGGAGATCCTACCGCTTGACTACTGCCGCCGACAACAGCGTCACCGAACGGCTTCACTATTGAATTAGCCTTCAAGGCTAAATTCTGCGCTTCTGCCGTGGCTTCGACAATTGTGGCTTTTATTTGAGCTTCTTCCTGATCCTTTACTTCCTGCGAAACGTAATTTTCTACAGACTCATTTGTTCTAAAGAAAGGTTCCATATATTTAATAACAACTGGAACTATATGTTTAGCAGATTCAGGATGTACAGCTACCGCCATAGAAATCATTACGTCCACAGGCACGTTTACAGGAACCGATGTTTTAACTGCGAGTTTTGCAGCCAAATTACCATTCAAAATTGCACCACCGATATGAGTCGCACATAAACCAGCAACCATAACCCTTGGCGTACATGGAACTGCTACCGTCGGCGACAACGCAAGTACGATGGCTTTGCCGACCTGGTCTGGCGTTCCACCAAGCATTTCAGCCATCACAGCTGCCGTGGCCGCTGACCCGGCTCCAAGCCCTTCCAGGTTGCAGCCAGTACTTGTTTTGCCCACTCGGAAAATGGTGCCTACTTTTAATATGAGAGCGGTTAAACACGCTACAGTTTCTCTATTATCTATAGTTTCAAGCATTGCCCGAACTAAACCGGAATAAGGACAAGCATCCCCAGTCCCGGCGCAGGGTTGCAGCCCTACACAATGATTTCCAACCTGCGCTGCCAGCGTATAGCAGAGCGCACTGTTTATAAAGGGGTCTTCGTTTAACTTTATCTCTCCTTCGGCAAGTTCTTGCCCCACCCGCCCGAGGAGAAAGCTCCCGCCACTTGTAGTACCTACCTCCACAGCATACAGGTTGTGGCTGAATGCTGACATGATTGCTGACAACACTTCTTCCCTAGTCATTTTGTTCACTTCAACTGCCTCAGCGATTACAACCTCACTGACACGCGTACCAAACTCATTGGCTAAATCGATACATTGTCCAATGGTAAAACCGCCTATTGGGTAGCCTTTTTGCCGAGCTAAATCGATCAATTTCTCCACGTTGCAGCCTCCTAACCTCGTTAGTACTTTGTAAAACCAGCTGATGCGCTTGATGCTCATAAAAGGATCAACCAGACTCTGGTTTCGCTACCCTAGTTTTGCACCTAATTCTTTTTTCTTACTTTAACCCCGGCCAATTCTTCATTAAGTGTTATAACCGCCGATATGTCTTTTTGTCCCAGCCCTTTGGCCCTGGCGGTTTCATAGATTTGCTGAGCAAAATTAGCCATTCCCAGGGGAATACCCAGCTCTTTTGCAGTTTGAACGGCCATCTCTAGATCCTTATATTGAAGATTGACTGTAAATCCTGGGTCAAACTTACCTTCGAGTACAAAGTTTGGCAATTTTGCTTCCAGCGCGTAACTGCGACCAGAACTGCTACTTATAATCTCAAATAGTACTTCGGGATCAAGCCCAGCTTTTACGCCCAGAGTCATGGCTTCCGCTACAGCTACCATATTTACGCCCAAAAGCAAATTATTAACAAGTTTAATTGCATCACCAGCACCAACTGACCCCGCATGGTAGATCTTTTTGCCAATAACTTGTAGTATCTCTTGACAGCGATCGATAACTGTTTTTTCCCCACCTACCATAATTGTAAGAGTACCGGCGGCTGCTCCTGATACTCCGCCGCTAACCGGTGCATCAAGATAATTTACCCCTTTGGCAGCTGCCAGCTTTGCCAGCTTTTTTGTAAGACTTGGTGTAACACTGCTCAAATCAACAAAGGTTTGTCCCTGATGGCTTCCTGCCAAAAGGCCGCCATCGCCACTGACAACGTTTTCAACAATTGAGTTATTAGGCAATGAGATTAAAACAACATCACTACTTAGCGCTACTTCCTTCGGTTCATAAGCAACTTGTGCTCCCTTGGCTTTCATATCTTCAACAACGTCAGCTTTTACATCGTATACAGTTAAAGAATATCCCGCTTTTAAAATATTACTGGCCATAGGATGACCCATCGCGCCTAGTCCAACAAATCCAATTTTCAACATAAGATTGTACCCCCATTAAGTCAATTAACGCAGTCCGTCTTCCCCTTTAACTTCTTCTTTTTGCAAACCGCCAACACGTGCAAGTGGACGTCCACCATTTGTAACAACAACAGCTAAAGCAATTTCGTTAGCACGCGGCCCATCTGAAACTCTAACTTCCATTGCATCAAAATGAGTGCGTACAAAAGCTGCGTCTTTATAACCAAGTGGTACGTCAAGAGCTGTACCAACACCACCAACCTTCTTAGCTGAAGGAATAAGTGCTTTGCCGCCACCGATATTGTCACGCATAGGTTTGCCCAGTTTGGGATGCATTAGAGCCGCAGCATGTTCTAATTCACCGTTTTCCCCAACAATAACGCCTTTACCATAGCTTTCAACTTCGTTCAGAGCAACCCCCAATGCTGCAACCGCTTTCTTAGTAAGTAACTCTCCAAGCTCAACGCTGGCATCAATAAGAGGTGCCAAATCTTCAACATATTTGCCAGCAAAGGGGTTTTCAAAAACTGCAACCGCCGCCGCTTTGCGTATCGGTTTTTCCAAAGGTTGACCTATTTCCATTTTTACTTCTTCAACAATAGTTACAATCTTGCGGATCTTCATTACAAAACCTCCATTTATATTTTTAAAATCATATTTTTAATAATCACCGTGCTATTCACTACTTACGTTACATTACGGTTACTTTGTGTTCCGCGGGAGGTGTGTTGCGGCTTTTAGTAACCATAATTTCACCATCGATCAGCACCATTGCGATACCCAATAGATCACCTGCCTCAAGTGCTTCAAGTGCATTACTGCCGACCGATCCCATCGGTTTATCGGCAATGACCAAATCAGCTTCTTTACCGACAGCAATCATACCTGTATTCAAACCAAAGGTCTTGGCAGTATTGCCTGTTGCCATTGCAATTGCCTCAGCTGCTGGGATTCCAGACATACCAGCAATCTGCGCAATATTTCTTAGAATCCCAAGAGGAATAACGCCTGTGCCAGAGGGCGCATCATTACCAAAAATTACACGGTGTAATTGTTTTCTAGCAGCTAGTTTTTTTACAACCATATCAGCCACTTTATTATTGCCACATTGGACAATTTCCAAAGTAAGATTGGTTTCGTTGACGAGTTTATCAACTTCTGCGGGAGAAATTGCGGTAGGTCCGCCATTTACGTGTGAAACAACATCAGGGTTAACCTCAATAACGTCAGAGGCTGTTACAGTTGAACTTCCAGGAATAGAAGTTCCTCCCGTATGCATAGCAACCTTCATTCCATGTTTCTTAGCCAAATTAACCATAGGCGCAGCCTCTTCCGGCTTTTTGATTGCTCCCAGGCCAACTTCGCCGACAAGCCAAACGCCAGCTGCTGCCATTTCGGCAAAATCCGCTTCAGTAAGACCTTTTTCAAGGATAACGGCACCACCATGGAATTTAACACCGGCCGGTTTGGCCTTCTCAAATGATTTATGAGCCAAAATTGCTAAAGCCTTTACGCCTACCGGATCTGTTGGCCTGCCCGGAGTGTGACACTCGCCAGCTGAAATCATGCTTGTTACACCACCATGTAATGCACTGCCGATATAATCAAGCATTTTTTGACGTGGTGTGAAATCACCGATAACCGGATGAACATGTGAGTCAATAAATCCAGGCATTACTGCCATACCACCAACATCAATTTTCTTGACGTCCTTTTCAGCTTTAACCTGATTCAAAAGTTTTGTATCCCCGATTGCCGCAATTTTACCATCTTCAATTAAAATGGTATCTCCCTTTAAAATCGGATTATTGATGTCCCCAGATATAAGGATACCAATGTTGGTTAGAACTGTTGTCATAGAAATCACTCCTTTTATGTTTTGGAAGTAACTATCACCTTCCCTATTAACTTAGAGTAAACACAAATTCCAGCTTATCGCTTAATATTAATGCATTTTTTATGCCAATTCACAAAAACAAAAGTTTTAGTATTTTCTAATACTTCAAAAGTCACTAAATCCAAACATTTGAAGGAATTACAAAAATATAACACGTCTTGTTGTATTCACAAAGTGCACCACTAAGAAACCTTATATGTATTTCAATATTGAAAACATATCTTTTCAAATATGCAATAACTCATCAAATTAGCTGTTTTTATGTATGTAAATATTAATAATTTTAAAAAACCTTTTCATTTTTGAAATATTCAGTTCCCCATTCCACATAAAAATAATTTAAAAGCGGCCAGCATCCTTAAATAAGAATTTTCTGACCGCTTGTATTTATAATAGTACCACTTGCTATGATGGAGGGCTATATAATAAATATCCTTACGATTATTTTATACCGTAGAATCCAGCCTGCATACCTGAGACCCATAGAATCTCAACAGTTGAGAAACCCGCTTCTTTTAAAACACTAATATGCTCTTCAATAGTAATAGGCAAAATTTCACTACCATAACGACTTATATGCCTATCTACTGCGTCAGAACTTTTTCCGTTCACCAATTGGGCAGTCCGCCAACGTTTAAGACCAATTTGCATCCCATGATTAGTGCTTGGTCTAATAGTCTCAAAAGTAATGTACATGCCCCCTTTTTTAAGTATATTATAACAGTTTTGCGTTGCTTTAATGCGCAGTTCACCATTCAAATAATGATGAGCCATAACGGCTGTCACAACATCAAAACTTTCAGAATAACATATATCTTCACTACCTACCACCATGTATGTTATATCATGATTAACTAACTTTTTTTGTGCAATACTTAGCATACTTTCTGCCGGGTCTGCTGCTACAACCCTCATGGGTCCGAAACATTCTAGTGCTTTTAAAATAAGCGTTCCCGTTCCGCAGCCTGTATCAAGCCAAGATTGAGGTTTAGGTATCGCCGCTTTAACCAAATCTAGAGTTTCTTCGTGAAATAAAAAAAACCTTGGAATAGTTTTATCGACGTTAGCATCATACTGGTTTGCTGCCTGAGAAGTTTTATTGTCTCGCATATTCATTTCTCCCTTATTACGACCTACTGACAGCCATATTCCAATTGGCTGGTAGTATTCCGCGTCAAAATCTATTTTCAGCTGATATGTTCCTTATCGCAAACTCCGCCCCTTGGTTACCTTTCAACAAAATCATTTCATTCTTGCAATATTCCTAGGTCTTTCATTCTACGCCAAAGTGTCGTTACACTAATTCCCAGATGCTTAGCCGCTTGAGTGCGGTTGCCTTTTTCCTCTTCGAGGACACCCATAATAATTTGTTTTTCAATATCCCGCAATGCCACGTGCAAATTGACACCTGTTTTTTTTCCAACAACAGGTTTTGTGACATATTTGCTAGAATGAAATTGTGAAGGGAGCAGGCTGACAGTCAAGACTTTATCACTAACTTTCGCAATATTAAGCGCGCCTTCAATACAGTTTTGCAACTCCCTAATGTTACCAGGCCATTCATAGCAGCAAAATAGATCCATTACCTCTGGAGATAATTTAGCAATATATTTTCCCAAAACCTGATTGTACTTTTTGATAAAATGTTTAGCCAAAAGAAAGACATCCTTAGACCTTTCCCGTAACGGCGGAATTTTCAACTCAACAACATTTATGCGATAAAAAAGATCCTCACGAAAACTTTTTTCTTCAATAAGTTGCCGTAAATTTTTATTTGTCGCACAAATAATCCGGACATTGATAGGTATTGGCTTCGAACTTCCAATACGGGTAAC
>Ga0316604_10003224_pt1 | contig 11638 bp, 12 predicted proteins | sample OWC_soil_day20_C_FD_207650 | JGI IMG/M metagenome (GOLD analysis project Ga0316604, IMG submission 207650) | Wetland soil microbial communities from Old Woman Creek delta, Ohio, United States - OWC_soil_day20_CT | ecosystem: Environmental > Terrestrial > Soil > Wetlands | place: USA: Ohio... | reverse complement strand
TAACGTCGAGGTCCGACCGGGCAGAGGTTCGGAGAGGCATGGACCTTGGTGCAGATGATTATATTACCAAGCCCTTTGAATCATCGGAACTGTTAAACTCGATAGAATGCAGACTCAAAAAATCTGCGGTAAAAAAAGGGAATCTCCTGTTGGACGATCCTTTGCAGGACCTGATCCGAAACCGGAATATCCGTTATTATAAAAACAAACAACTCATTTACCAGGAGGGCAATCATCCTTCCTGTCTGTTCTATATCTTAAAAGGAAAAGTTAAAACTTTCAAGGTATGTGAAGATGGCCGTGAACTTATCACTGCACTTTATAATGAAGGTTTTCTTGGCCATGTGGCTATTATTAATAAAACCAGTTACCACGAAAGCGCTGAAGCGGTAGACGATGTAGAACTGGCTGTGATACCGAATGCCGACTTTGACCGCATGGTCACTGAAAACAACTATGCCCAGAATCAGCTCATAAAGATCCTCGCCCAGAATGTAGATGATAAAGAAGGACAGTTATTAAAAGTGGCCTACGATTCACTAAGGAAAAAGACTGCGGACACGCTACTGGCTGTCAATAAGAAATATAACAACGAAGGCATTCGCATTAGCAGAAGTAACCTGGCGGCTCTGGCCGGCGTGGCGAAAGAATCCTTTGCCCGTACATTGTCCGACTTCAGGGATGAGCAGCTGATTGACATCAAGAAAGGAGTCATTTATATTCTGGATGTAGATAAACTAAGCAGAGTCATTTATTAGATTGATGACGGTCATATTTATTGCCGTCTCTTTTAATGAAATTGAAGGCGTTCCCCAATTATTCATTTCTTAATTCAACGCCATGAGAAAAGTAATCGTTGCCTTTGATGGTACACATTATTCTAATGGAGCAATTGGATTGGCTAAAAAATTGAATGAAAGTGAAAAGATCCTATTGGTTGGCGCCTTCCTGCCTGAACTTGATTTTTCGGGACTTGGGTATGTATTTGGAGGCGGAGGGCTCTATGTTCCATTACAGATTGAAATTGATGAAGAAAAGGTAGATGAAAATATTCAGCTATTCGAAGAGGAGTGTGTCAGGAATAACATTGAATTCCGTATACACAAAGATCATTCGCCGCATGCCATTTCGAAATTGCAGAAAGAGAGTAGGTTTGCAGATCTCATGATACTGGGTAGCCAGAAATTTTATGAGAATCTACGGCTGGAAGTACCCAGCGAATACCTGCGCGATGTGTTGCATGATACAGAATGTCCCGTTATCGTAGCGCCGGAAAAGTTCGACTATCCGGAGAATGTCATACTTGCATATGATGGCACCCGGTCATCGGTATTCGCCATCAAAATGTTTTCTTACCTCTTTAGTGATCTCTGTGATTGCAGTACCACATTGGTATATGCTACGCATAAGCATCAGCCCGAGATACCGGATGAAGATTATATCAGGGAGCTGGCAGGCCGGCATTACAATAATCTTACTTTTCTGCAGTTAGAACTGCAGGAGATGGGTCAGTTTTTAGAAGGCATTTCCAGGCCAATGCTGGTAACAGGGGCTTTTGGAAGGTCGGGTTTGTCTAATCTGTTTAAGAGAAGTTTTTGCACCAGTTACATTTCAGAGTACAGGTATCCTGTATTTATTGCGCATAAATAAAGCGTTATTTTAAATTTCACGGTTATGAAAAAAATAGTGGCTGTTTTCGACGGGTCAAAGTTTAGTGACAGTACCCTGCAATATGCAATAAGAATGGGGTTGCAACATAATGCGACCATTACAGGTGTTTTTGCACAGAAGATGGAATTTGCCTATGCCGGTGGCGGAGGCAGGAGAAGCGTGGATGGGAGTGCGCAGTTTGAACATGCCTGTCAGCATGCGGGTATTCATTACAATGTACGCAGAGGAAGTGATGCGGTTACCCAGAGTATTTTGAAAGAAAGCAGGTATGCGGATATGCTGCTGATAGATGCGAGTGAAACAATGAACCCTTTTACAGAAGAATCGCCGACACCTTTTGTAAAAGATATTCTGGCGAATGCAAAGTGCCCGGTATTATTGTTACCCAGACATTTTACGGATGTACGGAAGATCTGCTGGTTGTATGATGGTTCTCCGGTTTCCATTTTTGCATTTAAGATGTTTTCTTATATCCTGCCGGTGTTTAATGCGTTGCCATTGAATGTGGTGACGGTACAGCCAGGAACGCATGCGCAGGAATTGCCGTATGAGGGCATGGTGAAAGAGTTGATCGGGATGCATGCGCCGCAGGCCCATTTTATATCCTTGAAAGGGCAGCCGGAGGTAGAGATCGCTCATTATCTGAAAGAGCAGGCAATGGAATCACTCGTTATATTGGGAGCGTATCAGCGGAATGCCTTGTCCATGTTATTCAGGCCCAGTATGGCGGATATATTGGTGAGAGAACACCAGTGGCCACTGTTTATAGCACATAATAAATAGGGTACATGTAAGTGTGATTGAAGAGGAGACTTTATAAAAGAGGATGAATTAAAAATAAATAAAAGCACTGAGCATCGCATAAAGGATTATCTGCCTCCATCAGGTATCCGAAATAGAAGAGGGTATATCAAAAGTTTGATACACCCTCTTTTTAATTTTATTGAATCGTAAACTGAAACTGATTACTTATCTGCTTACTATCATCCACCAGCACATTATACACTATCAATGTATACGTTCCTGCCGGCAAACCTGACTTTAACCGCAATTGTATTACATGACTTCCCATCGTCCGGTAAAAGGCCGTAGATGCTGTTTCACAATCAGTCGTAGACCTGCTCAGTTCTACATCAATAGACCTTACAATCATCCCCTGGCTGTCACTGATGCTCATATGGGTTTGCACCACTTTAATAGGAATATTGTAAATGTAAGGAGCGAACACATTGAAACCCGCTACACCAAAATTTCCCCAGAAGTAGTCACCTCCATCTTTACATCGTAGGTGCTCAGGTGTTCCAGCCCCTCTGTCAGGTGCATGGTATCGCCTGTAATGGTAAGTTTTTTCCATTCAGTCCAGGCCTTGTCGCTGGTTTTGATGTAGGAAATGGTGGCGGTATAGCCATCCGGCGGAACGATGGTGCCATACTTACCTGTGAAAGTAAATATGATCTCTTCCGGAGTTTTACTCACCAGTTTTAACCGGTGTCCATCTTTATACTCGGTAAGTGTTGGATCTACTGTTGTCTGATTGTCCTTTTTACAAGCCCCGAACAACAGGCTTGCCACAAACAAGAAAAATAGGTTACGCATAGGGTTATAAATTATTAAGGGGGCAAAAATATATTAAATTATTTTAATGTTATAATAAACCTGGTCTAAATCAGCCCTGACAGGGAGAACGATCATTCCAAAAACTGATTATCCCCATATGTTGATTTCTTTTTCCAACTCTCTTTAATTTAATCGGGACATTTGCCTCCGGACATGATAGATATATTTATTTTATCATTTGTTTAAAAGTTTAAAGAAATCAGACATGGGATTATTTGACAAGAGGGTTCAGTACAAACCATTTGAGTATCCGGAGGTCCTCCAGTATACTGATGCGATTAACAAATCTTTTTGGGTGCATTCAGAAGTGGATTTTACAGCTGATATTCAGGACTTTCATGCCCACCTATCTATACCAGAACAAAGCGCTATAAAGAATAGTCTGCTTTCCATTGCACAGGTGGAAGTAGCTGTAAAATCATTCTGGGGCAACCTGTACCAGCATTTCCCAAAACCGGAAATGAATGGTCTGGGCTCTACCTTTGCAGAATGTGAATTCCGTCACTCAGAAGCTTACAGCCGTCTGCTGGAAGTACTGGGTTACAACGATGAATTCACCGAACTGATGAAAGTACCTATTATCCAGGAACGTATCACCTATCTGAGCGCTGCACTGGAAAATGCGAAATCAAACGATAAGAAAGAATATACTATCTCCCTGATCCTGTTCAGTTTACTGATCGAAAACGTGAGCCTGTTCTCCCAGTTTGCCATCGTGCTGTCATTTACCCGTTTCAGAGGTCTGATGAAAAATGTGAGCAACATCATCGCATGGACTTCCGTAGATGAGCAGATTCACGCAAATGCCGGTATCTACCTGATTAGCAAGGTGAAAGAAGAATATCCTGATATTTTCACTCCGGAAGCTGTGAAGCAGGTAGTGGATATTGTGAAATTGTCTATCGAAACGGAAAGCCGCATGCTCGACTGGATCTTCAACGAAGGCGATATTGAGGTAATTAAGAAAGTGGACCTGATCAACTTCATGAAGAAGAGAGCAGATGATAGCTTACAACAGATTGGTATAGCTCCTATCTTTAACGTATCTTCAGAGGAGAGTGGTAAAATGTTGTGGTTTGAAGAAGAGATCTATTCTAATAGCCTGGATGACTTCTTTGCGAAACGCCCTGTAGAGTATACTAAGTTTGATAAGAGTATCTCAGCACACGATTTGTTTTAACTTTTTGACGATATAATAGATAATGATGACTTTATTTGAAACAGCCTCCCCCGAAACTGCTGTAACCAATGAGCAGGATAGCAACCGTCTGTGGTGGAAAAATGAAGAGAGTGAGCAGATCCTGAACAGAGGCTACTTACTGAAAGGTGAAACCGTAGAAGGTGCCATCGAAAGAATTTGTTCTGCTGCAGCACAACGCCTGTACAAACCAGAGCTGAAAGATGTATTCAAAGAAATGATCGAAAGAGGTTGGATGAGCTTAAGCTCTCCGATCTGGGCTAATATGGGAACAGAAAGAGGGCTGCCTATTTCCTGTTTCAACGTACACATTCCTGATAATATTGAAGGCATCACCCACAAACTGGGTGAGGTGATCATGCAGACCAAACTGGGTGGCGGTACTTCTGCTTACTTCGGTTCCCTGCGTGAGCGTGGTAGTGCGGTCACTGACAATGGTAAATCCAGTGGTGCTGTGAGCTTTATGCGCCTGTTTGACACTGCGATGGATACCATCAGCCAGGGTGGTGTAAGACGGGGTGCATTTGCAGCTTACATGGACATCGACCATGGTGACATCGAAGAATTCCTCTCTATCAAAGATATCGGACATCCTATCCAGAACCTGTTCAACGGCGTTTGTGTGCCTGACTACTGGATGAAAGACATGATCGATGGCGATATGGAGAAAAGGCAGATCTGGGCGAAAGTACTGGAAAGCCGTCAGCAGAAAGGTCTGCCATACATTTTCTTCACTGACAATGTAAACAGGCACAAACCTCAGGTGTACAAAGACCAGAACCTGACTATCCACGCAAGTAACCTGTGTTCCGAAATCATGCTGCCTTCTACAGAAGAAGAATCCTTCATCTGTTGTCTGTCTTCCATGAACCTGGAACTGTACGACGAATGGAAAGATACCAACGCTGTGAAACTGGCAGTATTCTTCCTCGATGCAGTATTGCAGGAGTTCATCGTAAAGACTGAAGGTAACCACTTCCTGGAGCCTGCTAACCGTTTTGCAAAAAGACACCGTGCACTGGGTCTTGGCGTATTGGGCTGGCACTCTTATCTTCAGAAGAACATGATTCCATTCGAAGGTTTACGTGCTAAACAACTGACATCTTCTATCTTCAAAGATATCCAGACCAAAGCAGAGAAAGCAAGTAAAGAACTGGCATGGATCTATGGTGAACCAGAATTGCTGAAAGGTTATGGCAAGAGAAATACCACACTGCTGGCGATTGCTCCAACCACTTCTTCCAGCGCGATCCTGGGTCAGACATCTCCTGGTATCGAGCCTTTCAGCAGCAACTATTTCAAAGCAGGTCTGTCAAAAGGTAACTTCATGCGTAAAAATAAATACCTGAAAGCTTTACTGGCCGAAAGAGGTATTGACAATGAGGAAACCTGGCGCAGTATCATGATGAACCATGGTAGCGTACAGCACCTGGAACAACTGACAGCTGAAGAAAAAGAAGTATTCAAAACATTCAAGGAAATCAGTCAGCTGGAAATCATTCAGCAGGCGTCTATCCGTCAGCAATATGTGGATCAGTCTCAAAGTCTGAACCTGAATATACCTTCTAATCTGCCTGTAAAAGAGGTGAACAGATTACTGATACAAGCGTGGGAACTGGGTGTGAAAACACTCTATTATCAACGCAGCCAGAGCGTTTCCAAAGAGTTGGTAACAAACCTGGTGACTTGTAAGAGTTGTGAAGGATAATGAAATTGAAAAAGGGGCGTCTCAATACTTCGGGACGCCCCTTTTTTCTGAAAATGGGTTTTCATTCCCCGTTGGTGAATTCCCTCTTTCATGAATGTTTATTCGGGTACCTTTTCGTACATGCAATTCTGATGGCCTTCCTGTTACTTACGATACAGCCCCTTATTTTTTTCACGTTTATGAATATATGTTTATATTTGCCCACATATTTCCTTTCTATCATTTAGCCTAACCTTCTTACTGAGCTGTATGCGAACTTAATGAGCAATGAAATTGCCTGTTATGCTCCTATGCGAATAAACTGCCACACCTTTTCATTTACCACTTCAAAATCATTTGAATCGCGCGTAAAACGGTAAGGGCATCGTCATTTATTTAATCACCATATTTTAAAATTGAGTAATTATGAAAAAGTACAGCGTTCATTTGTTGGTAGCATTATTTGTAATAGCAATTAGTTTTACTAGTTGTGCACCACATGGTGGTCCACACGGCGGCGGTGGTCGTCATGGTGGTGAGCACGGTCATCAGCGTTAATGATATGAAGGGCTGGAATGCTTAATTTAATAAGCGTTTCAGCCTTTACAAAGTATATAGCGAAACTCCTGCACAGATAGCCGCTAATACCAGTAATACAATTTGCATTTGTTTACTTTGTGGCCATGCCGGCTAACGGGCAAAGCAATAATTTCATCAGGCTTTTTTATAATGCAGTTGCGTTAATCCTTTTTCAAAATGTTTTACAGAAATAAGATCCAGTAGTTGTTCCCCACGACCATCCTGGAATAATTTTGTCCCGCTACCCAGCAGTATGGGAATAATTGAAATCACAAATTCATCAATTAAATTGTCTTGTAATAATGCATTGACGATTTCCGCACCCCCATCGCAGAAGATATTTTTCCCTTCCTCCTTTTTCAATCTGGTAACCAGTTCCGGCAGCGAACCTGTATAGAAATGAGTGCTGCCAATTGTCGCCCGTGGCGTTCTTGTGATCACATAAGTTGTTTTATCCGCATGATGGAATTCCGGTACATGGCTCAGTATCCAATCATATGTTTTTCTACCTATGATCACGGTGTCGATGGTATTGATAAACTCCGCATAGCCATAGTCTTCGCCTTCCTTTTCTACAATGGAGAGAAAGCTCAGGTCATCATCGGGTTGGGCTATGTACCCATCAACACTGGTAGCTATATACAGAATTGTTTTTCTTTCCATGGGTTAAAAATTACATGCAATTGCATATTACTAAAATTATGTGGAATAATGATATTGATCATTGTCAATCGTTGCGTGTAACTTAATTGTAACTTGCTTCCAGGATGGAACATAGACAGCTTAAATATTTTCTGAAGGCACAGGAATTGCTCAGCTTTACTGAAGCAGCACAACAGCTGCACATCAGTCAGAGCACCCTGTCACAACAGATCAAACAACTGGAAATGGAACTGAATACCCCGCTCTTCAACCGTATCGGCAGACAGATCACGTTGACGGAAGCCGGCACCCTGTTTACAGATTATGCCAAGCAGGCGGTGAAGAAAGCGGAAGACGGGCTGCAGATGATCAGGGACCTGAATAACCTGCATATCGGTACGGTCACGGTAGGAGTGGCGTATAGTCTGAAGAACTTTTTCACAAAGGCACTCATACAGTTTGCCGCTACTTTCCCACAGATCAACCTGAAGGTAGTATACGACTCCTCCCTGGGATTGTTCGACCGCTTGGACCAGTTCGAACTGGATTTCAGCCTGGCCTTTCACGAAGGGACTGATGTACCCCATTTTGCTTACCAGGAGTTGTTTAGCAGCCCCATGGTCGTGGTGGCCAACAAACAATCAAAGATTGCGAAAAAGAAGATCCTTTCTCTGGATGAAATCTGCCAGCTGCCACTGGTCATTGCGACAAGGGGATACAGCAGTAGCCATATTATCAGTAAGACCTTTACGAGATATGGCCTGGACCCGAAATTTTCCATTGAAGTCAATGATATCCCCACAGTATTAGACCTCGTCAAAACAGGTAAGTGGTACAGCATCGTCGTACAAACGAGTGTGATTGACAAGGACCTGGTGACGATCCCTATTGATGAAAAAACACTGGTGCGCAATACAAATATTATCTCACTGAAGGAAGCCTACGAAACCAGGGCTATAAAAGAATTCAAAAAGATCCTGATCGGTCTTAAGCATGAGGATTAGTTAATACTTTCTCATATGCTTTGCGGGCTGAGCCCCTGAAAAATACTTCACCGCAATATACATATCCGCTTTTTTCGAAGGCGCCCATCATCTTTGGGTTGTCGAAATTCGTATCCGCCCTTACACTGGTAATGCCCTGCTGCAAGGCCCATTCATCTATGTGTTTAAGCATGATTTTGGAGAGCCCTTTACCCAGGTGCTTTTTAGAGATCGCTACACGATGGTATACCACGAAATCGCCATCAGTAAGCCATTTGCCTTCTATGGCTGCATAAGCCGGTTCGTCATTGATAAGAATGGCTACATAGCCAAGAATTTCATCGCCTTCAGTCAACACATAGCCATGCCCCTTTTCGATGTCTTCTTTTACCACGGCCGGATTCGGATAGCCATCCTGCCATTGTCTGCTACCGTCTTCTTTTCTTCGTTGAATGGCCTGTGCCAGAATGTCCCAGATGGCCGATTGTTCTTCTAAGCTAGCTTTTCTGAAGTTGTAGTTCATATGATCTTATATTCCAGATTAATACGAGATTGATTAATAATAGTGCACACAGTGAACACAGGTAAATAGTAGTGCCGAATTGCTGAATCATAAACCCACCTATAAAAGGCGCTGCCGCCTGCGCGATAAGCGGCATACGGGCCAGCCGGCCTATGACCAGCGGGTACTGATCAGGACCAAAGATCGCTAAAGGTAAAGTGCCCCTCAGCACAGATCGCATGCCGTTTCCAACCCCAAAGATAATTATTCCTATTGTAGCAAGGCTGGGGTGAAAGAAGAGAAGGCCGATACCGAGTAGCATAGCGAAGGTAGAAATGAACGCCATTTCAACCGCGCTGCGGTTGGCGATCATGAGTTCCAGTGTACGGGCAGCTGATTGACTGGGGCCGAGAAAGGCCACGATCATCAATATAACAGACATCTCAATTTTTTTAGCACTAAGGATGTCGATAAGGTGTACCACTACACCAGTAGTGATGATGGCGCCGATGGTAAAGTTGGCAAGAAGGAGGTAAAAGATCCTGGAACGGAAAGAAACACTGTCCCTTTGGGTGATCGTTTCTTTTATGATTGTTGGCCGGAATATGTATTTATGAATAGGATAGATCCCCATCATTAGGATCCCTGCAAATGTGAAACAGGTATGCCGCCAGCCCAGTTCATGAAGTAAAAACGAAGTAAACGGCCATGATATAGAAGGCGCCAGACTGGCTATCAGTGTGACCCATACAATCACCTTTTTCGCCTTGCTGCCATATAGCTTTCCCAGCGAAGCAAAGAGGGCATCGTACAGCCCCATGCCCATACCTACACCAATAACAACCCAACCCAGTACAAACAGCAAATAGCTTTGTGCGGATCCAATCATAATAAGCCCTATGCCCATTACAATCCCCGTATAATGCAGGATGAAGTTCTGATCGTATTGCTGGATCATCTTCCCGATAGCTGGCAATAGCAAGCCCGAAATCAACAGCGATAAAGATAAACACCCGTATACCTGCTGGTACGACCAGCCCGTTTCCTGCATAATCGGTCCGGATAATACGGATAAAAGAAAGTAAGACCCGCCCCACAAAAGTATCTGTGACAAGCCTGATAGCAACAATACAGTATAAGGTGGCTTTGAATTTTCGATAAGCTGTTCCATAAACAGCTGCAAAGGTCTGAAGTTTCCTGGATCGGCAAAACGTTATTTTTCAATCCAAACAATCGAATAAACCGATTTGAAAAAAGGGATGTACCAAGTAACAGGAAGGCCAGGAGAATGACATGTACGAAAAAGGTACCCGAATAAAACCTTCATGAAAGAGAGAATTCACCAACGGGGAATGAAAACCATTTTCAGAAAAAGGAGGCGCCTCGAAGTATTGAGACACGCCCCCTTTTTTCGCACAAATATTTTTAAGAAGCAAACAAATAGATAGTTGTAAGAAATGACGTAGAAAAAGAACAAATACTTGTAGATGCTATTTAGCACTCAAAATATCCTTCACACGTCCATTCTTTGGATCCAGCTCCATTACTTTTTTATAATTGATCTCAGCATTCGCTTTGTCACCTATCTGCGTATACGCATTGCCTAAATATTCATATGCTATAGCTGAAGTTGGAAATAGCTTTACATTCAGTTTAAACAACGCTATTCCAAACCCCGTTTGCTTGCTCTGCATAAAAATATCACCATTGGCATTTAAAAAATCAGCATCAAATTTTCTGCCCTCCTGTTCACAAAGTGAACGCACATTTTGCTCTACATAAGGCATTCCATTCCCCGTGATCCACTTGTACAGCGTTAGCTGCGTAGGCGGTGTAAATGGTTTATATGTCCCATCCTTCATCACTGAAATTACCCGTGGCGCCAACCTATCAGCCGACTCACCCATATTACACAGTATCACATAACTATATCCATCTTCTGTATACCCGATCGCCGATGTCCACGTAGGCAACCTACCCGTCATATGCATTGTGAGCGGATAACTATAATGGGAGGGAAGCAACTGCTTCCGCTTAGCCTCCACAAATTTCAGCATATCATCCAGCGTAATATACACCCCCTCATCAGGATGCCCGTTTTCAATATCGTCCACATTGGTTTTGGTCCCATCAGGATTGACGATCTGGCCATACGCACGGTTAGTGGCCGCCAGTTTCTCTGCCCTGGTATAAGCGATCGAAGTCATGCCCAGTGGGGTCCCGATGCGTGTACGCACCGCATCGCCATAAGGCTGTCCGGTAATTTTTTCTATCACCGCCCCCAGTACCACATAAGCGGAATTGGAATAAGCCTCGCCCGTACCCGGGTTAAATAATAACGGCTGCCAGGAAATGATCTGCAACAGGTCGTTGAGCTTAAAATCCGTCTTCCTGATCTTCGCATAATCCGGACTATGCTCATAATCCCCTAATCCGGATCGCATGGTCAGCAATTGAGCGACTGTGATCGCCTTGCCCGTTTCAGGCGGAAAAATGTTCACAAACTTGTCTACAGATGCCAGTTCATCCAGTTTTCCCTCGCTGATCAGTTGGCGGATAATTTCTTCAGTAAATTGTTTGGTAAGATAATTTGTATTGTACAGGGTATTGGCAGTCAATGGTCTTTTGGTAGAGTTCTCAGAAAAGCCGTTTTGCTTGCCGTAAAAAACAGCCCCATCTTTCAGAATCACCGCCTGTCCTGAGAACATGCCCGACTCTATCGCCTGCCGGAATAATTGTGTGAAGGGTTGTGCATAGGT
>Ga0316604_10003221_pt1 | contig 11639 bp, 9 predicted proteins | sample OWC_soil_day20_C_FD_207650 | JGI IMG/M metagenome (GOLD analysis project Ga0316604, IMG submission 207650) | Wetland soil microbial communities from Old Woman Creek delta, Ohio, United States - OWC_soil_day20_CT | ecosystem: Environmental > Terrestrial > Soil > Wetlands | place: USA: Ohio... | reverse complement strand
TCGTATTAAATAGAAAATGAGGATTGATTTGGGCCTGAAGAGCCTTAAATTCTGCTTTTTTTCGCATTTTCTTTTGATGGTCTATTTCAGCTAGTTCAATTTGCCCTGATAGTAGCTTGGCTACACCGTCAGCGATTCGAATATCCATTTCTGAAATAACCCTGCCTGCTGCACGTGATAGTTTTATTGTTCCTACCACTGCTCCGTGAGCTGTTAATGTAGCAACAACAAAGGAGTGTGATAGAAAAGTATCAGGTGTGTTTTTATCGATTATTTGCTTAGCAGCAAGGGGATGTTCAATAGTATGATTTTCGGATTCACGGCCAATAAAAGCAAGAACTTCTTTGTCATTGGATATGGAAACAGCATCCATTTTAGTTAATTCATAAATGATTTGCCCTGTTTCTTTGGCAGAGGTGAGGGTTAACCCATGACGTAAATAAGGGAGAGTGCGATGCGCTATTTCCAAGGAAAGTTCTGCAGCTCTAGCTCCATATAATTCTTGTTGGATTTGAATATCTTTAATAATTAACATAAAAATAGACGTTCCCAATACGGTAACTAGGGTAGTCGGAAAGGCAATAAGCAGCTCCAGATTCCAGGCGGCTTCAAAAGGTTTAGCAAATAAAAGTATCATACTTTTTTGTAGAACCTCTACAATAAAGGCTACTAATGCTGCTGTTTTCCAGGTTAGGTTATTTAAGCCAATTTTATGACGAATCATACCCGCAAACAATCCGCCCAGGACAGTGGCTATAGCACAAATTTCCGCAGTAAATCCGCCCACGAGATATCGATGAATGCCAGCTATAATTCCCACACTAAATCCAACAAGGGGACCGCACATGATGCCGCTCATTAATGTACCGACTAGCCTCATGCTAGCTAAAGCCCCGCCAATCGGCGCACCATTAAATGTACACAAGCTAGATAAAACTGAAAAAATAAAAGTCAGTATAGCCCAATTTCTAAAAGTAAAGGGATTATGAGTACACTGTATAATATAAGGGGTTCGGCCGAAGAGATAAGCAACCATGGCAATGAGCGCCATGTCACTTAAGAGATCAAAAATTAATTTGAAATCCATAAAAGCCTCCATACAGTAAAAATTATATATAGTCAAAAGGAGGGATCTATCTGTTGCATAAAAGATAGAAATGTGTGTTAAGCTAAAGATATATTTTTGTCGAAAGCTTCACAACCTTTGCATTTTTGTGCTTCAAAATTAATATCATCAAAACAGTAAATAGAACTATTTTTCTTAACCCAATTTTACATAGTTTTATTATGCGTGTCTCCTTATTAAATAGGATAGTTGTTACATCGTATATTGAATGTTACAATAAGAAAAATATACCTTTAAGTTTATTACGCGATGAATGCTTACTTTTCCTTTGTAGGTAAAAGGATAGGATTGTAAAAAATCTTTGTAGTAAGTGTTGATGAAGGTAAATATGAGGGGAGTGAAACGTAGTGATTTCTATCTCGTTTGATAGAAATTAGCTAGGGAAAAAATGATGGATCATACAATGCTGGAAAAATATGCACGTCTTATTGTAAAAACGGGGGTTAATATTCAAAAAGGGCAAACCTTGGTAATTGCTTCGCCCATCGAATGTGCCTTTTTTACCAGGATGATAGCCCAGTATGCTTATGAAGAGGGCGCAAGAGATGTTGTTGTTACCTGGAAAGATGAGTTATTGTCTAAGATTCGATTCCTGCAGGCACCGGAAGAGGTGTTTGAAGAGTTTCCAGAGTGGCAGAAGGATTTTTATTTGTCTTATGTAAAACAAGGAGCCGCTTTTGTCAGCATTGCCGCATCTGATCCTGAACTTCTCAAGGATGTGAATCCTGGAAGATTAGTAAAGGTGCAGAAAGCCAGTAACACGGCACTAAAAGAATATAGAGAAAGATTGATGAGTAATAAAAATACCTGGTGTGTTGTATCCATTCCTACTAAATCTTGGGCTAAAAAAGTTTTTTCTGAATTATCAGAGGATGAAGCGGTTGCTAAGCTCTGGGATGCTATTCTTAAAACGGTGAGAGTCGATACACAAGATCCGGTTGCAGCTTGGGAAGAGCATAAGCAAAATTTAAAGAAAAGTTCAGATTTCTTAAATTCGAATCAATTTCAGTATCTGCAGTATAAAAATTCATCAGGTACGGATTTGAAAATCGAACTTCCTAAGAATCATATATGGCTTGGCGGTTCGGAATATACTCCGGAAGGATTGGAATTTGTCGCCAATATGCCAACGGAAGAAGTATTTACTTTACCTAAAAAAACAGGTATTCAAGGTACCGTAGTGAGCTCAAAGCCATTAAATTATAATGGCAATGTCATTGATCATTTTTCTCTTACGTTTAAAGATGGGAAGATCGTTGATTTTACTGCTGAGCAGGGGTATGAGATTCTAAAAGGACTGATTGAGACAGACGAGGGTTCTTATTACCTTGGTGAAGTGGCTTTGGTACCTTACAATTCACCAATCTCCAATTCCAACATTCTGTATTTTAATACGTTATTTGATGAAAACGCTTCATGTCACTTGGCTATAGGAAAAGCGTATCCTGTATGCGTCAAAGATGGTGAGAACTTGGCAAAGGAAGAATTAGAAGCATTAGGTGTCAATGATTCTTTAGTACATGTAGATTTTATGATCGGAACCAAGGATCTTGAAATCATTGGAACGACAGCAGATGGAAAAGAAATTCCAGTATTTAAAAATGGAGATTTTGCATTTTGAAAATCTGATGATAAAAGAATAAATAAAGCATTACATAAATAACCGCTTCCTTTAAGGAAGCGGTTATTTATGTAATGCTTTATTTAGATGATTTAGTAACAGATTCGATTTGATACATGCAGCCGCCTTGCTCATTTAGTTGCCGCTTTAAGTCCTCTTGACTGAGTGTATCTGATGTTGTTTGCAAAGTAAGTGTTGCTCCGCGCCCTGTTTGATTAGGTGAAGCAGATGTTTGTTTTATTTGGGTAATCGGTAAGTCGGACTTACGGATGTTGTCGATGATTTCTTCGAGGTTTCTCTCTGTGTCGCCAATCTGTACTTGAAACTGCTCCTGTTTAGCCAAGGTGCTCACTCCTTTAGTTGTTTAGTAAATCACCAAGCGCTGCTGCGTCTTGATGGAAATAGGTGGAACTATATTTTTTTATTTACTTCGACAAGGAAATAGGATCTCCTTTAAGAGAAGAAGATATACAATATATTAAAAGTTTGCAGATAGTTAATTTCTAGAAATTAGATTTAAGGATTTTAACCATTATTTAGAAGTGATAAAAAAATTGACAGATGTATTCTAGAATGGTAAAATATTGATAATTTACTAAGTTGTTAAGTTATCCTATTGCTGATCAGAAATCTGAAGGCTAGACGCATCTTTATTTGCGCTAGCCTTCTTTTTTATTACTTTTAACAGCAAAGTAAATGATAGCAGAGCAGTTATCCGTGAATCATTTTGGGAGGGGTACATAATGATAAAAAGAAATTTGGGAATTTTTCTTATTCTTCTATTGACGGTTTTTGCGATTGGGTGCAGTTCACAACAAACAACTAAAGTGGAAGAAACAAAAAAACAGACATTGCTGGAAACGATTCATCATCGTGGTACGATTAAGGTTGGTACAGAAGGTACGTATCCTCCTTTTACCTTTAAGAATGAAAAAGGAGAATTAGAGGGATTTGATGTTGATATTATTAATGAGGTAGCCAAAAGGCTACATGTTAAAGCTGAATTTGTTCCTACCGAGTGGAAAGCTATGTTTGTCGGGCTTGACTCAGAACGGTTTGATGTAATTGCCAATCAAGTAAGTATTAATGAAAAAAGACTGGAGAAATATGACTTTTCTGCTCCCTATACGGTTTCAGGTGCTCAAATCATTGTTAATAAAGATACAACGGATATCAATACGGTAGAAGATTTTAAAGGACGTAAAATCGGTGTTACGCAAGGCAGCAACTGGGAAGAAATTGCTAAAAAAGCAGGAGCCAATATTCAGCATTATAAAGGTGCAAACGAGATATTCGCAGACGTAGCAGCAAAACGTATTGAAGGCTCAGTGAATGACCGACTGTATATTGCAGAATATCTTTTAAAAAATCCTAATCCAAATCTTAAAGTAGGAGGAAAAACCTTTGATACTGCAAAGATGGGATTTGCTTTTCGGAAAGGCTCTCCTGAACTTGTTGAGGCGGTAGATAAGGCACTCAAGGAAATCCAGGCAGATGGTACCTATTTAAAGATATCGCAAAAGTGGTTTGGCGAAGATGTTAGCAAATAGAGAGTGGGATATTGTCATTGCCTCCTTGTCCGTATTAGGAGAGGGGGCTATGGTTACAATTTATCTAAGTGTATTAGCCATGTTAGGAGCTGTCATGGTAGGCTTATTAGTGGCATTGATGAGGATTTTTAAGATCAGGATTTTTGAGTTGATTGCCAAAGTCTATGTATCCTTTTTTCGCGGTACTCCTCTATTAGTGCAACTGTTAATATTGTATTTTGGCTTAACTTCCTTTCATATTATGCTGGAGCCTTTTCCGGCTGCGCTTATTGGGCTCATTTTGCATTTTGGTGCTTATATCTCAGAAATATTTAGAGGTGCACTTGTGTCCATACATATAGGACAATGGGAAGCTGGTCGATCCCTTGGCATGAGTACAATGCAAGTACTACAAAAGATTGTTTTGCCTCAGGCGCTGCGAATCTCCATTCCCTCTCTATGGAATTGTTTGATTGATATTTTAAAATCATCCTCACTGGCTTCTGTTATAACTGTTCCAGAATTGACGCGGCAGGTGGAGGAACAAAGTTCGGCCCAGTTTGTCTTTATGCCGTATTTTCTTACTCTGGCTGTGTTTTACTGGGTGATGGTTATTGCTATGGGATGGGTTCAAGAATGGCTGGAGAAAAAGCTTATGATACCGGGAGGGTCATCATAAGTAGGTAAGATACATTATAGATGTTCAAGGAGGAGCTGTAATATGCATTTAGATCTCTTGTAAATCTTCCTGATGCAATGTTCCATGGATCGGTTCCTAAAGAATGTAAGCTTCAAATGGGAGTCACTTCCAGATTGATCCGTTTATCTGTTGGCGTTGAACATCCTGCAGATATTATTCTTGATCTTGAGCAAGCCATGAAGTAAGATTAGAAAATAAGAATAGTGGAGGCATTGTTAATTAACATCAACAATGCTTCTTTGTTTTCATGAATCAAGTAAGCAGCAGGCTTTGAAGCGGGAAGTTCGTCATCATGTATTGATAACTTCTATGTAGCATATTTATACGAATACAGCATCAATCCTAATCGTATATATTTACAGATTCAGAATTGAGACTGTACTAACAGGAGGAAATCGACGCATGATAAAAAGACTCATTTTCTTACTTTGGGGATTATTTCTTTTTGCTCTTGGAATTGTAATGACCATTAAGAGCAATTTGGGAACATCACCATGGGATGCTCTGCATCTAGGACTGATTCATTACCTTCCATTGACCTTAGGGCAAGTATCCCAGTTAACAGGAATTTTAGTGATTGTTGTCAGTTACTTTTTAGGAATGAAGCCAGGCTGGGGTACCATTGCTAATATGTATTTCATTGGTTTTTTTATGGATGTAATTATGGATAATAAGTGGATTCCTGATACTACTTATTGGTTATTCCAAATCGGGCTCTTACTGGCAGGTATCTTAATTATTGGCTGGGGAAGTTTTTTTTATCTTTCTGCTGCTCTGGGGGCCGGTCCTAGAGATAGCTTCATGGTGGGAGCGGTTACTAAAACAGGTTATCCAGTGTGGAAAGTAAGAACTATCATTGAAAGTAGTATTGCAATTTTAGGCTACTTTCTAGGAGGACCGATTGGTATTGGTACCATCATTATTGCTTTGGCGTTGGGACCTTCCGTTCAATGGGCTTTTTCCCTTATGGGAAGAAAGGCTCAGGAGATAGAGCATGATTCTTTAAAGATTCGGTTAGAACAATAAAAGAAAAAATGGCAGCAGGATTATATAGATCTTTGTAAAATAGTTCTTTATATGGAAGGAATGTGATTTATGGGAGGTAGAAAGTGAGGAAATTTAGCTTTATTAAAATATGTTTTGGGTTGATGTTCCTTTGGATAATCTCCATATCCAATACCTTGGCTTTTGGAATTTTTCAACCTACAACGATTAAAAAAAATTATTTAAAGAATGAAGTCGTCGTCGATTTTACGATAATGGGATCATCAATTGCCACGCAAGAACAATGTGTAACATATCTTCTAAAGCGAAATCCCTTGCCTTTGCTTACAACCACTCCCAAGCAATTGGTTGAGTACTATTACCAAGAGGCAGGATTGGAAGGAATACGTCCAGATTTAGCATTTGCACAAGCATTACATGAAACGGGCAATTTTCGTTATGGTGGTGATGTGATACCATTACAGAATAATTACTGTGGACTGGGAACAACAGGTAACGGTGTCAAGGGGGCATGGTTCCCTTCGGCGCAAATTGGTGTTAGGGCGCAGATTCAACATTTGTTGGCGTATACGACAACAAGGCCGCCAGCACTGTCCATTGTTGATCCCCGATATAATCTAGTGAAAAGTACAGATAAGTTCGGGCAATCTCTTACATGGACGGATTTAAATGGTAAGTGGGCTGTCCCTGGGAAGACCTATGGGCAGATGATACTAAAAATTCATGAAAAAATTCTAATGGGAGAATAATCAGAAAAAGGTGTCTTATTTGACATCTTTTTTAAATCTTTAACTTTAAAAAAAGACCAGCACAAAAATAAAAAAAGTGATTTGCAGGAAGGGATTGTAATAAATTTGTCGAATAAAAATATGATTGACTGAATAGTCATTTTGAAAAGGAGTGATTTCGATATAGATGGGAAAATTCTACCTTACATAAGGTATATTCCATAAAGGTGTTTATGATATGAATACAACAGTGGAGTAACAGCAGGTAAAAATTAGTGTTAGCAGAGTTAAGGGAGGTAAATAATTTGGTTCGCATAAGTTCAAAAGTAAGATGGCGCAATTATATGGCATTAATTATTTTTAGCATGGTAATAATAAGCGGCTGCAGCAAGCAGGCAGCACCAGCACCGCAGGCTGTGGAAGTAAAAGCGATGCAGGTAGTTCGGAAAGATACTCCAATTGCATATGAATTTGTTGGGACAATAGAGGCCAAAAATGAAGTTCAAGTACGGGCTAAGGTTTCTGGTAATATTGTGGATAAAATGGTAGCCGGCGGAGCGGAAGTAACCGAGGGACAGCCAATATTTCGCATTGACAGCCGTCAATATAACTCAGCATTATTGACAAATCAAGCAACAGCAGCGCAAGCAGAAGCCTTGCTAGCCAAATCTCGTAAGGATGTTGGAAGATATAATCAGCTTGCAGAGCAAGGTGCCATTTCCCAGCAGACCTTAGATAATGCAGTGGCAGAAGAAAGACAAAATGCCGCTGCAGCAAATGCCAATTGGGCTAAGGTGCAGCAAGCACAGGAAGATATTGAGGACACAATGATTCTTTCTCCATTGAATGGCAGGATTGATATTAATGATTTAAGTATTGGCAGCTTTGTATCGGCAGGATCGACCATTATGGCTACGATCTCTTCTGTTGATCCAGTCATGGTAAAGTTTAGTATGAGTGAAAATGAATATTTACAATTTGCTAAAAATAAAGGTGCTTCTCCAGCTGAATGGGGACGGGATTTGAAGCTGATTCTCAGCGATGGATCTACCTATCCACTCACTGGGCAAATCGAACAGGTAGATAAGGGCTTAGCAACTGGCACAGGTACATTGAGTTTTAAAGCATCTTTTGCCAATCCTAACAAGCTTCTAGTTCCTGGTATGTTTGCTCGTGTTGCGGTGCAAAGTGAAGTGCGTCCAGGAGCTTTCTTAATTCCGCAAAGAGCTGTTCAGCAGATGCTGGATAAGACCCTTGTTACTGTTGTGGGTGAAGGTGACAAAGCAGAAACACGGGTAGTTAAGATGGGTACGAAAGTCGGCAATATGTGGGTGGTAGATGAGGGCGTTACCGAAAACGACCGTATTGTTGTAGAAGGCTTTCTGAAGGCTCCGCCAGGAACACCTGTATCTGTAATCATGATCGGCCCGGATGAGTTACAAACTCCGGCGAAGCAATAGGAGGTAATCTGGTGGCTAAGTTTTTTATTGAACGTCCCATTTTTGCGATCGTATTATCGATCGTTATTACATTAGTTGGTTTAATCTCAGCATTCAATTTGCCGGTAGCCCAATATCCGCAGATTACTCCGCCGCAAGTTAGTGTAAGTGGTAGTTATACCGGTGCAAACGCTGAGGTTGTAGAACAGACAATGGCCCAATTGATTGAACTACAAGTCAATGGGACTGAAGATATGGTTTCCATGCAGTCAACAAGTTCCGACTCTGGCTCGTACTCTTTGACGGCAAAGTTTGATTTAAGTAAGAACGCTGATATGGCAACAGTACAAACCCAAAATCGGGTAGCACAAGCCAATGCGTCGTTACCTGCTGAAGTTACCGCAACAGGTATTACGACTCGTAAGGTTTCTCCTGATAATTCTTTGATCTTTTCCTTATGGTCTCCGAAGGGAAGCTATGATAGTACGTTTCTAAAGAACTATGGCAGCATTTATCTTGTCGAAGATTTGAAAAGAATCAAGGGCGTAGGGAATATTATGGAATATGGTGCTGACTATGGGATGAGGATCTGGCTGCAGCCAGATAAAATGGCGCAGTTAGGACTCACGGGGAGTGATATTTCTAGTGCTATTACTACCCAAAATGTGCAGGCTCCAGCAGGAACCATTGGTCAAAGGCCCTCTACTTCCCAGCAGGAATTTCAATATACAGCCCGGGTACAAGGTCGTTTGACTGAGCCTAAAGAATTTGAAAATATTATTATCAGCTCTAAAGATAACAACTTCATTCGCATAAAAGATGTCGCTAATGTTGAGATGGGCTCTAAAGATTATGGTTTTCAGAGTTTCCTGAATGGTCATCAATCGGTAGCCTTTGCGGTTCAGCTTACTACCGATGCAAATGCATTAGACACCATTACGAAAGTACAGGAAGCCTTAGAGCTAGCATCGAAGAAGTTTCCATCTGACGTTGCTTATTATTCCGTCGTTGATAATACGAAATATGTGCGTGAATCCATGAAAGAGGTTGCCAAAACCTTTGCAGAAGCTCTGGTACTAGTGCTTTTAGTCGTATTTTTATTTTTGCAAAGCTGGCGTGCTACCCTTATTCCAATGCTCGCCATTCCCGTTTCTTTGATTGGAACCTTTGCTGCGTTTATGGTGATGGGCTTTTCTATCAATACGCTGACTCTTTTTGCCATGGTATTGGCTATTGGGTTGGTAGTCGATGATGCGATCATTGTAATTGAAGCAGTAGAATATCATATGCGTTATACCGGCCTGAGTCCAAAAGAAGCAACAAAATTGGCCATGAGTGAAGTGTCGGGTCCTGTTGTTGCCATTGCCTTTGTGCTGGCATCTGTATTCATTCCTGTAGCTTTCTTTGGTGGAACTACAGGTGTTTTATACAAACAGTTTGCTTTGACCATTGCAGTATCCATGGCATTGTCTGCCGTTGTGGCGTTGTCTTTGACACCAGCCCTTTGCGCATTAGTGCTAAAACCTCATGATCCTAATGCCCATTCAGGCATGCTGGAACGATTCTTTAACAAATTCAATGATGTATTTGAGGCAACGGTAGAAAAATATGGTACTGGTCTAGGGAAACTAATTAAACGATCTGTTTTAGGTGTCGTCTTTTTGGTGGTTCTATTACTTGTAACTGGTAAGTTGTTTCAACTGGTGCCATCATCCTTTGTTCCTAGTGAAGATCAAGGATTCTTTATTACCAGTGTAAGCTTACCAGAGGCGGCAAGTGCGAATCGTACCGCTAATGTAGCGAATAAAGTCGCAGATGATATGCGTGCTCAGCCAGGTGTATCCGATGCCATTGTCATTCAAGGGTATGATATTTTAGCTGGCGCTGCTAAAGCCAATTCGGCGATTATTTTTACAAAACTTAAGGATTGGGATGAACGAACTGCGCCAGGTTTAGGCGTTCAAGATCAAGTTATGAAAACTTTGGCTAATAGTGCTCATATTCCTGAAGCTAGAATTACTTCCTTTAATGCTCCTTCATTGCCCGGTATTGGTACCGTAGGTGGCTTTACCATGATGATTGAAGATAAAGGCGGCAATTCCATTGAGGAGATGGATCGAATATCCAAAGAATTTATGGCTGCTGCTCGTAAACGACCAGAAATTGGTATGATTTATTCTACTTTTGGCATTGATACTCCTGGGTATCGTTTTGAAGTAGATCGGGAAAAAGCAGAGCAGTTAGGTGTCCCGGTAAACAGTGTATTTACTGCATTACAGACATTTCTTGGCGGAGTGCAGGTCAATGATTTTAACCGTTTCGGTCGATCCTATAAAGTCGTTATGCAAGCGGAACAAAAATTTCGTAATGATGTAGATGGTACTCGTTTCTTCTTTGTCCGTAGCTCTTCTGGAGTGATGGTGCCGCTCAATACCTTATTAAAACCGCAAGTGATTACTGCTCCTCCTTCCATTAAACGATTTAATGGCTATAGAGCCATTCAGGTGGGTGGTAATCCAGCAGCAGGTTATAGTTCTGGGCAAGTCTTAGCGGCATTGGAAGAAGTGGCAGCACAGACATTGCCTAAGGATTTTGGTTATGAATGGACCGATCAGAGCCGTGAGGAAAAAGTATCAGCTGGTCGCGCTCCTTATGTCTTTGGTTTTGCGCTGCTGTTTGTATTCTTATGTTTGGCAGCTCTTTACGAAAGTTTTGGCATTCCTTTTGCAGTTTTGTTATCAGTCCCTACAGGTATATTTGGAGCATTTTTATTCCAATATGTGCGCAATTTACAAAATGATGTTTACATGCAAATTGGGATGGTTATGCTCATTGGATTGGCAGCTAAGAATGCGATTCTAATTGTAGAATATGCTAAAGTTAGGGTTGATAAGGGAATGGACCCTGTTTCAGCCGCTATTGAGGCCGCTAAATTGCGGTTACGTCCTATCATAATGACGTCATTAGCCTTCATTATTGGATGTTTACCCCTTGTAGTTGCCACAGGTGCTGGCGCTGGAGCAAGAAATTCTATGGGAACGGCAGTTGTTGGCGGCATGCTGGCAGCAACAATCCTGGGAATATTCTTAATCCCTGTACTGTTTGTTCTGATTGAACAAGGCGTAGGTTCCATCAAAAAATTTAAGAAGCATAAAAAAGAGATTGATGTTTCTTAATGTAGACGATCTTTAGTCAGCAGATAAACCCGCTTTTTATAAGCGGGTTTATTTTCTTAGTCTGGCAGACCTGCGAGTTAGACGGATCTTTGGCAGCAAATTTGCAAAGGATAAGCCAACTGTAAAATACTTTGGTTGAAAAGAGTAGTAAGATATGTTACGATGAGCCTGGAAAAGAATAATTCATGTCAAGGGGAGCTGGATGAGCCGGCTGAGAGATAGATCTGAAATCTATGACCCTTTTTAACCTGATCTGGGTAATGCCAGCGGAGGGATGAGCGATAGAGTCTTTGTATATGCTAAAGCGCATCCTTG
>Ga0316604_10003218_pt1 | contig 11640 bp, 10 predicted proteins | sample OWC_soil_day20_C_FD_207650 | JGI IMG/M metagenome (GOLD analysis project Ga0316604, IMG submission 207650) | Wetland soil microbial communities from Old Woman Creek delta, Ohio, United States - OWC_soil_day20_CT | ecosystem: Environmental > Terrestrial > Soil > Wetlands | place: USA: Ohio... | reverse complement strand
CATCATTGCCGCTGAGCTGATACGCCAGACCGAACGCATAAGCGCCAAAGGCAGGGCTATCCCAGCGCACGGTATTGTCCTGCCGCCCGTTGCCAGGCAACCCGCCTATGCCCATGCGTGCGTTGCCGCCAGCCACCACGTTGCGCTGATGGGTGGTGATGCCGTCGTCGTACCACGGATCGAAATCCCACATCGTTTCGGTCACCATCTGGTTGATGCGGCCGAAACGCAGCTTGCCGAAATGGCCGGCCAGGCCGACATTCGAGCCGCCCTGAAACGCATAGGAGGTTGGTGCAATGCCGTCGTAGGCGGTAAAACGCTGTTCGAGCTGGAAAATCGTTTTTGTGCCGCCGCCGAGGTTTTCTTCGCCCTCCAAACCGATCCGGCTGCTCGACCTTTCTTCCATCCGCAGCTTGTTGCCGCTCCATTTCATGTAGCCCATATCAAGGTTGCCATACAGCATGATGTTGGCCAGCACATTCGCGCTGCAGGCATACAGCAGGCAGGTCAGGAGCAGGGAAGGCAGTCTATTTCTCATGCGTGGCAGTAGTTGGGCTGGCTGAAAAACCGGATGATTTTCGCACTGCTTGATCCAGGTCTAGTTGCGTTTTGTCACGACGATTATTCTTTGCTTGAAAACACGGCTGCCCGACCCAATAGTCGGATCATTCAGAATTTATCAGGAGCATGAACGATGCGGCAAGACAAATTGACCACAAAGTTGCAGGAAGCAATTTCGGATGCGCGCAGTCTGGCGGTCGGCAACGACAACCAGTACATTGAGCCGGTGCATCTGCTGGCGGCTCTGTTGCAGCAGGACGACGGCGGCGCGCGTTCGCTGCTGCAGCGTGCCGGCGTGAATGTGGGCGGGCTAGCGGCGGCGTTGAAAACCGCGTTCGATCGCATGCCGAAGGTGAGTGGCACCGGCGGCGATGTGCAGGTCGGGCGCGAGCTGATGGCGCTGCTGAATTTGGCAGACAAGGAATCGCAAAAGCGCGGCGACGAGTTCCTGGCGAGCGAAATGATCCTGCTGGCGCTGACCGAGGACAAATCCGAAGCTGGTCGGCTGGCAAAGGAAAGCGGCCTGACGCGGAAGGCGCTGGAAGCGGCGATTGATGCCGTGCGCGGTGGCGCGAATGTGAGTTCGGCCGATGCCGAGAGCCAACGGGAATCGCTGAAGAAATACACGCTCGACCTGACCGAGCGCGCCAGGAGCGGCAAGCTCGATCCGGTGATCGGCCGCGACGAAGAAATCCGCCGGGCCATCCAGATTTTGCAACGCCGCTCGAAGAATAACCCGGTATTGATCGGCGAGCCGGGCGTGGGCAAAACCGCGATCGTCGAAGGGTTGGCGCAACGCATCGTGAATGGTGAAGTACCGGACAGCCTGAAGGGCAAGCGCGTGCTGTCGCTCGACATGGCGGCGTTGTTGGCTGGGGCGAAATACCGCGGCGAATTCGAGGAACGGCTGAAGGCGGTGCTGAAGGAACTGGCGCAGGACGAAGGCCAGAACATCGTGTTTATCGACGAAATTCACACCATGGTTGGCGCGGGCAAGGCCGAAGGCGCGATGGATGCGGGCAACATGCTTAAGCCGGCGCTGGCGCGCGGTGAACTGCATTGCGTCGGTGCGACCACGCTGGACGAATACCGCAAGTACGTGGAAAAGGATGCGGCGCTGGAACGGCGTTTCCAGAAGGTGATGGTGGATGAGCCGAGCGTGGAGGATACGGTGGCCATCCTGCGCGGCCTGCAGGAAAAATACGAAGTGCACCACGGCGTCGATATTACCGACCCGGCGATCATTGCCGCGGCCGAACTGTCGCACCGTTACATCACCGACCGCTTTCTGCCAGACAAGGCGATCGATCTGATCGATGAAGCCGCGTCGAAAATCAAGATCGAGATCGATTCCAAGCCGGAAGTGATGGATCGGCTGGAACGCCGGCTGATCCAGCTCAAAATCGAGCGCGAAGCGATGAAAAAGGAAACCGACGAAGCCTCGCAAAAGCGGCTGTCGTTGATCGAAGAAGAAATCGGCAAGCTGGAACGCGAATATGCGGATTACGAGGAAATCCTGAAGGCGGAAAAGGCTGGCGTTGAAGGCACCAAGCACATCAAGGAAGAGATTGACCGCGTGCGGCAGCAGGTCGAGGAAGCCAAGCGCAAGGGCGATTACCAGAAAATGTCCGAGCTGATGTACGGCAAGCTGCCGGAACTGGAAAAGGCGCTGGAAATCCAGAGCAGGAAGGATGCGCAGGCAGAGGGCGGCGAACAGGCGGGCAAGCCGAAGCTGCTGCGCACGCAGGTCGGGGCAGAAGAAATCGCCGAAGTGGTGTCGCGTGCGACCGGCATTCCGGTATCGAAAATGATGCAGGGCGAGCGCGCCAAACTGCTGCAGATGGAAGACGAACTGCACAAGCGCGTAGTTGGTCAGCATGAAGCGGTGGTGGCGGTATCGGAAGCGATTCGCCGTTCGCGCGCTGGCCTGGGCGATCCGGGTCGGCCTTACGGCTCGTTCATGTTCCTTGGCCCGACTGGCGTGGGCAAGACCGAATTATGCAAGGCGTTGGCCAGCTTCCTGTTCGACACCGAAGAAGCGCTGATCCGCATCGACATGAGCGAATTCATGGAGAAGCATTCGGTGGCGCGGCTGATTGGCGCGCCGCCGGGCTATGTCGGCTACGAAGAAGGCGGCTACCTGACGGAAGCGGTGCGCCGGAAGCCGTATTCAGTGATCCTGCTGGACGAAATCGAAAAGGCGCACCCGGACGTGTTCAACGTGCTGCTGCAAGTGCTGGACGATGGCCGCATGACCGACGGGCAGGGGCGCACGGTGGATTTCAAGAACACCGTGATCGTGATGACCTCGAACCTCGGCTCGCACATGATTCAGTCGATGCAGGGCAGCGAACCGGCGGTGGTCAAGCTGGCAGTGCTGGCCGAAGTGAAAACGCATTTCCGGCCGGAATTCATCAACCGCATCGACGAGATCGTGGTATTCCATGCGCTGGATGAAAAGAACATCGGCGCGATTGCCAAGGTGCAATTGAAGATTCTGGAACAGCGGCTGGCGAAGATGGAAATGGCGCTGGAAATTTCCGACATCGCGCTGCAAAAGATCGCCGAAGCTGGGTTCGATCCGGTCTATGGCGCGAGACCGCTGAAGCGCGCCATCCAGCAGCAAATCGAAAACCCGATTTCGCGCCTGATTCTGGAAGGCAAGCTGGGGCCGAAGGATACGGTGGTGGTGGGAGTGAAGGGCGGCGAATTGACGTTTGAGAAGCGAGCCGGTTAAGAAGTCGTTTTTTTGGTAACTGTAATCGGAGAAATCGGTTCGCGCTGATTTCTCCGTTTGTTGGTGTTGAAATCAATGAGTATTGGCGTTTATCTGTTCACTTTTTGTGGATAGGCTCGGTTTTGCGCAAAGGCAAAACTTTGCTGATTATTCAGGCATGACGAAGGCATGCTCCCTTACACTTGAGGGGCGATATGGTAATGCCCATTGCTGGAGATCCGCATCATGCCTGACGTACTCATCATTATTGTCTGTGTCGCACTCCCTATTGTATTGATTGCCTGGGGGGGCGCGCGCATGAGGGGCAGTGACGTGGCGCAGGAATCAGCGATTTCCGAGATGTCGGAACAGTCAATGTTATCCCAATTTCCATGGCATTTTCCTGGCGTTTTATACCAGTATCGCTTGCGCCCTGACGGCAGTTCACACTTTCCTTATGCTTCAAACACCGCCAATCAATTGTTTGATCTAACGCCGCAGGAAATGGATGAGAATGCCGAGAATTTTTTTGGGCGTTTGCATCCTGAAGATGCTGCAATCTACCGTTCCAGGCTTCTGGAATCCGGACAGAACTTGAGTAAGTGGCATGCCGAATATCGCATCGTATTTCATGATGAAAGTGTTCATTGGCGCGAAGAAAGCGCAATGCCGGAACGGTTACCTGACGGCAGTGTGTTATGGCATGGTTACGCCATTGATATTGACGAACGTAAGGAACTGGAGTCGCGCAAAGAGTGGCTGGTTTCAGCACTGGAAAACAGTCCGGTGGTGATTACCGATCTTGATGCGAATATCGAATGGGTCAACCCCGCATTTTCTGCCTTGACCGGTTACTCGCGCGATGAATTGGTCGGCCAGAATCCGCGCATGCTTAAATCTGGACGGCATGACGATGCGTTTTACCAGCAGATGTGGCAGATACTGACAGCCGGTAATGTCTGGCGCGGTGATATTGTGAATTGCCGCAAGGATCGCAGCTTGAGTTTCGAAGAGATGATGATATCTCCAGTCAAGGATGCTTCTGGAAATGTGCACCATTATGTAGGCATCAAAAACGACATTGCCGACCGCAAGCGCATGGAGGATGAATTGCGGCAGCAGGCGACCACGGATTGGTTGACCGGCCTGTCAAACCGGCGTTATTTCATTACGCGTGCATCAGCCGAATTGGCGCGCATCAAACGCAACAAGGCAGGCATGGCGGTGCTGTTCATTCTTGATGTCGACCGCTTCAAGCGCGTGAATGATACTTACGGACACTGCGTTGGCGACAAGGTGCTGCGGCATTTGGCCAAACTGGTGGCGGGGACCTTGCGCGAAAGCGATTACTCAGGGCGACTGGGGGGCGAGGAATTTGTCGTACTGTTGCCGGAGACGAGTGTCGAGCAGGGGATGCTGTTTGCTGAGCGTTTGCGTCAGAAGATCGAGACCGCCAGTGTGCCTACGGACCAAGGCGAGTTGAATTACACCATCAGTTTAGGGGTGACTCAGATGACCGGTGAGGATGCAACATTTGAGGAAACGCTGGATCGCGCCGATCAGGCGTTGTACCGAGCCAAATCGGAAGGACGCAACCGCATTCAAATTCTTTAGCTCACACAAAATACAAAATAATCCAAATACAAATCGAATAATCGGGGGGCAACCACAATTGGTTCCTGCCCCGTTGATTATTTGTGGAGTCAAATATTCGATGGATGTTGATGGTGTGCATTGAAGGTGGCGAAGCCCCATGATAGTCTGGCAAGGTATGGGGGCGGTTTTTGCGGGGGTTGTGGTCTGTTCCCTATAACGCTTCATCCATTACAGGCAACTCTGCAACCTTGCCGATTCGCCTTCTTCAATCCAATCTGCCAGAGGCGCTGTTGCGCCACCATAAAAAAAGAAAACAGTCGATGAAACTATGTCCATGTGGCTCAACACGAAATTTCGCTCAATGCTGCGGCCCCATCATTGCGGGTGATCCGGCACCCACCGCCGAAATGCTGATGCGATCGCGTTACACGGCATTCGTTACCGGTGCGCTTGATCATGTGGCACGTACTCATGCCCCTGAAATTCAACTCGATTTCAATCGTGCAGAAGCCGAACGACTGGCCGAAGAGTGCGAGTGGCATGGACTCGACATTCGCCGCTCCACTGAAAACGGCGATACAGCTGAAGTCGATTTTGTCATCCGATTCAAGCGTGACAACCAAGAAATGGCGCAAGCCGAAGTCGCAACATTCCGTCGCGAAAATGGTCTCTGGCTTTACGTGAACGGTGAGATAGGCCCCGCCATCACACAGCGCCGGGTAATAAAAGTCGGGCGCAATGATCCTTGCCCCTGCGGATCTGGAAAAAAATCCAAGCAGTGCTGCGGTACAGCTGCCGTCCAGAACTAGCAATGGATCGTCATTTTGAATGTACTGCCTGCGGGAAGTGCTGCTACGGGCAGTTGCCGCTGACTCTGGAAGACGCCTTTGCATACGCAAAGCTGTTTCCGCTAGCTTTTGCATGGACACCACTACGGCAAGGCAGCAAGGATTACCCAATGGTTGCCAGTCTGGGCGCCACGATCAAAATGCCGAACGGGAAAGATCTGGCAGCACTTATCGTACCAACCGCATACATTCCGCCGACATTTCCCTGTCCGGCGCTCGCCGCAAACAATTTGTGCGGAATTCATGCAAACAAGCCGCTACGTTGCCGTACGATGCCATTTTATCCATATAGGGAAGAACAGTATCAGGCGGAAACGCTATCGCCTCGGGCAGGCTGGGCGTGCAACACAACCCCCACAGCGCCGGTCGTTTTTAGCCATAAAAAAGTGGTTTGGCGCGAAGACTTTGACCGTGAGCTGGCAGCGTTAAGAACGCAGGTGCCGACCATGCGCACCTATGCCACCTATATGCTCAGGTATACGCCCTTGATCACCGGCTCCCTGGCCAAAGCCTCTATCGACCGGAAAGGCGGGCAGGTTATCACCAGCCTTTCGTCCTTCCTGACCGCAACACGCAATCCAGACGCACAAGGCATCGCTGAACAGCAATTGTCGGTTTTGAACATGTACATCGAAAAGACAGCAGAATCAAAGGAGCTTGCTGAATATCATCTTCAATATACGCGGTGGGCAAAGGAAATGTCCTTTCTGGCGAGTACCCAAACAAGATAAGTTGTCATTTTACGATGGAGCAGGCTTTTTATCGTGCTCGATTGAGCGAGCGTCGCGGATTGAAGGTGGTTGTTCCGATTGAGGATGAGCGCGGCATCATCCACCGCATCATTTACGAAGAATTATGTCTTGGCCTTGTGTTGCCGGAATCTCGAATCGCATACAGGAAAATCATGGCGAATCTCGCAGCACAGGCGATCATTTTGGGGTGTACGGAAATATTCATGTTGGTGAGCCAACAAGACGCTGCTGTTCCGCTATTCGACACGACCGCCATTCACGCTCGGGCAGTAGCAAAGGCTGCGCTGGAAAAGTAAGGGCGGAATTGTGGCCTCATCTCAATTAATCCAGATTATTTTAGAAAAAATATGAAGCATGCAAAACAATATTTATGCTTATTATCACAGGCATTGGCTGTTGTAATTGCAACATATTTTGAGTATGCGCATATTAAGTTGTATCTAATTATTCCTAAAAATCCATTTCAGTTATTAACGGATATAGCTAATTTTGCATTAACAATAATATTTCCGTGGAACGGATGGGTCTTCTTGTTTCCTGCAATTATTTGGTTAATATTAAAACAGGGCGTTGCAATAATAGTGTTGCAATACATATCCGTTGTGTTGGTGTTTGGTGTAACAACTACATTTATGGTGCATCGCGTTGTTACAGGCGAAAGGATACTTGGTGGTATTTTGTTTGACGGGTTTATTTATGGAATCATTCTTATGGTTATGATTGTTATTCGTGGAAATGCTGGTGACAAAAAATAATCGGGGATAGAACGTAATTGATGTGCGGAAGCGCGAACAAGCGTGAACCATGTTCTGTCCGCCACCCCCAAATAACTGACTTAAATGATTTTTTGGTCAGTAAGGCCAAAAAATATACACTAGGCAGTATTTATAAATATCCAGAAAATCCGTGGCCCAAAGTGGTGTTTTGGCTATATACCCCATGATTTTCCGCGAGCGTTTGACGTGCATTGAGCCATAAGGCGCAGATCGTTGTGCTGTGCGGCGTGATTTGGATTAGATTCAAGCGTTCAGGCTCACATCGCCCCGACGCGCATACATTGCGCCACGCATTTCGCGAGCGCGCAGAAACGGTGCAGTTTGTGTTGATGGTGTGAAATCTGGCAAAGTACGCGTGACGGTTTTGGCAGAGCGGGCGCCTACTGTGGTGGCCGACGCATACCAGGATGTCGATATGCTCGCGTATGGTGGATTTGATGCGGTAGGCGTGACTGAAAGATGTAAGACTTGGCATCGTCTGTCCGCCCTGACAATTTCTTATTAGGTAGAAATTGCAACTTCATCTTTAGGCGTAGCAGAAAGATTTGCACTGCCCTCGGTTAGCAAGGTCAACGCAGCGTGCACATGGACGGCAGCGTTGCGCCCCAGACTGGTCAGATAGCCACCATCTGGCTGCGTAACCAGCCCTTTGTCGTACAGACGACGAGTGGCAGAAATCACCTTGGCGTCGGCCGTGTTGGTGTGAACTTTGATGCCTTGTTGATTGGTCATTAAGTCGAAGCGAATCAATACATTCAGTTCATCTAGCAGTTCAGGTGTGTAAGACATGGTCAAACCTTTCAATGGTTGGAATGCTGTAGATTCTACACTGGCTTTCAGGGGCCGATTTGGATATCTGCTTGTTTCAGAGCGCTTTGGAAATCGGTACGTTTTGCCTGCGCGGGGGTGAGCGACCATTCACGGTTTTAAAGAGCCTTACTTTTAGCGGCAAGGCCTCACTTTTTCTTCGGAGGCGCCAGCATCGTGCCACGGCAATTGGGTGCGCCACAGCGGCAGGCATAGCGTTTTTTTGCTTCGGTTGATGCGGTCACTTCCAGCTTGTAATCGAAAGTCAGTTCTTCGCCTGGTTCGATGTCGCGCAGCGCATCAATGAACACGCGCCGGTCTTCAACCGTTGATTTGCAGTTGGGGTTGCATGAGTGGTTGATGAAGCGCGCGTCGTTGCCGTTGACTGCGCCGTCGATGGTGGTGCGCCAGTCGACGTAAAACATGTAGACGTGCGATTCCTTGATGATTTCGCCCGTATCGTCGACTTCAACCTGGCTGCGCTCTTCGACTATCGAAGGAGGAATACGCTGGCCCAGATATTCGATGATGCGCGTGCCGGCGGGAATATGCCGCCGCGCGAAACAGCCTGTGCCTTCGATGTTCGACTGGCGGGCTTCCAGATAAATATTTTCCATTGCGAAATTAACCAGTCACGAAGATGACTGTTGTGAGATCGGTTTCAAGGTGCGCAGCATAAGGCCAAAAGGCCATAGCCGTCCACCCGGGGGGGAATGGTTATCAAAAGGCGCTGCTTGCTTGGTATATCTTCAGACCGGATATTCAGTAGGGGCATTACTCGATATTCGGGTGCATAATGAGCTCGTCGTCTCTTACTCTTCAAGGAGCATTCTTATGGTCTTACTGGAATTTGCCATGGCCCCGCGCGACAAAGGGGAGGAACTGGTCGAATACGTTTCTCGCATTATCGACATCATCGACAAAAGCGGCGTTGCTTATCAACTCACCCCGATGGGAACCATCCTCGAAGGAGAATGGCGGGAAGTGATGAACGTCGTTGACGCCTGTTTCGAGGAGCTGCAAAAAGACTGCAAGCGCATTGGCGTTGGCATCAAGATCGACTACCGTGAAGGCGGCGTCAACCGTCTGAAAGGCAAGGTCGATGCGGTGGAAAACCAGCTCGGGCGCAAACTCTCGACCTGAAACCCAAGCGGCAGGCTCGCATTCATACGGGCCTGACCACTTTTTATTGTCCGAAATGGGCGGCGGTGCCAGAATGCGGGGCGGGTAACGAGTGGAACCAGTCGCCGCCTAACGCATCTCGAACAGTTCGCGGTGGAACCGTTTCTCGGGCACGCCTGCATTGGCGAATCCTTGTTGCAGCATCGCACCAAATGATTCGGGGCCGCAGAACCAGACATCGGCTTCGCGCCATTCCGGCACGCTATTGAGGATGGTTTCCAGATCGAATCGCCCGTCCTGCTTGCTACTGCGGTAATGGAGTTGAACCTTGGCCTCTGCAGCGGTGCGGGACAATTCTGCGGCAAAAGCCGGATTGTGGGTCGAGGTCGAGTAGAACAGTTCGATGACCTTGCCGTCGGATTGCCTGGCTCTCTCGCGCATTTTTGCAAGGAACGGGGCAATGCCGACGCCGCCGGCGATCCAGATCTGTCGCTGGGTATCGCCGTCAAAATTGAAACGTCCGTATGGGCCTTCCACTTTGACCTGATCGCCAACCCGCAGTCGTTCTGGCAGCGTTTGGGTGTAATCGCCTATGCCCTTGATCAGGAATTTGATGTTGCCTTCTTGTTCCCCGGGTGAGGAAATGGTGAACGGGTGCGGCCCTTCGTTCTTGTGGAAAGTGACGAAGGCGAACTGCCCGGCAGCATGTCCTGCCCAGCCTTTATCCATCCGGATGCTGACTTCCATCAGGTCAATGGCGGGGTGCATTTCAATGGCGCTCACTTGCCCATCTATTGGGCTTCGGCCGACGCGCTTGCGGAACAAGGCCAGCACGGCGGAGATGCTGCCCAGCCCCATCAATATCAGCATGAAGATGCCGAGCGGTGTGCTCCAGTAGGCGTAGCGCATGAATACTACCGAGTGGAACACCAGCGCCAGATAGGTCAGGGCCAGGATGCGGTGAGTCTGGAAAAACTGGCGGTAGGGAAAACGCTTGATGAGTGCGAGAACTATCAGCAGCACGGCCAGATAAAAGGCATATTCTCCCATTTTGGCTGCCAGGCCGCGTTGCAGCGACAGCAGGTGCTGCAGCGAGCCTTCCTGCATTGCCGGCGGTATGCGGCGCGAGGTGCGCACTATCCAGCCGAGCGATACCATCCATCGTGGTCCCTCGACCACCAGCCAGTGCGCAACGGCCATGACCAGACCGGCGATGCCCAGCCACTTGTGCAGGCGGTACATTTTATCGAGACCGTCAAACGGCCGTTCCAGCAGAATGGGGCGGACAGAAAGGATGGTGGCGACGCTCATGACGCCGATGGCGATGATGCCGGTGTACTGCATCAGCACGCCGCGATAGGCAAAGATGTCATTCAGGGATGACCATTTGGTAGTGTCTGCCAGCCACCACAACAAGCTTAAGAATAAGAGAAAGCCCCAGAAGGAGCGTTTGAGAGTTTTCATGAGATTTACGGTGTTCGGACTGTTGCCGGCAATTTATTGCGCCGGAAAATTCTCGCAGATCGTACTCTACGCCGTTTTTGCATGGCTGGTATTGCAGATTATGGGCTGGCGTGCGAGCAACAGTGAGCCATGTCCTTCCCATAACGCCAATAACTGACTTTAAATGAATTTTCGGTCATTAAGGCTAAAAAACATACTCCATCTAGTATTTAAAAACAGCCAGCAAAATAAAGGCCTATTGCTTGGTTTTGGTCATATACCCCACATTTTTTGCCGGAGTTCGGCGTGCGTCGAGTTATCGGCGCGCAGGCTGTCTGGCTGAACGGCGTGACGCGCTCGTTTCGACATCTATTTCCATTCCATGCGAATCAGGTGTTGGATGGCAGAGCCCTGGTGCATAATGGCGCGTGTTATTTCCACTGAGGAGCGTTTCATGACTGATGCCGTCGCCGCTGTTGATGCGGCCATTCGCAGCCGCCATTCCATTCGTGCCTATCTCGATAAGCCCGTTCCGGCTGCGCTGGTGACGGAGCTGCTCGATTTGGCTTCGCGCGCGCCTTCGTCCACCAACTTGCAGCCGTGGAAGGCGTATGTGCTGACCGGAGGGGCGCTTAAGCGCGTAACCGGGGCGGTGTGCCAGGCGTTCGATTCCGGGCCGGAAAAATTCAAGAGCGTTTACCCGTACTACCCGGAAAAATTCATCGAGCCGTTTATGTCCCGCCGCCGGAAGCTTGGTTTCGCAATGTACGATTTAGTCGGCATCGAGAAAGGCGACAGCGAGCGCATGCGCTTGCAGGCGCGGAAGAATTTCGAATTTTTTGGCGCGCCGGTCGGTTTGTTCTTTACCTTGAACCGCAGCTTACCGCAGGCGTATTACATTGATTACGGCGCTTTTTTCCAGAACTTCATGATCGCCGCCCGTGCGCGCGGGCTGGGCACTTGCCTGCAGTTTGGTTGGAGCGATTTTCATAGTGTGGTTGCATCGGAGCTGAAGCTGG
>Ga0316604_10003216_pt1 | contig 11645 bp, 11 predicted proteins | sample OWC_soil_day20_C_FD_207650 | JGI IMG/M metagenome (GOLD analysis project Ga0316604, IMG submission 207650) | Wetland soil microbial communities from Old Woman Creek delta, Ohio, United States - OWC_soil_day20_CT | ecosystem: Environmental > Terrestrial > Soil > Wetlands | place: USA: Ohio... | reverse complement strand
CAGCCGAGATGCTGGAACGCGACGTGATCAACCTGCGCAGCTATTTCAGCGCCTTTGCCCCGTCGCTGAAAGATAGCCAGTACGGCAAGGAAATCTGGGGCCTGTACGAAAGCGGCCTGCTCCGCCCGGATCAGGCGCTGACCGGCCAGGTCGTCCTCGACGAACATCTGGCCGATGTCGATGCCGTACTGTTCCAGGTCGAGCAGGCGATCAAGGAAAATGAAATCCGCCGCATGTGCCAGTAAGGCAAACTCAAGCCAGCGGCCTTATCCGAAAATACTTACCCCGACATTGCATTCATGAAGCCCACCCTGATTCTCCGCCGCGCCCTGCTCACCGCCTCCATCGCCTGGCTGGCCGGCTGCGCCGCCGTGGCGCCGGGCAAGCCCAGCCCAGCGACAACCGTCACTCCGCACAAACCCAAGATCGCCCTTGCCCTCGGCGGCGGCGCGGCGCGCGGCTTCGCCCATATCGGCGTGATCAAGATGCTGGAATCGCAAGGCATCGTCGCCGACTACGTGGTCGGGACCAGTGCCGGCGCCGTGGTCGGTTCGCTCTATGCCGGCGGCCACGATGCCTACGCGATGCAGAAAATCGCCCAGCAGCTCGACGAAACCATCTTTGCCGACTGGACACTGGGCGGACGCGGCTTTCTCAAGGGCGAGGCGCTGCAGGGCTTCGTCAATCAGCATCTGCGCAACCGCCCGCTGGAAGGCCTGAACAAGCCGTTTGCCGCCGTCGCCACCGACCTCAAGAGCGGTGAGCGAGTGGTCTTCCGGACCGGCGACAGCGGCCTCGCCGTGCGCGCCTCTGCCGCCGTGCCCGGCGTTTTCCAGCCGGCCCAGTTTGCCGGCAAGTCCTATGTCGATGGCGGCCTGAGCAGCCCGGTTCCGGTCCAGGCGGCGCGCGAGATGGGCGCCGACTTCGTCATCGCCGTCGATATCTCGGCCCGCCCCGAGGGCCAGCCGGTGGACAGTCTGAGCAGCGTGATGTGGCAGACCATAACCATCATGGGCGGCGTCATCGGCCGCAATGAACTGCGCGAGGCCGACATCGTCATCCGCCCCAACCTGCCCTACGTCAAATCCTGGGACTTCACCGCCCGCCACGATGCGATCCTCGAAGGCGAACGCGCCGCCCAATCCGCCATCCCGCTGATCCGCCAGAAGCTCGCCCGACAGGCGGGCAGCCCGGCACTGGCCAGCGTCAAGACACCATGAGCCAGCCGCTGCTGCCGGCCAGCCCGCGCCGCATTCTGTCCGTCATCCCGCCGATGACGCAGTTGAACACGCCCTACCCATCGACCGCCTACCTGACCGGCTTTCTTCGTTCGCGTGGCTTCGATGCCGTGCAGGAAGACATTGCCCTGCAACTGGTCCTCGAACTGTTTTCGCCGGCCGGCCTGCGGACGATCCACGACAAGGTGCAGGCGGTGCCGGCCAAGAAGCGCTCGCCCTCGCTGCACTGCTTCGCGGAAAATTTCGAGCGTTACCTCGCTACCGTTACGCCGGCCATCGCCTTTCTGCAGGGGCGCGACCCGTCGATCGGCCACCGCATCTGCGGCCGCAATTTCCTGCCGGAAGGGCCGCGCTTCGCCTCACTCGACGTCTATATCGACGACGAAGGCGGCGACCCGCTGGCCTGGGCCTTCGGCTCGCTCGGCGTCCAGGATCGGGCGCGCCATCTGGCGACGCTGTTCCTGAACGACCTGGCCGACGTGCTGCGCGAAGCCGTCGATGCACGCTTCGAATTCGTCCGCTACGCCGAGTCGCTGGTCCGCAGCCAGCCGACTTTCGAGCCGCTGGCCCGCGCCCTGGCCGCAGCCCCCAGCCTGGTCGACCAGACGCTCGAAAAACTGACTTTGCAGGCAGTCGACCGCAGCAATCCGCAAATCGTGCTGCTTTCCGTGCCTTTCCCCGGTTCGGTCTATGCCGCCTTTCGCATCGCACAAAGCATCAAGGCGCGCCATCCGGCCATCGTCACCGTACTCGGCGGTGGCTGGGTCAATACCGAATTGCGCGAACTGAAAGAGCCGCGCGTCTTCGACTATTTCGACTACGTCACGCTCGACGATGGCGAGCAGCCGATCGTCGCCCTGCTCGAACACCTCGAAGGCAAGCGGCCGCGCCTCAACCTGGTCCGTACCTACAACCGCGTCGACGGCCAGGTCCGCTACTTCAACAGCAGCGAGCCCGACGTTCCCTTCGCCGAAGTCGGCACGCCAACCTGGGACGGCCTGCCGCTCGACCGCTACCTGTCGCTGCTCGACATGCTCAACCCGATGCACCGTCTGTGGTCGGACGGGCGCTGGAACAAGCTGACCGTCGCCCACGGCTGCTACTGGAAGAAATGCAGCTTCTGCGACGTCAGCCTCGACTACATCGGCCGCTACGACGGCGCCCCGGCCGAACTGCTGGTCGATCGCATCGAAGAAATCATCGCCGAAACCGGGCAGACCGGTTTCCATTTCGTCGACGAAGCCGCGCCGCCCAAAGCCCTGAAGTCGCTGGCCGACGAACTGCAAAAGCGCAACCGCTCGATTTCCTGGTGGGGCAACATCCGCTTCGAAAAATCCTTCACCCCGGAACTCTGCAACCAGTTGGCCGACAGTGGCTGCATCGCCGTCTCCGGCGGCCTCGAAGTCGCCTCCGACCGCCTGCTCAAGCTGATGAAGAAAGGCGTCTCGGTCGATCAGGTCGCCCGCGTCACCAAGGCCTTCAGCGAGGCCGGCGTGCTGGTCCATGCCTACCTGATGTACGGCTTCCCGACGCAGACCGTGCAGGACACCGTCGATGCGCTCGAATACGTCCGCCAGTTGTTCGCCGAAGGCTGCATCCAGTCCGGCTTCTTCCACCGCTTCGCGTGCACCGTGCATTCGCCGGTCGGCCTCAATCCGGCCGAGTACGGCATCAAGCTGCAGCCGCTGCCGCCGATCACCTTCGCCAGCAACGACGTCGAATTCATCGACCCGACCGGCGTCGACCACAACAGTCTGGGTAAGGCGCTGAACAAGGCGCTCTACAACTACATGCACGGTATCGGGCTGGATGAGGACGTCCGCGCCTGGTTCAACGAGCGCGTCCCGAAACCGCGCGTCAGCCGCCATTTCATCGCCAAGGCGCTGAGCAGCCGTTGATTTGCTGCAAGTACAAAGCAAAAGGCCCGCGACCAGCGGGCCTTCTGTTTTTGGCAGCCAGAAATCCTGCTTAAAGGAGTTCGGCCGGGATATTGCCGCCGTTATCGGCCAGTTTCTGCAGCACGGTCTTGTGCAGCCACATGTTCATCTGTGCCGAATCGCCCATCTTCTCGGCCGGGCAGCCCAGTTCGGTCGCCAGTTCCTTGCGTGCCGCCAGGCTGCTGTCCAGACCAAGCAGTTTCAGCAGATCAACGATGGACGTCTTCCAGTTGAGCTTCTCGGCATGCCCCGCCGCCAGCGCCTCCAGCCTGGCCACGACATCGACCGCGCTGATCGCCACCGGTGCCGCGGCAGCGGGCGCCTCTACGGCAGCCGGTGCTGCCTCGGCCGCCACTTCCTTCTTTTCATCGCCAAAACCAAGCTTGGCCAGAATGTTGCTGAAGATTCCCATGCTGTTTCTCCTTCGCGACGGATTGAACAAATACACAGCCCGGAAAAATCACCGGGCCTCAGTTCATGTTAGTTGCATTTGGCGACAAGCTTGGTGAATTTATATGAAGGGATTTTTACAAATCGCCAACCGGCGGCGGGTACGGGCCAGCCGACCGTAGGCAGCGGAGCGCGCGACAAGAAATCGTCCGCTTCGACGAGGTGCATCGTCGAAATCGCTTGGCCGCGTGATAAATTTGCGCCCGACTTGATTCAGGATTCGCCCGCATCGCCATGACCGACCAGCTCAACCTATTCGACGCCAGCGCCAAGACCGCCGCCAGCGAGCCCGAAACGACCGTACAGCCTGCTGTGCCAGCGACGGAACCGGCCCCGGCCAGCGCCGTGGAAGCCGCGCCGGAACTGGCTGCCGCGCTGCCACCGGAACTGCCGCCCTCGGCCAATGGCCCGGCCTCGGACATCCCCTCGCCGGCCGACTACGCCGCCCGCCGCTACCTCGAATACGCGATGAGCGTCGTCACCGGCCGCGCCCTGCCTTCGGCCGCCGACGGCCAGAAGCCGGTGCAGCGCCGCATCCTCTATGCCATGCACCGGATGGGTCTGTACAAGAGCCCGCGTCACGTCAAGTCGGCGCGCGTCGTCGGTGACGTGATCGGTAAATACCACCCGCACGGCGATTCCTCGGTCTACGACGCGATGGTCCGTATGGCGCAGGACTGGAGCCTGCGTTACCCGATCGTCGATGGCCAGGGCAACTTCGGCTCGCGCGACGGCGACAATGCAGCCGCCATGCGCTACACCGAAGCCCGCCTGACGCCGATTGCCGAGTTGCTGCTGGCCGAGCTCGACGAAGGCACGGTCGACTGGAAGCCCAACTACGACGGCGCCAACGACGAACCGGCGCTGCTCCCGGCCCGCCTGCCGTTTTGCCTGTTGAATGGTGCATCCGGCATCGCGGTCGGCATGGCCACCGAAATCCCGGCCCACAATCTACGCGAAGTGGCGAATGCTGCGGTCAACCTCGTCAAAAACCCGAATTTCAGCGAAGACGAAGTCCTGGCGCTGATTCCCGGCCCCGACTACCCGGGCGGCGCGCAGATCATCTCCTCGCCCGAGGAAATCGCCGCCACCTACAAGAGCGGCCGCGGCAGCCTGCGCGTCCGTGCCAAGTGGAAGATCGAGAATCTGGCGCGCGGTCAGTGGCGCCTGGTCATCACCGAACTGCCGCCGGGCGTGTCGACGGCGACCGTGATGTCGGAAATCGAGGCCTGCTCCAACCCGGTGGCCAAGGAAAAGGCCGGCAAAAAGGTGTTCACGCCGGAACAGCTGAACCTGAAAGCCGCCTTCCTGTCGGCCATTTCGGAAAGCGGCGTGCGGGACGAATCGGGCAAGGAACACGACGTCCGCCTGGTCATCGAGCCCGCCTCGTCGCGCCAGGGCCAGGACGATCTGGTGCGCATGCTGCTCGCCCACACCAGCCTCGAAACCAACGCCTCGATCAACCTGACCGTGCTCGGTGTCACTGGCACGCCGCGCCAGGCGTCGCTGTACAGCATGATCGAGGAATGGTGCCGCTTCCGGCTGGCCACCGTCGAGCGGCGCACCCGCCACCGCCTGACGGCCGCCGAAAAGCGCATCCATATTCTCGAAGGCCGGCAGGCCATCCTGCTCGACATCGACCGCGTCATCAAGGTCATCCGCGAATCGGACGACCCCAAGGCCGATCTGATGGCGCACTTCAAGCTGTCCGAAATCCAGGCCGAAGACATCCTCGAAATCCGCCTGCGCCAGTTGGCACGCCTGGAAGGCATCAAGATCGGCGAGGAACTGGCCAAGCTGCGCGCCGAAGCGGCCGGCCTGAACCACCTGCTGAGTTCGGAAGAAGCGCTGCGCGCCTGCGTCGCCAGCGAAATCGAGGCCGATGCCAAGAAGTACGGCGACGACCGCCGCACGCTGATCGAAGCCGACGCCAAGGTAACGATGTCGGATGCGAAGACCGTTTCCATCGTTGATGAACCGACCACACTGATCGTCTCAAAACACGGCTGGCTGCGCTCGCGCCAGGGCCACAACATCGACCCGACGCAACTGACTTTCCGTTCCGGCGACAGCCTGCTCGCCTGTTTGCCGTGCCGGACGGTCGACCACCTGATTTTGCTCGATACCAAGGGTCGCGCCTATTCGATCCCGGCCTCGGACATTCCAGGCGGCAAGGGCGACGGCATTCCGGCGACCTCGCTGGCTGACTTCCAGGAAGGCGGCAAGCCCTGCCTGGCCCTGGCCGTGTCGAACGACAAGACCTATCTGGTGGCGGCCGACGGCGGCTACGGCTTCCGCTGCCAGGGCAGCGACTTCATGTCGCGCGGCAAGGCCGGCAAGGCCTTCCTGTCACTGGGCGACAACGAAGCCCCCGCCGTCTTCATGCCTTCCCCGGCCGACGGCGAAATCGCTTGCATTACCAAGGATGGCCGGGCGCTGGTCTTCAATCTCGAAGAAGTCCGCTTGCTCGCCAAAGGCCGCGGCCTCAAGCTGATCGACGCCGCCCCGGGCAAGACGGCGCTGGAAGACATCGTGCCGGTCGTCGATGGTGCTGCCGGCAAACTCAAGGGCGAACGCCTGGAAATCTGTCGCGGCAATCGCGGCGGCAAGGGCAAGCTGGTCCGGGCCAACCGGAAGTAAGCCGCCCACCGGCGACTCGGGAAACAGCAGACGAAAAAAAGCCGGAGCATGCTCCGGCTTTTTCATGCTTGCTTAGCGAAGCAATCAGGCAGCCTTGCTGGCCTTGACGGTCGCAGCAGTCGCAGCGGCAACGCTGGCTTCGGCCACTTCGGCAGCTTGCTTGGCAACCTTGTTCAGGCCTTCGTAAGCTTCGTTGGCCGACTTGATGGCGGTCTTGACGGCAGCGACAGCCACTTCGGAACCCGCCGGAGCAGAAGCCAGAGCCTTTTCAACCAGACCGGAAACCTTGGCGTTGGTGTCGGCAACCTGGGTTTCAACTTCCTTGGCGATCTTGTCCTTGGTTTCGGAAGCGATGGCGATCACGTTACGCGAATATTCCATGCCCTTCTCGATGGACGGGGTAGCAAAGGTCTTTTGCAGTGCGACGAAGGATTGGACATCCTTGGCGCCGAGCAGGGTCGTGAAGTTGGACATGGCGACTTCGAAGACCGAACGGGCGGCTGCCAGATTCAGCAGGGCCAGACGTTCGACGCCGTCAAAAGCGGTATTGGCAAAGAACAGGGCGAAGTTGAAACCGGACTTGGCGAAATCTTCAGGTTTGGTGATCATGGTAAATTCTCCGTTGGGGTTGGGGTAATTCTTGGGTGCTGCTTATATATTTGCTGCACCGCAACATGACTTCATTCTAGCCAACCCGAAGGGCATGTCAAGCAATTTGTGCACTGCACCAATCTTGACCCAGAATCGCCCCCCCTCTTCTTTCCTACCACACCGTGTCAGGCCCGCGCCCCAACCTGGGCTCATGTCGCCACCCAGGCCAGATCGCCTGCTGTCCGTGGCGGAATCCAGCGCAGCAGCACCTTGGCCAATTCTTCCGGGAAGATCGGCTTGCTGACAAAGTCATTCATCCCGGACTGAAAGCAGCCCTGCCGGTCCTCGGGCGTGACATTGGCCGTCATCGCCACGATCGGCAACTTGCCGAAATCGGGATTCTTGCGGATCTCCTGGGTGGCAGTCAGACCATCCATCACCGGCATCTGCATGTCCATGAAGATCAGGTCATAATGCCCCGATGCCACCGCCTGCAATCTTGCCAGCGCAAGACTGCCGTTTTCAGCAACGTCGACATGCAAACCAAAGTCTTCGAGAATGAACAGGGCAACCTCCTGATTCACCGGATTATCTTCGACCAGAAGAATCTTCGCCCCAGCAATCGCCCGACGTACCAGCATCATTATTTCGCTCTCCACCACCGATTCTCCTGACATCAATCCGGGACTCTCACCAACAACGGCCAGGCGAATCTCTTTGAAAATTACCCGCAATACTGAAAAGGCCAGAAAGAACGGCGCGCTCAGCAACTCCATCCGCTACAATTCAGCCCGTTTGACATACTCCACCCCGCATGAAAACGCTCCGGATCATTCTCGCTGACGACCAGTTGCTGGTTCGTGCCGGGGTTCGCGCTCTGCTCGAATCGCTGCCCGGGCACGAAGTCATTGCCGAATGCGCCGACGGCAACCAGGCGATCGCCGAAGTTCGGCGCCAGAAGCCCGACATCACGGTTCTCGACATCGCCATGCCCGGCCCGTCGGGTATCGAGGTCACCAAAGCCATCCGTCAGTTCGACCCCGCCACCCGAATCCTCATCCTGTCCAGCATCGACCGTCACGAGATCATCGAACAGGCCATGGCGGCCGGCGCCAACGGCTACCTGCTGAAAGACTTCCTCCTCGCGGAGTTGCAACTTGCGGTTCAAACGGTCTCCAACAACGGCTGCTTCCTGTCGCCGCGCGTTCAGGAAACACTGAATCACCCCCTGCCGGACGGCGACCATGCCGGCAGCACCGTACTGACCGTTCGCCAAACAGAAATCCTGCGCCTTGTCGCTTCCGGCAAAACCACCAAGGAAATCGCCCGCGATCTCCAGATCAGCCCGAAAACCGTCGAATTCCATCGTGCTCAATTGATGGAAAGAATCGGCGTGCACGATGTCACCGGCCTGACCCGTTACGCGATGCAGTACGGACTGATCACCTGACACATCAGCCTGCTCCCGGCAACTCAACTGCCAGCACCGTTCGCAATTCCTCCCCCATCGCCACCACCGCTTGACGAAGACTTAGGCAATCGGCCATCAAGTCATCGTTCAGAACTCCGCCAGGCAGCGTATCAGGCGCCATTTGGCGCAATCCGTCCTCAATCCGGCGCGCCAGAACCAGGCAGGCATTCGCCGAAAACAGGACGCAACTACCGCGGATGTCATGTACAGCTTGTTTGATGGCATGCAAATCCGTGTTGCTGATGCCTTGATCAAGTGAGTCCAGCAGGGTCGGCTGATTGCTCAGATACATGCCAACCAGCCTTTTGGCAGCCCCGGCATTCCCTCCCAAATTGGTCAGCAAGTAATCCAGGTTGATCGTTTTAAAACTGGAGCCTGGCTCCATCGGATACATCATTGCCAACGACCTCTTAGTCTGCATTCTTCTTTTGCAAACAGCTTAGAGCCTCGCTGGCAGCGGGGGAACCGGGTATTACCCTAGGTCGCAGGCAGGATTCGGAGCGCCCTGCACAAGCCCCGGAAAAGGAATCAGCGATGCCGAGTCGTCTTGCGCAGAAAGCAAGAGAATGTCTTGGGGTGAAATGCGAGGAACAGATCCGAAGGAATCAAGGTCGGGAGATGATGATTCGCAGAAAACCCGGAGTGGGCAGCCAAGCCAGGATTTCTCGTGCAAAAAGCAAAAAGGCCAATCAAAGATTGGCCTAAGTGCTTTTGCATCATGTAGTTGGCGCGCCCGGAGCGATTCGAACGCCCGACCCTCTGGTTCGTAGCCAGATACTCTATCCAACTGAGCTACGGGCGCGCTGTTTTCTACAATTTGCTTCTACTGCTTTTCCAACATCCAATTAATTGAACATTGGCCTGATGGCGCGCCCGGAGCGATTCGAACGCCCGACCCTCTGGTTCGTAGCCAGATACTCTATCCAACTGAGCTACGGGCGCGCTGTCAGAGCCGCGCATTATACGGATGAATGCGTAGAATGCAAGGGTTTCCAAGGAAAATGTGTAATGCGCGCCAATTTCATCAGAATGCCCAAGTATCCGGAGTGCTGGGAAAGCTGCGGCTCCTGCGCCAGCGGCAATGTCTTCATCCTTGAATTATTGGTAAAAATTGATGATTTGATCGAACGCGACGACAACATCCTGACCCTGGAAACCGGCAAGGTTGCCCTGGATATTCCTTCCCCCTACGCCGGTCGGGTCGTCGCCATTCATGTCACAGAGGGCGATACAGTTGATGAGGGAGCGCTCCTGGTAACGCTGGAATCAATCTGACCAGACCCGACCACAGGCCGGGTCTGCGCTCCGCAACTACTTTGGGGATTCGACCACCATGCTGTTACGAATCTCTCGCACCCCCTTGACGCTGCTGGCCAGATCCAGCGCCCGCCGCAACGCATGCTCATCAGGCACGCTACCGGCCAGCGTCACGATACCGGCTTTGGTTTGCACCCGGAACTGACCGCCCGCCAGTCCGATATCGGTGCGTAGCAAGGTTTCGACCCGATCATTCAGCGTCGCATCCGGCACCTCGCCAGCCGATAGTGCGGCAGCTTGCGGGTTATCCGTCGCGAAGGCAGTGAAACCCAAGCCGGCCAGCAGGCCAAAGACCAGCACTGTCGCAGCTATTCCTTTACGGTTGCTCATGTTTAGCTCCTTTTGATATTGAACACAAAAGGCATATTGCGAACTTCGTGCCAGCTATTTTTATATATACAAATCAACAACATGCAAGAATCCAGCAAAATATGAGCGGTATTTTTCGTCGCCCGCTGGCGACAGCCGTTTGCCTTCCCGCCACCAACGCCTTATTTAATGGGGCAAACGACTGTCACCGCTCGGCGACGCCATCGCCGTCACTGCGGAACATGGCCGGCGTCAGGTCGTATTTCTGCAGCAAACGGTAGAACTCGGTACGGTTACGCTCGGCGATGCGGGCTGCATCAGCCACATTGCCGTCGGTCAGCTTGAGCAACTGGACAAGATAACTGCGCTCGAAACGCTGCTTCGCCTCACCGTAAGTCAGCGCCTCCATGGTTGGCAAGCGCAAGGCGCGCTGCACCAGCGATAGCGGAATCAACTGCGTCGAAGTCAGGGCGCAGCTTTGTTCGACCACGTTATATAGCTGCCGCACATTACCGGGCCAGGCCGCCGTCGCCAGCGCCTCAAGTGCATCCGGGGCAAAACCGCTGATCGGCTTGCCGTATTTGCCGGCAACCTGCTGGACAAAATGCGCCGCCAGCGGCGGAATATCCTCACGCCGCTCTTCCAGACGCGGCAAGGTCAGCGATACGACATCCAGGCGATAGTAGAGATCCTCTCGGAACTGCCCGTCGGCCATTGCCGCATCGAGGTCGCGATGCGTCGCCGAAAGCAGACGGACATCGACCGGTTCGGCACGGGTCGCGCCGACCGGCCGCACCATCCGCTCCTGTAGCACCCGCAGCAGCTTGACCTGCAGCGCCAGCGGCATGTCGCCAATTTCATCGAGAAAGAGCGTGCCACCATTGGCCGACTGAAAGAGGCCGATCCGTGTATTGCCGGCCCCGGTAAAGGCGCCTTTGACATGGCCGAATAATTCGGACTCCAGCAACTGCTCGGGAATAGCACCGCAGTTGATCGCGACAAAAGGTCCGTTGGCACGCGGACTGGCCCGGTGGATGGCGCGCGCCAGCACTTCCTTGCCAGTCCCGCTCTCTCCGCGAATCAACACACTGGCATCGGATGCAGCGACCATGCGCGCCTCGGACATCAAACCAGCCATCCGCGTACTGCGAAAGACGATGCCGGCCAGCCATGCTTCCGACTGCATGCCCGAAGCCAGTGAGTTGGCGGTATCGCCGGACATACCCGGGGCGGACAGTTGCAGCGCCTGATCGATCTTTTCGAGCAGCAACTGACTGTCGAAGGGTTTGGTCAGATAACCGAAAACGCCCCGCGATGTTGCGTCGACCGCATCCGGAATCGTGCCATGTGCCGTCAGCAGGATAACCGGCAAGGTCGGGCGGGTGCTATGGACTTCCTCGAACAAGGCAAGGCCGTCGCGCCCCGGCAGGCGGACGTCGCTGACGACGACGCGCGGCGTATCGACGGCAATGTGCGTCAATGCCTCCTCGGCCGAGGCCACCGCCGAGACGCGAAAACCGCGAGCCCGCAAACGCATCGACAGCAGACGCAGGATATCCTCGTCGTCATCGACGACCAGAATGTGAGCCCCCTCATTTACGCCAGCCGTCATCGTGCCACTCCCGGCGTCATTGCACGCGGTGCCCGCGGCCGTTGCGGCAAGGTCCGTTCGATATCGGCCAGACCATCGAT
>Ga0316604_10003215_pt1 | contig 11647 bp, 12 predicted proteins | sample OWC_soil_day20_C_FD_207650 | JGI IMG/M metagenome (GOLD analysis project Ga0316604, IMG submission 207650) | Wetland soil microbial communities from Old Woman Creek delta, Ohio, United States - OWC_soil_day20_CT | ecosystem: Environmental > Terrestrial > Soil > Wetlands | place: USA: Ohio... | reverse complement strand
AGTTGTCAGCCTGGGTGGTAAATTCCCGCACATCCTGCAGCGCGTTTTTGGCATTAGAGATGGTAGATTGCACACCATTTGGCGTAAACTGTTTTTCGTCCAGGTTAAGTTCTTTCAAACAACCTTTAATGACTGACTGGGAATCGCTGGCATCGTAGATAACAAAATTCCGGGTATAGCCGCCCAGGTTTTCGATTTCCATCCGCAAAAACTTAGCACAAAAGGCGTGAAACGTACTTAGCCAAATGTCTTTGGCAACATGACCAACTATCCCGGCTACCCGCTCTTTCATTTCAGCAGCCGCTTTGTTGGTAAATGTAATAGCCAGAATATTATACGGCGCCACTCCCTGGGCCAGCAGATTGGCAATCCGACTGGTTAATACCTTAGTTTTGCCTGACCCGGCCCCTGCCATAATTAACAGCGGTCCGTTCATATAGGCGACAGCTTCCTGCTGCGCCGGATTCAGACGGTCAAAAATATTTTGCATAGCTTCCTCCGTATGTTAAGTAGGGTAAACATGATTATTTTCTCCATATATTTGCCTTTTCCTGTTGATTAACAGAAAAAATAAGAGCCTGTACCCACAGACTCTTGAAATTCTTACTTTTCATTAATATGCTTGCACAAGCTTTACACCCTTTTGCAGCATCACTATGCCTTTGGCTCCCAGTATTTCGACAGCCCTGTCAACATCCAGCTCACTGACTTGCGCTGCTAACCCCTCACAGGAAGCGCTTAATTCGCGGGGTACTGGTACAAGCTCAGCAATGATACTCTGCTCTTTTAAGATTTTTTTGGCCCTAAAAGCATGATAGACTGATGGAAATGTAATTACACAATTCATAGACTGACCCTTTCATCGTTTAACAGCTATATACAACGCGTTAAAAATTTTTGTAGGCGGGTGGTGTGTTGGCAAAAGCGGAAGTCAAACGCTAGTGGTGGAGCGTTGTCAATACACCATCCGCCTGTGCCTGTAAACTTCTTTACCGCGGAATACATAGTACATAATCTGCTCTATTTGGATATGTTAATAGTATACTCACCATTTGCCTCTGAACATTCCACCCGGAAGTTTTGGGACTTGGCAAATTTAATAATATTTTCTTTAGCTGGTGGCTCGTCAACAACAACACTGATTGTTTCAGTCCCAGCTAATGCGTCTTTTGTCCTGATGAGTGGTATCGGGCAACTTAACCCTCTCAAATCAAGAGTATTCGCCATAACTTATCAGACTCCTTTGCTTATCGGCACAAGTTTTTCTCGATAGACATAACCTAAAGCGGAAATTACAGCAATTCCAAGCACTACGGCAATTTGTCCATTGATACCAACACCGGCAGCCGAACCAGCGGCATTAAGATTATGGGCAACACCGGCACCTGCCAGCATGCCCAGTACACAAAACATGGCGTCTGTATTGCCTTCGCCTGCCATAATCATTTGCCGCAGCGGACAGCCACCTGCCAAAGTAGCTGCCAAACCTGTCAGGAATAGTCCGAGGAAATTCCAGATATGCATGGTATGCGCCAGTGGCTGGTTTTCAAAACCTAATTTAAAAAAGCCAAAATATAGATTGCCTGCCAAGGCAGCTAAAAACATAACTCCGTAGATTTTAAGCAACGTGGTATCGCGAATAAGCATATAATCGCGGAAACCACCACTCAGACACATGCGGGTGCGCCCAGCCAATGCACCTGCTGCCAAACCGGCAAGTAAGCTAATGATAATAGGGGCATGCATAGAACCTGGTCCTTTAGCACTAAAGTTTAAAAAGCCAGCCCCCATACTTACAGCAATAAGCAATACCAGCGCCGCAGCCGCTGCCAGATAGCCTGTAATCTGCATGCCACCTGTATAAATATGCGCCCGTCCCAGGTTAAAGCCGCGTTTCAAAAATACCACGCCCACGCCAATACCGGCAATAAAGCCTGCCAAAGCTGTAAGGCCATTGAGGTCACCACCTGCTACCCGCAGTATGGCCCGCAGCGGACAGCCCAAGAAGACCAAAGCACCGATCATCATGGCCATCCCCAATATAAATCGTAGTACAGGGTTGGAACCACCACGCGGCCTAAATTCACCGCTAAAACGGGACAGACCAAACGCCCCCAGGATAAAGCCGATAATTTCCGGGCGAGCATACTGCAGCGTAGCGACGCTGTGAATACCTAATGCTCCGGCAATATCCCGCAGCTGACAGGCCGCACAGAAACCATAGTTACCTGGGTTACCAAACTTGACCAGCAGCACTGCTCCTAAGCCAAATACCAAACCTGTGACAATAATTAACCAGTTCACCTTATCACCTCATAGAAAATTTTATTATTACATCAATAAATATTATATATGCGCAATATATATTCCTGCTAGGGTAAGACGGAAACAGGAAATTTTATCTTCTTTTACGAATAACTACTTATAATTATGTTTTGGTATTAACAAACGAGGTGAGCGCATGTCTTATATTCAATCCTTAACCGTATTTTTATATGTTGCCGAAGAAGGTAGTTTTTCCGCGGCCGCCAAAAAGTTAGAACTTACACAACCAACTGTGTCTTTTCACATTGATAATCTGGAAAAAGATTTTGGATGCCCGCTATTTATCCGGACATCCAAAGGCGTTTCTTTAACAATTTATGGTAAAAAACTTCATGAGACTACGCGGACAATCAATGGCTTGATTGCCGGCACTCACCAGGAAATTCAAGCTATGGCGCAGGGTTCCGCTGGGCGGATACTACTTGGCGGCAGTACCATCCCCGCCGACTATATTTTACCGCCGTTGATTGCAAAATTTCTTAAAGACCATATTGGCCTGACTGTATCCCTGGTAACAGGTGACAGCCAGGCCATCTTAGAAAAATTCAATGCGGGTGAGATCCCCATTGCGGTAGTTGGCACTAAACCAGCAGATACTCTCATCAGCAAGCCACTTTGGCAGGACACACTGGTACTTGCCGCCCATCCCGATTTTAAAACGTACGCCCAGGACAGCCCTGTACAAGACTGGTTGCTTTCCTTACCATTTATTTTGCGAAAAAAATCCTCAGGCACGGCAAGAGCAGCTTTAGATGCCCTGGTCCGCTTGAATATTGCCCCTGAACAGCTTAGTGTTATTATGGAAGTAGGCAGTAACCAAGCAGTAAAAGCAGCCATTCTTAACAAAATCGGAGTCGGCTTTATTTCGGCCTGGGCAGTGGAAACTGAGCTCAAATCCGGTCAACTCGTCACCCTACCACTGCCTGGTCCGGCAATCAAGCGCCAATTCTACGCTATTAGCCGTCAACCGCTGTTTCCATTCTGCCTTGAATCATTCTGGCAATACCTCATTAATGAGAATTCCGCTCCGCAACTCTTACCTGATTGCGGCCACCACTCTTAGCTTCGTACAGCGCTTTATCTGCCAATGTAAGCAGTTCCTGCTGCTTATCTGTCAAAGACATTTTTCCACCAGCAACCCCAATACTCACTGTTATATGATCAGTCAGCTTGGACGCGCTATGCGGGATATTACACTTTTCAATGGTGGTGCGAATGTCTTGTGCTACTTTATAAGCACCAGTCACCTCGGTTTCTGGCAGGATAGCAACAAATTCTTCGCCACCATAACGAGCCAGCAGATCACCGGGACGTTTTAATACACTACCAGCAGCGGCTGCTACCTTTTTAAGACAATCGTCACCTTCCTGATGTCCATACGTATCATTATAATATTTAAAAAAATCAATATCAAAAAATACAATGGACAGGTCATGACCTGTCCTTACTGCTCGTTGCCGCTCCATCTCATATATCTGATCAAAATGCCGCCTGTTCGCTATACCGGTTAAACCGTCCAGCGAAGACAGGCGGCTTAGTTCTCTATTGACACTTTCCAATTCTTCCAAAACTTTGACCAATTCAGCTTCACGGGCTTTGCGTTGATCAATCGCATGCTTCATATTAAGTACTGAATTAACCCGTGCTTTCAATTCCAGTTGCTTGATTGGTTTCGTAATGAAATCTATCGCACCAGCAGCAAAGGCTTTGTCCAGCGTTTCAGCGTTATCATTGGCGGTAATTATAATAATAGGTATGTCTTTAAACCATGCATGCGACTTAATCAGTTGGCAGGCCGTAATGCCATCAATTCCTGGCATTACACCATCCATAAGGATAAGATCAATATTCTTAGCTAGACCCTCAGGCTGATCCAGTCCTAGCAGCGCAAAGGCATCGGTTGCATTTTCAACTGTAAGAACTTTACCAAACCCATGTTTTTCTAAAAAGCGCTTAATCAGTACCCTGCTGTCGGCCGAGTCATCAACAATTAATATTGCCATGCATCATAACCTCCAAGCTGCTATTCATAGTGAATTTCAACATTTTTAAAATAGGTTTCCATTACCTGCGCTAATTCACAGGCTTTGTCGCCTTCCCGCTGCTTGCCAGCCTGTTCAATGGCAGCTCCCAGTTTTGTTACCCGATCAAAACCATAACCGCCACCGATCCCCTTTAGATTATGGCCAATATTTCGTATTGCTTCATAATCCTTAGCAGCCGCAGCAGCTAGTATTGCCCGAATATCTCCGTGACGTTTTTCTATAAAACCTGGAATTAAATCCTCCAAGTCACTATCAATCATAACACAGTCATTCACACCGGTTTCCTCCCTGCATAGTACGCTATGGCGTACAAAAACACCTACTTTTATGTACTCAGCCATTGCCGATCAGTACTATCAGCACCGATTGGCGATAAGTGCTCGGCAATTGATATGCCGTCTTTATTAAATAAACAACCGAGAAAATCTCCAAACCTTCACAGTCCTGGTAATTTTTTCGACACATTGACCCTCTTTTCCTGCTGCGCTGACTATTTTATCTGGCACCTGCCATAAGAACAAATGTTTGCAAAACACTTGTTCTTATGGTATTCTATTTAATGACATCATTATCCTACGTTACAATACAAGAAATGTAAGAGAAGGGGCCAAATAAGGGGCTGAAGTATATGGATGTATACGATAAGTTAAAAATACTAACCGATGCTGCAAAATATGATGTAGCCTGCACATCAAGTGGCGTGAATAAAAAAGCATCGGCTGGTGGAATTGGTAATGCCTCTGCTTGTGGAATCTGTCACAGTTTTTCAGCAGATGGACGGTGCATTTCTCTGTTAAAAGTACTGATGACCAATGTTTGCGCTTACGATTGCCAATACTGCGTCAATCGCTTATCCAATGATACACCGCGGGCCTTCTTTACACCACGGGAACTAGCTGAACTAACCATGAATTTTTATCGTCGCAATTATATTGAAGGCCTTTTTTTAAGTTCCGGCGTACTAAAAAATCCAGACTATACCTGCGAACAAATGATTGAAACGCTGCGTATCCTTCGCGAAGAATATCGGTTTTCCGGGTATATCCATGCCAAAGCTATCCCTGGCGCCGACAGCCTGCTTATTGCCCGCCTTGGTATGCTTGCTGACCGGATGAGTGTGAATATTGAACTACCTTCCCAGAACAGTTTGCAGCTCTTAGCACCGGACAAATCCAAGCATTCCATTTTAACTCCCATGGGCTATATTCAAAATCGGATACAGGAAAACTCGCGGGATTTAATAAAATACCGGCATGCTCCCAAGTTTGTTCCTGCAGGGCAAAGTACGCAGATGATAATAGGAGCTACCCCAGAATCGGATTATCAAATATTAAATTTAACCGAAGGTCTTTATCATAAATATAAACTTAAGCGCGTCTTTTTCTCAGCCTATATACCAATTGCAGAAAATAGTCTTCTACCAACAATAGATACAAAACCACCGCTATGGCGTGAACACCGACTTTATCAGGCAGACTGGCTGCTCAGGTTTTACGGTTTTGCCGCTAATGAACTTCTTGATCAGCAGCATCAAAACTTCAACCCCTATTTAGACCCCAAATGCACCTGGGCACTCAACAATATGAATTTTTTTCCCTTGGATGTAAACCGCGCTTCTTATCGTGACTTACTGCGAGTGCCCGGTATTGGCGTAACAAGTGCCAAACGTATTCTTACTGCCCGGCGTACAACAACTCTTTATTTTAATGGCCTTAAATCACTAGGAGTGGTCCTCAAGCGAGCACAATATTTTGTTACTTGCAGCGGAAAAACAGCGCCTGATATAAAGCTTACTCCGAACACGATGCTCCGCTCCTTACTGTCCGAGAAAACACGGGAACTACATCATTTGGGTTTTTCATCACCTACAGAACAGCTTTCCCTTTTTGACCAGCCGTCACTGCTATCACTGCCACAGGAGGAACTACGAAGATGCCTACCCAATCTGAGCTAATTTATTGCTATGACGGAAGTTTTGATGGATTATTATGCTGCGTATTTGAAAGCTATGAAAACAAAGAAATCCCAATAGATATTCTTCTGCCCGAGGCCGCACACGCCATACTCTTTGCCACCAAAAGCATCCCGACTGACACACAAAAAGCAACACGGGTGCTGAATTCTATTCCAAAAAAAATGGGAGTATCGGCACTTAATTTTGTCCAACACGCTTTTTTAACTTGCCTTTTACAAAAAGAGTTATATATCTTGTTATTCCTGCGTCTAGGATTCCGCCATGGCCGGTCTGTAATGAATATGCTAACAGACGACGTAGTAAATACCCTGTTTAAAGCAGTTAAGCATTTAGAGGGGGAAAGCCATTTGTTAAAAGGCTTTCTGCGATTTTCTATCATCAACAATGTTCTTGTGGGCGAAATAGAGCCAAAAAATTATGTATTGCCACTGCTCGTGCAGCATTTTTGCGAGCGTTATCCAGAAGAGCACTTTTTAATCCATGATAAAACACATGGCATGGGACTGGTTTATCAGCCATACCAATCTGCGGTCATTCCTATTGGAGCGCTTGAATTGCCTGAAGCAGATGAGGAAGAGCAAACCTTTCGCGAACTTTGGCAGCTGTTTTATGATACCATTGCAATACAAGGACGGCATAACCCAGAGTGCCGCATGAGCCACATGCCAAAGCGTTACTGGAAATATATGACCGAGTTTGACCGCATACAAAAAAATATCACGCCAAAGCTGCCTAGCTCGAGCGTGAAGTTATTGCATACCCCTTCCTAATCCAATTAATTCAGCAACTGATCTGCATAGACCAACCGAATGCCGGCAGCCTCTATTTCGGAGATCATCTCCCGCACCGCGATGACCGTATTGGGCCGGGCATGGCCAATAACAATCACACTGCCATTCCTATGAGCCATATCAACTGCTTTGCGCAGTTGTTTTTTTATTAGTTCTACATCTGAACTGTTATCTACAAACAATTCATTTTCCCCACTTCTCACACCAAGCTGTCTCGCAACCTCTGCCCCCACCGTTGTGCCAATAGTGCGGCTGTCAATGAAAAACAGATTCTGTGACTTTAGTACACCAAGTACAGCCTTCATGACCCGACGATCAGATGTTGCTTTTGAACCTTGATGGTTATTGACCCCTTTAACCCCTGGTACAGAAGCAAGGGCTTGGGCCACTGTCTGCTTGATTTCACCCTCACTCATACTAACAGTGATCACGGTCGGCTCTGTCGCTGCGCTAGCGTCCATTGGCTCTAGCGGCAAATGCAGTATAACCAGGTGACCTGCACTCAGCGCCCTGGCGGCAGCCTCGTTGCTGTAAGTGCGATAAGGCAAAACGGCAAAAGTAAATGGCCTCCCCATATCGGCAAAACCAACAACAGGCCCCATGGTATAACCACAATCATCGATTACGATCGCCATATCTCCCGCCCTAATTTCGCCCTTGGATTTAGGTGGTGTAGCCAGCGGCAATGTGCCGTTAGCTTTAACAATAAATAAGCGGTCAGTCACTATCGTAAGCGGCTCGCTATTAAGAACATCCTTAATTCCCACATCTACCCGTACAGCTGACACTCCGTTATAATTATCCGGTTCATTCCCAATGACCTTACCGCCTGCTTTGCCAACCAACGGAGCTAGGATCTGCTCAACACCTTCCAACGACATAGTTTCCGGGATCATCAGCAGCATACTCCGTGTATGCCAGCGGATACGTCCCTCCACCTCTTTGCGAGGAACTTCACGTTGTTCTTCTTTAACCTCTTTCGGGGTTATAGACGCCGTGGCTAACCCCCTATCCACAGCAGTATGAATCTTGGAGGCCGTTGTTGTGAAGTCAACCACCACCCCCGCTCCTGTCTTTTCCAGTTCATAGCCGGGACCAGGCGACGGTAATTTTCCTGGTGTCGGCATTGTCTGATAATAGATAACCGCTGCTAAGATAAGCACAATTACTGCTATCCATTTCAATTTATTGTTTTTTTTCGCCATAGGAAATTCTCCTCGCCCATACACTTACTTTTCATAATAATTATATATTCCGCCCTCTACTATGTCTACTTATTATCGTTTTTAGCCGCTTTACCTAAACTTAACATAAAGTTAACAAGACCTTAAACTACCAGGGGAGGAGAATTAGCTGGAAAGAATAACATTTATTATAGCGAATAAATTGTTTCTATTATTATAGTACATAAGCCGCATCTTCTGGCAAAATGCATGTCGACAAAGGAGTATCTATCATGGACTTTCTAAAAAAATTTGCTACTACTATCAACAGACCGCTAACCACTATAAAAACCTTTATACCTACGAATCATCTGCCTACAAAACTAAAATTGCATTACCAACCAAGTTTACGCACTAAGCTGCTTGTCGTTGTAGCTATCTTTTCCCTATTATCGATTAGTATTGGCATAGTTGGCTTGCACGGCATAAAGGCATCCAATGATGCTTTGAAGAGCATGTACACCAGTCGCATTATAACCCTGCAAGAACTTAAGCTTATGTCTGACGCACTTACAGTAAATGTTGTAGAAACCTGCCACAAGGTTAGTGACGGCCATATGGCCTGGGCTCTAGGCCGTAACAAGCTTACTGAAGGCACCACAATTATCAAGCAGCAGTGGACCACTTACAAAAACCATGTAGCTACAAGCGAAGAAGAAAGGCTGGTTGCTCAGATAGACGGTTTTATAGGAATTGCTGAAGGTGCACTGGCCAATGCCACTACCATTATGATAAAAGAAGACAAAAAAGCGTTGCAAGCTTTTATGATTGAAGAATTGTACTCAAGTATTGAGCCAGTCTCAGGTAAACTGTCTGAACTCATGGACCTCCAACTGGAATTGGCCCAAAAAGAATATCAAGCCGCTACTAATAGATATCATTGGCTCATCGTGCTATTTTCAATTATGATTATCGCCGGATTAAGCACAGCCATTGCCTTGGTCCTATTTATCCTCCAACGAACTCTCCGCGAAATCCGCGACATGGTTACTTACGTCGAACAAGTGGCTACTGGCAATCTGGCAATGCCCGAAATTTCTATCACCGCTAATGATGAGCTAGGCCGTTTGGGTATTGCCATTAATGCCATGGTCATTAACCTAAATTCACTGGTAGGAACAGTTTCCTCATCAGCAGATCAGGTAGTGGTTGCCTCTGAGGAAACAGCAGCATCTGTTGAGCAGGTCTCGACTACCGCTACTGAGTTGGCAGGTTATAGTACCCACTTGGCCGCGGCTGCTGCTGTCGGCACAGTTTCGGTTATCGAAGTGTCTAAATCACTATTAGAACTCTCCTCACTCATTGAAATTGCCAAGCGTGAAGCCACATCAGCGGTAACTAACTCAAAATCGACACTAAACACCGCCCTGGACAGCCGCAAAACCATGGCCAGTACCGTTGTCCGCATGAATAATATCCGGAGCAAAACACTGGAAACCGAGGAGTTAATTGGAACCCTTAATCACTATATCGCCAAAATTGGTGCTATTACCGACACCATAACAGGTATTGCCTCCCAAACAAGCTTGCTATCGCTAAACGCTGCTATCGAAGCTGCCCGGGCAGGCGAGGCTGGGCGCGGTTTCGCAGTAGTAGCTCAAGAAGTCAAAAAACTGGCCGAGCAATCTACGCAGGGAGCCGCTGAGGTTGTGGCACTCATTCAAAGAATAAAGGAAAGCACTGCTGCCGCCGTTCAAGCTATGCAAGGCAGTCGAGCCGAAGTCGAAAATGGCGTAGCCAGTGCCGGTCAAGCTCAGCAGGCGTTAAATGATATTTTTTCAGCAGTAACCAGTACCGTAACTGACATTGAAGCCGTGCTGTCCATCACCGATGAAGAAGTCACCCATTCAGATAAGATTATTGATTTAATTGACTCTTTGGCAACGGTGATTGAAAATACGGCAGAACAAGCCGAAACAGTCTCAACAACCACCAAACAGACCGCTACCGTCATGGATTCACTGGCAGTCAATTCTACTCAAACCAATCAACTGGCGACCAGCTTAAAAGCTGCCATTGAATTCTTTAAGACAGCCAATAAAAATTTGAATCACTTGGAGGTATAAGAGAATGGAAAGCCACAAATTTCTTATTGAAAACAGTCAGGTTATCGCAAATTTGACAGGCAGCTTGCAAGGAGAAGCAGCCGCCCAGCTCCGGGCGACGCTGCTAACGTATATCGCAGACGGCTACAACAGTTTTGCAGTTGATTTTTCTCATGTAAGCAACATTGATTCGACCGGATTGGGTATTCTTGTTACCATTCAAAAACGAGCCCTGCAAAGTGGCGGCAGCATCACTATTCAAGGCCTGCACGGCACAGTCAAAACTGCCTTTGACCGCACCCGGCTGAGTAAAGCCTTTACTATTACCGATGCTGAACATGCAATAGCATAAAGGAAATTCCAAGCCATAATTTAGTCATTTTTTGCAAATATTGTATTGTATTTCTAAAATTCACAAGGGATTTTACTAAGTTAACGAGAATATGTCTTAAATCACTAATTTATGGAAGGAGTTTACTATGAAATCTCGCACCTGCTCAGTATTAATCTGTGATGACTCAATTCTTATTCGAAAAAAACTCCGGGCCACACTCGAAGAATTGGACTGCCAGGTTTATGAAGCAAAAAACGGCCTTGAGTGTGTTGAAATGTTCAAACTACATACCCCTAACACAATATTTTTGGACATTGTAATGCCTGAGCTTGACGGCCTGGAAGCCCTCAAGCAAATCAAACAATGTGACAAAAGTGCACGTGTTATTATGCTGTCATCAACCGGCACTGCCAAAAAGCTTCTCGAAGCCCTTAAAAATGGCGCTACTGATTTTATCCAAAAACCCTACACCAAAGACCAAATTGCCAAAGCGATTGGTTATATTGAATAAAAGGAGCTAATGATGTATACACAATATTTGGGTCAATACCTATTTAATACAAACCTCATTTCTGCCGACCAGCTTTGCGAGTTATTGTCATTAGCAGAATCAACCCGTGTAAAGCTTGGAGTTTTGGCAATTAATAACGGACTTATGACAGCAAGTCAAGTAGAAGAAGTACATGGCCTACAACGAACGATGGATCGCCGGTTTGGCGAAATTGCCATCACTAAAAGTTATCTTACCCAAACGCAGCTTGATAGCCTGCTTTCACAACAAGACAGCCGTCATTTGAGCCTAAGTCAGGCGATTATTGATAAAGGCTACCTTACATTAACACAATTAGAAACAGCACTTACTCAATTTAAACAGGATACCCATTTATCTACCGAACAACTCCAAGCTAT
>Ga0316604_10003213_pt1 | contig 11649 bp, 11 predicted proteins | sample OWC_soil_day20_C_FD_207650 | JGI IMG/M metagenome (GOLD analysis project Ga0316604, IMG submission 207650) | Wetland soil microbial communities from Old Woman Creek delta, Ohio, United States - OWC_soil_day20_CT | ecosystem: Environmental > Terrestrial > Soil > Wetlands | place: USA: Ohio... | reverse complement strand
GAACTCTTCGTCCTGATCGCACAACAAACCGTCGGCAATCGCCCTGGCCGAATCGAACCTCGCGCCATCAAGCGACGCCAGAATGCCTACCCATTACTTACCAAGCCCCGCTCAATCGCTCAAGAGAGCGTCCGCAAAAACGGGCATCCGAAAAAAATTAAGTAAGTGCCATTCGGGCATGCGCCTGAATGGCCGCACGCCGGGAAGACGAAGCGCATCAAGTGGCCTCGTAGTTCGACAGCGTCACCCCGGCGTGGGCAAGAAATTCGCGGATCTGCTTGATTTCCTGCTTGGCGCACGTCGAGCTGTTGTGCGGATGGTGCAGAAAAATTTCGACCTTGTTGAGCACGATGCGAAAACGCGCGCCATGCGCCGCCTCGATGGTCGCGCCCAAATGCAGCAGCAGCGACTCGATCTCGCGCCAATGGATGTTGGCGGAGAGCGGATCGTGGTAAAGCGCCTGCAGCAGGTGCAAATGTTTGTGACTCATGCCAACCTCCGTTGTCGTCAAGCACAAGTGATGCAGAAGCGATTAGACCGCAAAATCACCGGCGACGCACGCCGCCCTCGGCGCGACCAAAGATAGGCCGCATTTCGCGTACACTGCCGATATCCGCTTTCCCGCCCACAGCCCACGGCGCCAGCCATCCGACATGACGCGAACAACCATCGAGCTCACCACCACCGCTGAAGATCACCGCATCGCGCAGCTCGCGGCGGCGGCGATCGGGCTCTCGCTGATCGACGCGGCGATCCCGCTGCCGCTGCCCGGCGTCAAGCCGGGGCTGGCCAATATCGTGACGCTGGTCGTGCTGGCACGCTACGGCTGGGTCGCCGCAGCGTGGGTCAGCGGCCTGCGCGTGGTCGCCGGCGGCCTGCTGCTCGGCCAGTTCCTGTCGCCCGGGTTTTTCATGAGCCTGAGCGGCGCGCTGCTCAGCCTGCTGGTGCTGGGACTGGCCGTGCGCCTGCCGCGGCGCTGGTTTGGCCCGGTCAGCTGGAGCATTCTGGCGTCCTTCGCTCATATCAGCGGCCAGTTGCTGCTGGCGCGCCTGTGGTTGATCCCGCACAACGGACTGTTTTACCTGGTGCCGCTTTTCTCCGTAGCGGCGCTCGCTTTCGGTATCATCAACGGACTGATCGCTGCGCGCCTGCTCGCCGAGCTGGCGGCGAGCGAAACTCAGGCAGCAGAATGAACTATGAAATCTCTTTCGACACAGAGATCACGGAGACACGGAGAGCACGGAGAAAAACTTGCCGAATAGCCTATACGGTAACCAGTAATTATCTCGTCAAACTCCGTGTCCTCCGTGTCTCTGTGTCCTCCGTGTTGAAAGCGGTTTAAACCAAGTTTTCCAGGATAACCATGCCCAAGACCATTTGCCTCGCGCTGACTGGCGCTTCCGGGATGCCCTACGGCATCCGTCTGCTCGAATGCCTGCTGGCCGCCGGCTGCCGCGTGCAACTGCTCTATTCGCAGGTTGCCCAGATCGTCGCGCGGCAGGAAATGGACCTTGAACTGCCGTCGCGCGCCGGCGAAGCGCAGGCGCTGCTGCGCGAGCGCTACGCCGCGCTACCTGGCGAGCTCAAGGTCTATGGCCGCGACGAGTGGTTCGCGCCGGTCGCCAGCGGCTCGAACGCGCCCGACGCGATGGTCGTTTGCCCGTGCACCATGGGCACGCTGGCGGCGATCGCGCAGGGCCTGGCCAGCAAACTGATCGAGCGCGCCGCCGACGTGGCGATCAAGGAAGGCCGCAAGCTGATCCTGGTGCCACGCGAGACACCGTTCTCGGCGATCCACCTCGAAAATATGCTGCGCCTCGCGCGCGCCGGCGTCGTGATCCTGCCGCCGAGCCCCGGCTTCTACCACCGCCCGCAGCGCGTCGACGATCTCGTCGACTTCGTCGTCGCGCGGATTCTCGATCAACTCGCCGTTCCCCATGCCTTGATGACGCGCTGGGGAGAGGACGTGAACGAAGCATGAGTTGGCTTGGTTTCGCCCGTAGCGAAGCGGCGCCGGCCGAACTCGAGCAGATTGAAATCCCGCTGTTTCCGCTCAAAGCCGTGCTCTTCCCCGGCGGAGCCTTGTCGCTCAAGGTCTTCGAGCCGCGCTACCTCGACATGGCCGCCGCCTGCCTCAAGGACGCATCGCCTTTCGGCGCGTGCCTGATCGCCAGCGGTCAGGAAGTCGGCAAGACGGCAGTACCGCACGCAATCGGCACGCTGGCGCACATCGCGCAGGCCAACATGGAACAGCAGGGAATCCTGCTGCTCACGGTGCGCGGCGGTCGCCGTTTCCGCATCGTCACGCAGAATGCCGGAGCCGATGGACTACTGCACGCCCAGGTCGAGCTGCTCGCCGAGCCGGCACAGCAAATCGTACCGGCGGCGCAGCGAGCATTGCTGCCGCTGCTGCAAAAAATAGCGATCGACCTCGGCCCCGAGAAGATGCCCGGGCCGTATCTGTTCGACGACGCGGCCTGGGTCGGCTACCGCTTGAGCGAAGTGGTCCCGGTCCAGGTGCTGGCGAAACAAAAGCTGCTCGAACTTGACGACCCGGTGTCTCGGCTCGAGGTAATCTTCGCCTACCTGGCGCAACGCAAGCTGGTTTGATCGCCCCGGGCGACGGATCACCGCACGCTGGCCGATTTGCTGCCCGCTTTTGCGTTCACCTCGTTGCCCCAGCCGCCGCCGATGGCGCGGATCAGATTGACCGTCGCGCGGGCGCGCTCGGCGTCGAGAGAAACGGCAACGCGCTGCTGTTGCAGCACGCTGCGGTCGGCGTCGATCACCCCGAGGTAGCTGATCGATCCTTCGCGGAACTGGATCTGCGACAGGCGCGCCGCGCGCCGCGCCGACTGCACCGCCTCGCCCTGGGCCTGCGTTTGGTCGCCGAGCAGGCGCAGGTTAACGAGGTTGTCCTCGACCTCCTTGAAGGCGCGCAACACGCTCTGCCGATAGTTGGCCACGTCCTCCTGATAGGCGGCGGTCGCCCGATCGACCCCGGCCTGACGCGCGCCGCCGTCGAAGACCGGCAGCGACAGCATGGTGCCGACCAGCGGCCCGAGCAGAAAACTGCGGCTGCTCCACTTGAACAGGTCGCCGAGATCGGCGGACTCGTAACCGAAGGCGCCGGTCAGGTCGAAGCGCGGGAAGAACGCGGCGCGTGCCGTTCCGATGCGGGCGTTGGCGGCGGCCATCGCGCGCTCGGCGGCGGCGATGTCCGGGCGCCGTTCGAGCAGGTCCGACGGCAAGCCGGCCGGAACACTGACCGTTACCCGGGCCAGCGGCTGCGCCATCATGGCGAAGGCCGCCGGCGCCTGGCCGAGCAAGATGGCCAGCGCGTGTTCGGCGACGGCGCGCTGACGCGCGATGCCGACCGCCTCGGAGCGCGCCGAGGCGAGTTCGGTGCGTACTCGCGAAAGCTCAAGTTCGCTGATGTCTCCCTCGTCGAAGCGACGCTGAAAGAGTCTCAAGTTTTGCTCGCGCAGACTGACGGTATCGGCGTAAAGCGCCACCATGGAATCGAGTTCGCGCAGTGAGAAATAGGCCTGCGCGACGTCGGCCTGGATCGCCAGTTGCAGCGAGCGGAAGAGTGCTTCCTGCTGTTGCGTGGTGGCGCTCGCCGCATCGACGGTGCTGCTGATTCGACCGAATAGATCGGCCTCGTAAGCGACCGTCGCCTGCGCGCGCCACAGCGTACTGGCTTCGCTTTCGGCGTCGGCGGCCAGGCCCTGCGACGCCGGCGAGGCGCGCTGGCGGGTCGCTCCGGCGCCGACATCGACGCGCGGGAAGAGACCGGCGCGTGCGCCCTGCAGGACTGCTCTCGCCTGCGCCAGACGCGCCAGACCCGCCTGCAGGTCCTGGTTAGCGTCGGCAGCCTGCGCTTCGAGGCGGTCGAGCGTTGGGTCGGCGAAGACCGTCCACCAGTCGCCGCGCGCCACCGCCTCGGCTGGTTCGGCGGTCTTCCACTGACCGGCGAGCGCGGCTTCCTTGAACGCTGCCGGCGTATCGACGCTAGCTCGTTCGTACGGCGGCGCCACCGAGCAACCAGCCAGCGCCAGCAGTGCGGCGAGCAGCGGAAAAAGCCGGGGGGTCAATCGTTTGCTTTGCGACATCGCATATTCTCCTGCGGCTTAAGCCTGTTGGGGGGACGGTAAGTGGGTATTGGGCGCCAGCGGCGCTTCATGCGGCGCCGCCGAATGCAGTGCGTGGCGCTTGTTGAGCATGCGCAGCAGCACGTAGAAGACCGGCGTCAGGAAAAGCCCGAAAAAGGTCACGCCGAGCATGCCGAAGAACACCGCGACGCCCATCGCATGACGCATTTCCGCGCCGGCGCCGCTCGACACGACGAGCGGCACGACGCCCATGATGAAGGCGATCGAGGTCATCAGGATCGGGCGCAGGCGCAGGCGACTGGCGTCGATCGCCGCGCGCAGCGGGGTCGCGCCCTGCAGCTCGAGCTCGCGCGCGAACTCGACGATCAGGATGGCGTTCTTGCACGCCAGCGCAACGAGCACCATCAAGCCGATTTGGGTGAAGATGTTGTTGTCGCCGCCGGTCAGCCAGACGCCGGTGAGCGCCGCCAGGATGCTCATCGGCACGATCAGGATCACCGCCAGCGGCAGCGTCAGGCTTTCGTACTGCGCGGCGAGCACCAGGAAGACGAGCAACAGGCTGATCGGGAAGACCCAAATTCCGGCGTTGCCGGCCAGGATCTTCTGGTAGGTGAGGTCGGTCCATTCGAACTTGACGCCGCGCGGCAGCGTTTGCGCCGCGATGCGTTCGACCGCTGCCTCGGCCTGCGCCGACGAGAAGCCGGGCGCCGGGCCACCGTTGATGTCGGCGGCGGTATAGCCGTTGTAGCGAACGACCATTTCCGGCCCGAAGGTGGTGCGCACTTTGACCAAGGACGAGAGCGGGACCATCTCGCCCTGATTGTTGCGCGTCTTGAGTTGCAGGATGTCCTCCGGATGCGCGCGAAATTGCGCGTCGGCCTGGGCGCGAACCTGGTAGGTGCGGCCGAAGCGGTTGAAGTCGTTGACGTAGAGCGACCCTAGGTTGATTTGCATGGTGTCGAACACGTCGGTGACCGAAACGCCCTGCTGCTTGGCCTTGACGCGATCGAGATCGACGTCGAGCTGCGGCACGTTGATCTGGTAGCTGGAGAACATCGGCCCGAGTTCCGGCGCCTTGGCGGCGGCGGCGACGAAGGCATTGGCCGCGGCGTTGAGTTCGGCGTAGCCGAGCGCGCCGCGGTCTTCGAGCTGCAGCTTGAAACCGCCCAGGGTGCCCAGTCCCATCACCGGCGGCGGCGGGAAGACGGCGATGAAGGCTTCCTGGATCGCCGCGTACTTCTGGTTGAGCGCACCGGCGATGGCGCCCGCCGAGAGTTCGGCGCCGCGCCGCTCGGCAAAGGGCTTGAGCGTGGCGAAGACGATTCCGGCGCTCGAACTGTTGGTGAAGCCGTTGATCGACAGCCCCGGAAAGGCGATCGCGCTTTGCACGCCGGGCTGCGCCAGCGCGATCTCGCCCATGCGCCGGATCACCGCCTCGGTGCGGTCGAGCGAGGCGCCGCTCGGCAGCTGCGTGAAGCCGATCAGGTACTGCTTGTCCTGCGCCGGAACGAAGCCGCCGGGGACCAGGAAAGAAATGCCGACGGTGAGCCCGAGCAATACCGCGTAGACGCCCATCGCCTGCGCCTTGCGGCCGACGACGCCGGCGACGCCGCGGCCGTAGTTGTCGGCGGCGCGGCCGAAAAAGCGGTTGAAGGCAGCGAAAAAGCCACCCAGGTAGCGGTTCATCTGGCGCGTCAACCAGTCCGGTTCGGCGCCGTGGTCCTTGAGCAGTAGCGCGGCGAGCGCCGGCGACAGAGTCAGCGAGTTGAACGCCGAGATCACCGTCGAGATGGCGATGGTCATCGCGAACTGCTTGTAGAACTGGCCGGTGAGACCGGTCATGAAGGCCAGCGGGACGAAGACGGCGACCAGCGTCAGCGCGATGGCGATGATCGGCCCGGACACTTCATGCATCGCGCGGTAGGTCGCCTCGCGCGCCGAGAGGCCGGCCTCGATGTTGCGCTCGACGTTCTCGACGACGACGATCGCGTCATCGACGACGATGCCGATCGCCAGCACCATGCCGAACAGCGACAGCGCGTTGATCGAGTAGCCGAAGCCGAGCATCAGCGCGAAAGTGCCGACGATCGACACCGGCACCGCCAGCAGCGGGATCACCGACGCGCGCCAGCTTTGCAGGAAGACGATCACCACCAGCACCACCAGCGCGATGGCTTCGAGCAGCGTATGAACGACGGCCTCGATGCTGGCGCGAACGAACTGCGTCGGGTCGTACTCGATGCGGTACTCGACCGACGCCGGGAAATCCTTGGCCAGTTCGGCCATCGTTGCGCGCACCTGCGAGGATACCGCCAGCGCGTTGGCGCCCGGCGCCTGCATGATTCCCATGCCGATCGCCGGCTGGTTGTCGAGCAGCGAGCGCAGGCCGTACTCGGCTGCGTCGAGCTCGACTCGGGCGACGTCGGCAAGCCGCGTGACGCTGCCGTCGCTCGATGATTTGAGGACGATCTCGCGAAAGTCGTCTTCGCTCTGCAGACGGCCGCGGGCGTTGACCGAAAACTGCATCTCGGTGTCCGGCAGGCTGGGCGAAGCGCCGATCACACCGGCGGCGACCTGGACGTTCTGCTCGCGGATCGCGCGCACCACCTCGCTGGCCGTCAGGCCGCGCTGCGCGACCTTCTGCGGGTTGAGCCAGACGCGCATGGCGTAATTGCCGGCGCCCCAGACGCTGACTTCGCCGACGCCGGTGAGGCGCGCCAGGCGGTCCTTGACGTTGAGCACCGCATAGTTGCGCAGATAGGTGGCGTCGTAACGATCGTCGGGAGAGACGAGGTGCACCACCATGGTCAGCGTCGGCGAGCTCTTGACGGTCGTCACGCCGAGCCGTTGAACGTCCTCGGGCAAGCGTGGCAGCGCCTGCGAGACGCGGTTCTGAACGAGTTGCTGGGCCTTGTCCGGATCGACGCCGAGCTTGAAATTGACGGTCAGTGTCAGATTGCCGTCGCTATTGGTCTGCGACTGCATGTAGAGCATGTTCTCGACGCCGTTGATCGATTCCTCGAGCGGCGAGGCGACCGTCTCGGCGATCACCTTGGGGTTGGCACCCGGATACTGGGCGCGGACGACGACCGACGGCGGAACGACTTCAGGGTATTCGGCGATCGGCAATTGGAACAGCGCCAGCACGCCGGCCAGCAGGATCAGAATCGACAGCACGCCGGCGAAGATCGGCCGGTCGATGAAGAATTTAGAGATATTCATGGTCGCTTAGCCCTTGTCCACCGGCGCAGCGGCGCCGCCCATCAGTACCTTGTTGGGCTGCACCGTGTCGCCGGGACGAACGCGCTGCAGGCCGTTGACGACAATGGTCTCGCCCGCCTTGAGCCCGCTTTCGACGACGCGCTGACCGTCGTGCACGCCGCCCAGTTGCACCTCGCGGTAGGCGGTTTGATTGCCTTCGCCAACGACCAGCACGAAGCGCTTGGCCTGGTCGGTGCCGACCGCTTTCTCATCGATCAGCACGACCTCGCGCGGAGTCGCGCCGCCGAGCCGGACGCGCGCGTAAAGACCGGGGACCAGGCGGCCGTCCGGGTTGTCGACGATGGCGCGCAGGCGGATCGTTCCGGAACTGCTGTCGAGGCGGTTGTCGACCGAAGCGAGGCGCCCTTCGAGCGAATAGCCGTCGTCGTCGGCGAGGCCCAGATGGATCGGCAGCGCCTTGCCTTGGGCGCGATTGACGACCTTGAGGTAACTCTGTTCGTCGACGTCGAAGGCGGCGTAAATGCGCTCGGCCGAGACCAGCGTCGTCAGCGCCGGCCCGTTGCCCGGCGCAACCAGGTTGCCGACGGTCACTTCGGCGCGCGAAACGCGGCCGGCGATCGGCGCCGTGATTCGCGTGTAGTCGAGATTGAGCTGCGCCACACGCGACGCCGCCTTGGCGCCCTGGACGTTGGCGACGGCTTCACGCGCGGCGTTCTGCTTCTCGTCGAAGTCGCGACGGGCGATGGCGTTCTCGGCGAGCAAGCGCTCGCCGCGCGCCAGATCGCTGGCGGTGTAGGCGGCGCGCGCCTCGGTGGCGGCGAGTTGCGCTTGCGCACGCGCCAGTTCGGCGGCGAAGGGGCGCGGATCGATGGTAAATAGCAGATCGCCCTTGCGAACCAGGCTGCCGTCCTTGAAATGGACAGCAGTCAGGATTCCCGAAACTTGCGGATGGATGTCGACGCGCTCGATCGCTTCGAGGCGGCCGGAATACTCCTGCCACTCGGTGACGGCGCGGCTATCGACTTGCGCGACGTCGACGGTGGCGGCGGCCGACGCCGCCGGTGCCGGCGCGGCAGCGGCGTGTGCGTGATAGACGGCGAGTCCGCCGCCGAGGCTGAACAGCGCGGCCAGAGTGGCGGCGAGTACGAAGCGTTGTTGACGTTTGGGCATGACGATTCCTTGGTTAACCACGGGCGAGTGAGGCGTGGTGAATGGATGGGAGGGAGGCGTAGAGGCGGTGACGCAGGAAGTGGGCAACTTCGTCGAGCGCCGGCGGGTGGGCGGCGAGCGCCGCATGGGTGATACCGGCGAAGCGCACCACCTGGGTCGGCACGCCGGCGCCGATCAGCGCCGCCGCGTAGCTCTCCGCCTCGTGGTGCAGCACGTCGCAGCCGGCGGTGACGATCAGCGCCGGCGGCAGGCCGGCCTGGCGGACCGAGGCCAAGGGAGAAGCGTAGGGATGGAGGCGCTGGCGCGACTGCGGCAGGTACTGCTGGTACCAGTTCGCGCAGGTCGCCGCGGAGAGATCCGAGCGCAGGCGCGCGGCGTCGCCCAGCCGCGTCATGCTCGGGTCAAGCAACGGGCCGATCAGTGCCTGAGCGGTGATCGCCGGGCCGTTGCGGTCGCGCGCGATCAGCGTCAGGCTGGCAGCGAGGTTGCCGCCTGCATCGTCGCCAGCGACCGCCAGTCGGCTCGCATCGCCGCCAAAGCGCTCGATCTGGTCGACCACCCATAGCGCCGCGCAGTGGGCATCTTCGGGCGCCGCCGGGAAAGGTCGCTGCGGCGCCAGCGCATAACCGACGGCCAGCACCAGTGCCGGGCAGCGCTCAGCGATAGCGCGCGCCGGCGCGTCGGCATCGTCCACGCTGCCGCCGACGAAGCCGCCGCCGTGGAAATAGAGCACGACCGGCAGCAGGCCAACGGCGGCGTCCGGCCGGTAAAGGCGCAAGGGGATGTCGCCGGAGGGACCGGGAATCGAGAAATCGTCCGAGCGTGTCGCCGTCGGTAAGAGACTTGTTTCCATCATGCTGGCGCAGTGCTTCTGCCGAAAGTTGAAGTGGAGTAATTCTCTCTAGTATTTTCGGCTGGATAAATACTCTGATTTCGACAATACTATTCGCCACGAGCAAACAATCGAATCAACCATGGAGAAGGACGATGGATCGTTTTCAAGCCATGCAGGTGTTCACGGCAGTTGTCGATGCCAACAGCTTTACGCGCGCCGCCGATAATCTGGCCCTGCCGCGGGCGACGGTGACGACGATCATCCAGAACCTCGAGGCACTGCTCCAGGTCCGCCTGCTTAACCGCACCACCCGCCGCATCAGCCTGACGCCCGACGGCGCCGCCTATTACGAGCATTGCGCGCGAATCCTCGGCGAGGTCGAGGAAACCGAGTCGTCGTTCCGCGACGTCGCGCGCGGACCCAAGGGGCGGCTGCGCATCGACGTGCCGTCGGTGATCGGCCGCCAGATCCTGATTCCACGCCTCTGCGACTTCCATTGCCGCTACCCTGAGGTCGACCTGGTGATCGGCATGAGCGACCGGCCGGTCGATCTGGTTCGCGAGGCGGTCGATTGCGTGATCCGCGTCGGCGAGTTGCAGGACTCGACGCTGGTCGCGCGCCGCATCGGCACCTTCAGCATGATCACCTGCGCCGCCCCCGATTACCTCGAACGCCACGGCGTCCCGCAGCGCATCGACGACCTGCAGAACCACCTGGCAGTACATTATTTCTCGACGCGAACCGGCCGGACCATCGACTGGGATTTCGTCGTCGACGGCGTCGTGATGCCGGTCAAGATGCGCGGCAGCATCTCGGTCAACGACGCAGAAGCCTACGTAACTTGCGCCGTACAGGGCTTCGGTCTGATCCAGCCGGCCTACTTCATGGCGCTGCCGCATCTCGAATCAGGGGCGCTGGTCGAGGTACTGCCGCACCTGCCGCCGTCGTCGACGTCGATCTCGGTGGCCTATCTGCAAAACCGCCACCTGTCGCCCAAGGTCCGCGCCTTCGTCGACTGGGTCGCCGATCTCTTCGGCCAATGCCCGCTGCTCGGCGGTGCCGAGCGCGCCGCCGAGCAATGCGGCATGGCCGTCACGGCCGGCTTCAACACGCTGCGCAGCGAGGTCGAACAGCGCAACGTGGCCGAACGGACCGGCTATTTGGAATAAAGCGGGATCCGATTTTCGTGCCTGTTGCCGCACCGCGACGGCAACGCACCAAGCAGATAGTCACTCATGCAGGCGACGTCACACTACGACAGGCAGTTCACGACCCACAACGATCATTCAGGTTTTTCGCCAAAATAACAGCAATGCGCGTGAAAGCCGACGGCCATGGAAAATGGCACGCTCAGTGGTAATCCTGCTCGCGTTGATGACGTACCGCTAGAATCAGTGCCATATCGGCGCCTTCGTCATAGCTGTAAAGCGCCAGATACCCGGATTGGCCGCGGGAAATGATCAGTTCGCGCAAACCGTGTGACAACGGCCGACCCATACGCGGATGCCGTTCCAGAACCGTCAGCGCATCGAGAATCAAGTCGATGGTTTCAATAGCGCATTCAGCGTCAACCTCCAGAAGAAAGTCAGCCAGACGCTCCAAGTCATCTGCTGCTTCCGGCGCTAGCAGCCAGCGCGTCATGCGCTGGTTTTCACACACTCAGCAATGGCCTGTGCCGACGGGCGCGTAGCAGACTGCCCCCGCACACGGCAACGCAGATAGTCCGCAAAAGCCGGGCCATCGATGACCTGGCCGGTGGCGATCACTTGCGCGCGTGCCGTCAGTGCCTGTGCCACAAAAGCTGCCTCCGCCTCTGCCTGCTCCAACTCGGCACCGATGGCCTTGATCATGAAGGCGTGGGGGGTAATGCCTTGGCCGGCAGCAACCTCCAGCAGGCGGTGACGCGTTGCCTCATCCAGTTTGACCGACAGATTGGGCATGGCAAACCCCTCGTTTCAACGGTGTTGATATCTTACTACCCAAAAATCACTTCTGCAATTCTTCCTGGGTGACAAGCAAAGGGGGCCGCATCGCTAAAATTCAAAGCGATGCTGACTACTGACAAGGGGTGAAATTCTCGAAAGAGGGGCTTCGTGTTGCGCTATTCATTGGTGACGCCACCAAAACCGACGCGGGGTCGGGCGTCTCGTGACGACCCCTATGTGCACACCCCAACTATTCGCATGTCCCCCCGAGAATCGCAGCACCGGCCGCTGTTCAGGCCGGCGATGCTGCGCATAGTTACAACGTCTTCAGGAAACGCATGAGTGAATCCGGCGCCTGGTACCGACGTATTCGTGTGTCGGG
>Ga0316604_10003212_pt1 | contig 11650 bp, 8 predicted proteins | sample OWC_soil_day20_C_FD_207650 | JGI IMG/M metagenome (GOLD analysis project Ga0316604, IMG submission 207650) | Wetland soil microbial communities from Old Woman Creek delta, Ohio, United States - OWC_soil_day20_CT | ecosystem: Environmental > Terrestrial > Soil > Wetlands | place: USA: Ohio... | reverse complement strand
CCCCAGAAGACCTCTTGAGCTTTTTTGATTATCTTTGCTCCTGCTTGCTCTGCTTTTTTAAGTACCACATCTACATCTTCAATGCTTTTTGCATTATGTGCTAAAGTAATTCCTGAAAATCCTGATCTTTCAAAAATGTTACCTTAATGAACATATTTCGTATGCTCTAAGCTAGACTATTTCTTGGGAACAATTTTTTCAAGATTGTTCATATACGGTCTAAGTACTTTTGGAATGTTTACACTACCATCCTCGTTCTGATTCACTTCAAGTAGCGGTATCAATATCCTTGGCGAAGCAACGCCCGTATTATTAAGAGTATAGGCAAACCGAAGCATACCATCTTTATCTCGGTACTTGATATTTGAACGTCTTGCCTGAAAGTCATTAAGCGTCGAACAAGAATGTGTTTCACAGTAGGCATTTCTACTGGGCATCCACGTCTCGACCTCGTGCTTTCTCACTTGACCAATCCCGATTTCCCCCGTACAAGCCAAAGCCACCCTATAGGGAAGTTCAAGAGCTTGGAGTATCTCTTCAGTATTGTTCAGTATCTCATAGTGAAGACGTTCGGCTTGCGCATCATCAGCCCTGCAAAGTATAACCTGCTCTACCTTTTGAAACTGGTGTACCCTGTATAAGCCTCTTGTGTCTTTACCATATGTTCCAGCTTCACGTCGAAAGCACGTCGAATATCCAGCATACTTTTTGGGCAGCTCATCATAGTTTAATATTTCGTTCTGGTGGTAAGAAACAAGAGCAACCTCAGACGTACCAATAAGAAACAATTCATCTTCCTGGAGCTTATACGCCTGCTCATAACCAATAGGAAAATATCCCGTTCCCTGCATTGCACTTTCTTTTACCATCAAAGGTACAGTCATTGGAGTAAACCCTTTTGCTACAAGTCGATCTATCACAAATCGACATATAGCCATTTCCAACAATACCCCCTCATTCTTTAAGAAGTACGCTCTGCTGCCTGCAAACTTAACTGCCCTGGGTACATCCACCAAATCAAGAGCTTCTGTCAATTGAATATGATCCTTTGGAATAAAATCAAATTTAGGCATTTCCCCCCACTTTCTAATTTCAACATTATCTGCCTCATCCTTACCGATAGGCACTTCAATTGCTGGAACACTGGGGACGGTCAGCATTATATCATCAAATTCTTTTTTCATTACAGAAAGATTGCCTTCTAGACCCAATAATTTTCCTTTGACCGCCTTGACCTTTTCAATTATGGCACACTCTTCATTTTCCGTTATATCGCGAATTTGCTTTGACAAACTGTTCCTTTCAGCTCGTAAAGAGTCCACTAATGTAGTTAGCTCCCTAATTTGAATGTCCAACTCCAGAAGCCGGTCAATGTCCGTGTTCATTAACTTATCTGTTACAGCCTTTTTAACATGGTCGGAATTATTTCTTATATAGTTAATATCCAGCATATTACCTCTCCTCTTGTTTAACATCATTCAAAAAAAACAAAAAACCCTTCATCCCCGAAAACAATCAAGGACGAAAGGTAATCTTCCGTGGTACCACCTAGTTTAGTTAGAAATACTCTAACTCACTTTTATGCACGATAACCAATGCAACCGGTTTAGTTCCTCACTAACGTCTCAAGGGTGGATTTCATAATATCCTCTGGTTGATTTGCACCAAACATCAACTCTCTTATTCAGAGCATTTATTACTTTTCCTATCATTGACTTATCATGTTAAAATTTCCAAATGTAATTTAATACATTTTATACTATTCTGCAAAATAATTCAAGAATATATTCACTGAATTTTTGAGAATTATCTAATATACTTACTGCAAGAAAAATGTTAATTTTCGTGAATACCACTATCGTAAAAGATATCGAAACTATATATGATAGAATTACTATACTTGAAAATTCTTAATAGAATCGTCCTAGCTATTCACCTCATTTTATAAATCTGCCCACTCCCTAACGCTATTTAATATTTCCAAAAGCCTATTATCAAATAGTTCTTGCTTATCTACTTTATATTTATTCCGGATAAAACTAAACAGCTTGCCTCCATCGATCTTATCGTTTGTACAGATGTCTTCAGATGGAAAATCCAACATCCACTTATACCTTGGAAATAAGTGAAAGTGGAAATGACTAGTTTCTTCACCTAAACTAAGTATGTAAACCCTATCAATGTCTTTTTCTTTAATAAGAACTTCAATTATTGCCTTAGAAAGGTTTGCTATTTGAGATAGCTCTTCTGGCTCTAATTGTTCCAACCCCTCCACATGCCTTACTGGTGACAGAATGAAATACCCGCCTATATTTATATCCAAACAATGGTGTAGGATAACAAAATTGTTCTTGTAGATAATCCCTCCCGGTGGTATTACTTCTTTATTTATAATCCGGCATGTAATACAAATAGTATCCACCCCTAATCCCTTACTTTTAGTAACCTAACTCTACTTGGCTTAGATAAGCATCGTTTTAATTTACCAATTTTCATAATGGATTATTTCCTCAAGTTCCTTACGTGGGCGAGGGGCTGGTTTTTCATCGGTATAACCAACAGTGATAACGCCAACTACATATTTGTCAGAAGGGATGCTTAAGATTGGTCTGATTTCCTTTTGGGTAAACCAAGCAACCCAGCAAGTACCTAAATTTAGATTGCTGGCTTCAAGTATAATATGTTCTACTGCAATTGACGTATCTCTTATAATTTGCTTAACCTCTTCCTGTGGACTATGTTCATCCAAGGTTAAGTGTATATCATCATTTATTCTGGAGCGAATATCTGCAACACAAACGATAAAAACTGGAGCGGATAGCATCCATTTTTGGGCATGGGATGTTTCGGCTAGTTTTTGTTTGGTCAATTCGGATTTTACGACGATAAAATGCCATGGTTGTGTATTGCTTCCTGATGGAGCGAGTCTTGCGCTCTCAATTAATTGAATGATTTTGGCATCCTCTACTGATTTTTTAAGATATTTTCTTATGCTTCTACGCATTTTAATTTGTTCCATCCTATACATGTACTCCCTTCTATTGATACTTTATAGTGCCCCCCAAGATCAAAACACGGGCTATATTACCCTATAACATTTATATACAATTTACATACAAAAAATCCTGCAATCATTTATATCTCGCAGGATTTTTCGCCATTACTAGTGATTCCGTTATAGCTGCGTTATCTTACTGGAACCCGATTAAGACATCGAAGTTACAATACGGGTAAGATCATCTCCGGAAATGACTTCCTTCTCTTTTAAAAACTGTGCGACCTCATGTAAAACAGCAATGTGTTCGGTGAGAATCTGCTTAGCTGTATTTTGTGCTTCATCCAGCAACCGATGAATTTCTTGATCGATATGTAAAATGGTAGCAGGACTTAAATCCTCTCGTCCTGAAATCCCACTTCTTAGATAGGTCCCTGTAGTATTCGCATAGCGAACCGGTCCTAGCTTTAGGGACATCCCGAACTCAGTAATCATACGCCGTGCCATTTCTGTAGCTCGTTCAAGGTCATTGGAAGCACCGGTAGAGGCTTCCTGAAAAATAATGAGTTCTGCCGCCCTTCCGCCAAGCATTACGGCGATGCGTGCCTTAAGTTCATTCTCTCCGATAAGATAGCGATCTTCTTCCGGCATCTGCATGGTATAGCCCAGCGCACCTTTTGCAGTTGGGATAATGCTGATTTTGTGAACCGGATCGGTTCCAGGAAGATAATAAGCAGTAAGTGCGTGGCCAACCTCATGATAAGAAACCTTAGACCGAATCGCATCGGAAAGGGGCGTTTTTCGCTGCAGTCCGGCTACAACCCGCTCGATAGCTAAATCAAAATCAGCCATAGAAATTGTCTTAGTCCCTTGCCGGATGGCTAGTAAGGCAGCTTCATTGGCAAGATTGGCTAATTCCGCTCCTGAGAAACCAGCTGTTATCTTAGCGAGACGTTCGAGATTTACATCATCGCCAAGGGGCATGCTGCGAGTATGAATGGTTAGAATTTCAAGACGACCTGGCTCAGTAGGTAAATTTACTTGAATCTGTCGGTCAAAACGACCTGGTCGTATCAATGCAGCATCCAGGATTTCCGGTCGATTGGTGGCTGCCATGATGACCACACCAGAATTAGCCGCAAATCCGTCCATTTCCGCCAACAACTGATTCAAAGTATTTTCCTGTTCGCTGTTTCCGCCTATCCCTGCTACACTCGTCCGTGCTTGTCCAATGGCATCAATTTCGTCAATAAAGATAATACAGGGAGCCTTCTTTTGTGCCTGTTCGAAAAGATCTCGTACCCTTGCAGCTCCTACCCCGACAAACATTTCAACAAAACTTGAACCGGTAAGAAAGAAAAATGGAACTTCCGCCTCTCCCGCTGTCGCTTTAGCGAGAAGCGTTTTTCCTGTTCCAGGTGAACCAGCAAGAAGCACCCCTTTGGGCAGCTTCGCTCCCATTTTGCTAAACTTCTCTGGATTTTTCAGATATTCAATGATTTCCCGCAATTCAACTTCTGCTTCGCCGACCCCGCCGACATCACTGAATTTAATACCAATCATTTCTCCGCTAATCTCATGAGCTTTACTTTTTCCCAGGGACATGGCGTTAGGCCCACCGCCTCCCATCCGCTTAAAAATGAAGTACCAGATTAAGAATAAAGGTAGTAGGGGCAGAATAAATCCAAATAGGGTTGAAAGTAAACTTTTCGTTGGAGCTTGAGCCGAAAAAGCTACTCCCGATGCAATCAGGCGATCCACCAAGTCTGGATCAGTGACTGCCACAACATTAGCGGCAGTTTCTTTTTGATTTTCCGTGGCTTTCAACGTAAAAACAATACGGTCGCCACTCAAAATAACCTCATTAATCTTGTTCTCCTTTAAATCCTGGAGGAAAACATTGTAGCTGACCTCTGTTTCGCGGATAATGAATGGTTTATAAACAAGATCGTTAAAGAGCCAAGTTGCCAGCATGGCGATAATAAGATACCCTGCGGAAAAACTTCGTTGTTTGTTATCCATATGATCCTCCTTTTGGGCTTTTCTTATTATCATGTACATGATAGGGAAAAATTATGATTAGCAATAACCGCCCCTTTTAATCACCTGGTATCTTTATTTGACAAGGCTAAAGACCCGCGAAAATCCCGGTATTTTTCCAGTTCTAGCTCCGCCTCAAATTCTTCATTTCTCGTTTGAGCTTTTTTATTTCATATTGAGAATTGTTAAGTGCGCTTCCAGGTATGGAAACGCACTTAATAGATTCAATGTCGTCCTGCTATTATTTTATTTACATTTAAAATCAGCAATAGCTGAATTTAGCTCAGCAGATGTTTGTGCCAGAGATTGGCTAGAGGAGGCAATTTCCTGCATGGTGGCCGATTGTTCTTCTGTGGCGGCAGAGGCGGTTTGTGTTTCTGCTGCATTTTCTCTACTAATTTTATCAATGTCCTGCATAGAGGAGACCATACTATGACTGCCTGCAGCAATTTGATCAATTGATACGGCTATTTCCTGAATTTGTGCGGATAGTTGTTCTACCGAGGAGGCAATGTTCTGGAAACTATCCCCTGCCAATTCTACTACTTTGATACCTTCTTTGGCACCTTGACTGTTAGCGCTGGTTGCACTAATAGCTTGCTGCATATCTATTTGATTTTTTTGAATCAGAGCCGCAATTTTTTTTGCTGCTTGATTGGAGTCTTCAGCCAACTTGCGTACTTCTTCGGCCACTACGGCAAACCCACGACCGGCTTCACCCGCACGGGCGGCTTCAATCGCTGCGTTAAGTGCCAACAAATTGGTTTGTCCAGTAATTGATGAAATTAAGCTGACGATTTCGCCAATTTCCTGTGCCCCTTTGCCTAGTTCGCCAATAGTTGTCTGAACCGTTTCGGCTTCGGCAACAATTTTTTTCATCTGGAAGGCCGCACGTTCAATTGCCTCATGGCCTTGTCCAGTAAATTGGGATGTCTCTTCCGTAATTGCGTTAATCTTTTTACTGGTATCGGCAATTTGCTGGATGTGTCCTGACATTTCTTTTACTACATCTGATACTTGGTGTACTGCCAGAGACTGCTGTTCCGATCCTTCCGCTATATATGTGACTGAACCTGCCACCTGATTGGCTGATTCGGCAGATTGTTGGGCAACTGCGGTTAATTGCTGGCTCGCCGCAGCAACCGTTTCCGAACGACTTTGCACATTGCCGATAAGATTGCGCAAACTCTTGCCCATATCCTTGAAAGCATCGGCTAGTTGCCCAATTTCATCGTTTGTGTGAATGTTTACATCCCGTTGCCGCAGATCACCGCTTGCCAGCATGAGAGCTTCATCTTTGAGACGGGTTATTGGCTGGGCAAATTGTTTGCTGAGGAAGAATACCAATAATCCAGACAGAAGGATTGCAGCTAAGGTAATCGTAATGAGCAGTTTGGTCAGAGTACCGACTTCACGGGCAACTTCCGCTTCCGGTGCTGAAACCGTAAGAATCCAGTGTTGATTGCCAGGAAGATTAATGGGAGTAAATACACCGAAACAAGGTATATTATTAATCGAGGTAAAGGTCCCCTTGACTTGCTGCCCGCTTTCACCGACTGTTCTGAGCAAAGTTATAAAACGATTGTCAATTTCGCTTATACCTAACTTAAGATCAGGGTTAATCTTCTTTTCTAATAAATTTAACGTTCCTACCAGCTCGGTATTATTATGTGCGAGTAAAAGCCCTGACTGATCGATAATTTCACCATAGCCCGAGTCTTTAAATTTAATCTCCTTCACAAGTTCATTCAAAATTTCCAGTGATGTAGTGCCGTTGAGAAGTCCTACCAGATTACCATTATCCAATATTGGTATAACAATCACTACTGTAGCTTTTTTGGTTTCTTTGCCAATCAAAGGCTCAGAAATTACTACTTGTTTAGTCTTAATTGCTTGCTGCAGATAGTCACGATCAGCTAAGTTGATAATTTTGCCATCAAACCGCACAGTTGTTCCATCCAGATATACAAAATTAATCCCGTCAAACTTGCTGCCATTGCGCTTCAAAGCTCCATCCAGAGCAGCAACCATTTTTTCCCGATCGCTATCAGGGCGAATATTCGGATTATTGATTACTCCCTGAAGGTAGTTAACCCTTTGTTCAATTGAATTTTCAATTCGTTTTGCGTAATCAATGCCAATTGCTTTTACGGTATCGTCAACACTTACCGAAAGAATTTGTTTGGAAAAATAGTAACTCAATCCTGCTAAGGCTCCTAATGAAATAAGCATGATAGTTAGAACCATTACTAATAATCGAGTTCGAATGTTTTTCAAAAAATGACACCTCCTAATTCATTGTTACTAGTTTACAGGGCACAAACACCCTTTCCCCGTAAGAGCCGAAAAGACATTTCGTTCTTTACACAACCGTATTTTTCAATGTGCCGATGCCGGTAATTATCAGTTCCACTTCGTCCCCCGGCTTTAGAAATGTAGGCGGATTCATATTTGCCCCTACCCCATCGGGCGTGCCTGTAGCAATAATATCGCCAGGCTCGAGAGTTATGCCTGAGGAAATTGTACTGATCAGTGTGGGTATATCAAAGATAAAGTCTCTTGTGCTACCGTTTTGTCTTACTTCACCATTTACCTTTGTACTGACAGTCAGATTATTGACAGAAGGGATGGCATTCTTATGAACCAGATATGGGCCCATCGGCGCCGAGCCATCCAGGCTCTTGCCTCGAAACCATTGTACATGTTGTTTTTGCAAATCCCGCGCCGTGATATCATTTATAATCGTGTAGCCAAATACATAGTCCATCGCATCCTCTTTGCTTACATATGTAGCTTTTTTACCAATAATAACTGCTAATTCTGCTTCGTAATCTAAGGCACTCGTAATTTGCTTATGACTATTAATTGAGTCCCCAGGGCCAATTACTGTTGTCGGAGCCTTAGTAAAAATAACAGGATATTTAGGATTGACGCTATTAGGGTCGGCATAGTTTTTTGCAATGCAGAAAATATTTTTGGTCGGTCTGGGAATAGGTGCCATAATGGGAACACTTTTTACCGGAATCAACAGTGAAAAATCCTTGTCGGCATCTACTTGACCCGCCAATTCACTAATTCGTTTCAAAGCGGCATCACCTTGTTGGATCAGTGTAAGCATGGTATTTGCCAGCGTGATTTCACCGTAATAATGTTGTTCTGCAGCAAGCAAGGGAATTATATTTTCCTTTTCTGCAGTCAACAAACCAATTGCTTGCAGACCATTTAATTCATACGTTAAAAAATACATAGTTTCTCCTCCTTCGTTGCATCCGAGTCAAACGCCCGCCGCTATAGACGAAATCAGTTCAGGTGGAGCAATCTCCCCCACCTGAACTACATACTGAATTCACTAAAGCGGAGATAGATCCGCCTAGAATTTTACGTCTAATTCAGCCTTCCAAATTGTGTTATCATTGGCAGCATTAGCAGCCTCCTTATCATCAACAGTCATTCTCTGTATATAGAATGTCGCTGCTGGTGAAAGGGCATAATTAATTCTGGCATCAGATATCTTTTGCGCATGATTCGTATTGGGGCCTGCTGCACCTTCAAGCATTGCATATCGATTAAAGATAGCATTTTTTTGAGCATCTAAATATTGGTATGATACATTCCATTGGCCTTTTTTCTTTAATACTTGATCCCCATACACTATTTTTGTAGCACCAAAGCTTCCCTGACTATCCACACTGTTATTAGCATATTCAAAGGATAATCCCACCTTTGGTGTTGCAAGAAAGCCAATATTGGCAAAGGTATACTTTAATAAATCAACATCCGTCTTATTATTTTTGAAATCAGCATAACCAACCTGATAATTCATCTCCTTCACTTTGCCATTTAAAATTATCGATGCTATGTCAGCATTATTAAAATCTGTTCCCGATTTATTACCCCATCCAGTAAAACCTTTGAGTGTTACCCCTCTGTAAAAGCTACCATATTGTGCCGTAACAGCTGCACCTTTACCTAACCCATTTAATTTATAACTAATTTTTCCACCGCCATAGCTATAGAAGGTACTATCCACAATAATATTCATAGGATCAATTACCAATGCCTGTTCCCCTAAAGTAAGTACTGTATTACTACCAAGATTTGCCGTGTAATAATACCTATCTATGAGATTGCTGTAAGTATCACTGGTGCCATTAGCACTTACCTGATTATCGCCACCCGTGTTAGTGAATGAGTCATTGAAAAGATTATTTTTGTTAGGTGCTTTGGTCACAAAACGAAAACCAACAAAAGAATCTGCATCAACCTTGATTTTACCATCTAACCGAATGCGGTATGCATTGGTAACCGAGCTGGCTGTGCCAGCTTTAAGATAATCCACATTTCGGTATCTATTACTGAACATCCCAGAAAATGATACCTTGGACTGTTCTGTTGCTTTAGACGGTACTGCAACTTTAGACATTTTCCCCTGTTCTTGCTCTAGTTTAGCCAAACGTTGCTCCAGACTCAAAATTTTTGTTGCCTGCGCTTCTTCATTTGCAGGATCTGCATAGACACTGGTGCTAAGATTGATACTAAACATAACTGCCAGTAGCATGATCGTTTTTTTCTTCATAAATAACGCTCCTCTTTAATAAGTTTTGTAAGCAAGAATCCACCATTGTTTCCAAAACTTATTTTATTTTTAAACGCTTATAGGAACCCCCAGTTGTATACACTGTACTAAGCTAAATGTACAACCATTAGCAGATCTCCAACTAAGCCTAAGCCCAAGGTATCAAGTTTCGTCCCGCAAGTAACTGCGCATCAACTCCTGACACAGCAAGGAATCCCCACGAAACAAGTGCCACCCCTTGTCCATTTTTCTGCCATAACTGCACCTGCAACTAAACTGTAAGAGCAAACGCACATCCTTGCAACGAAAAAGGATCTTTCTCTTTAGGCTCCGTGTCCTATCTCTGATTAACGTCGGGTACAATCTTGGCGATGCTCAAGGTGAGATTTCTTCAAGAACGCGACCTTTTGTTTCTATCATGAAACGCCAACATACAATTGCAGCAATGAAGGCAACACCTGCGAAAACTGAGAATACCGAAGATATACCACCAGCTGCTACGAGATTTCCAACGATCATCGGACCTGCGGCAGAACCGAGCCGCAGCCATGCGCTCCCAAATCCGTTGCCGATCGCGCGAATACGAGTGGGATATAGTTCAGCAGAATAGAGATACAAAGAGAACGTTACTGTTTGCAGGCAGGCATAGACGAGTGTGCAGAAGAACCATGCCTGAGTTGGGGACACCACGCCCATTACCGACATAATAGTCAACGGTATGATAGACAAACTGAATGCTGCGATATACCACTTCCTGCGGCCTACCTTGTCTATATAAAATGCGCAGAGAATTGAAGCGGCAACACCAAACGCCTGGGTACAAGAGCTATAAAACAGACTTGTATCCAGAGGTAGTTTGAAAACTGTTTTGTAAAGGGTAGGCAGCCAAGTAGCCAGCCCATTGTTTATCATATAGGCAGCTAACCACAAAACCCAAATCATTAAAGTTCGTGGACGGTAGAAGCTGGAGAACAATTCTGTCCAATTCCCTTTTTCTTCTTTAGCCTTAGTAGTCGCTTGCTCAATACATACATCTTCTTGGACAGGCGATAGGGTTTGGCCAGCTTTCTCAGCCTCCCGTTCCAAACGCTCTATGATGGCAGTCGCTTCGGCGATACGCCCCTTACTGATTAACCACCGCGGCGATTCCGGCATGAAAAACCGTAATGGCAAAGTTGCTAATGCGGGTATAACACCAATGAAAAACATCGCTTGCCAGCCATAGGCCGGTATTACAAAGTAGCCTGCCACAGCAGCCATCATTAGCCCGATAGGAAATAGCACCTCATAAAGCAAGAAAAATTTCCCGCGTTTATTTGCACCAATGAATTCATTGATATAGGCACTGGCAACAGGAACTTCTCCCCCTGTTCCAATTCCTTGTATGAAACGAAATACCACCAATGCCATTGCGCCCCAGGCGTAAATGCAGGCAAAACTCATAGCTGCAAAAATTAATATGGTAATAAGCAGAGAATTAAGTCGCCCCCACCGTTGGGCAACCCAACCGAATAATAAGGCTCCAACTAACTGACCGATATATCCTATTGAAATGATAACTCCAACTTCTGCTGGTGCTAGATGCCACTGTCCAATAAGCACAGGCAACACAAAGGCAATGGCCAAGGTGTCAAAACCATCGAACAGTGTTGCAAAGCCAACTATCACTCGCATCAAGATGAGAGACCTTGTCATTGGAAGGCGTTCCAGGCGAGCAAGTAAGTTTTCGGGTCGTATATTAACACTGATGGACTTAGAATCTGTCATCATGTAATCTCCTCTCAATTCTGATTTTTCTAACTATAAAACTAGACATAACACATCCCTTTTAAGAGGCTGGGAAGCCTATTAACCTGCCTAACATCCACAAGTAACAACGTGATGAAATTCTGATCAGCAGCAAAATACCACGTTTTTCCTTACCGATTACACATTGGACAAAAACTAATAAATCTCCTAAATTATAATTTTGAATGCTTTGTTAGACAGAATATTAAGTTTATTCTTTATATAATTAAACACCAGCATTCTATATGCTT
>Ga0316604_10003210_pt1 | contig 11656 bp, 9 predicted proteins | sample OWC_soil_day20_C_FD_207650 | JGI IMG/M metagenome (GOLD analysis project Ga0316604, IMG submission 207650) | Wetland soil microbial communities from Old Woman Creek delta, Ohio, United States - OWC_soil_day20_CT | ecosystem: Environmental > Terrestrial > Soil > Wetlands | place: USA: Ohio... | reverse complement strand
CGCCGCACTTGGCAGATTAGTGCTGATCGTGTCCGCATCGCGGGCAAGCACTGGACCGCGATGCTGGACAGCGTCGTCGAGCGCGCGGCCGCCGGGCTGGGTGCAGGCGCCGGTGTGGTCGCCGAGCTGTACAAGCTGCTGGTCTACGACGAGGGCAGCTTCTTCGTGACCCATCGCGACACCGAGAAGTCACCAGGAATGTTCGCCACGCTGATCGTTGCGCTGCCGTCGCTGCACGCCGGTGGCGAGCTGGAGGTTCGCCATCGTGGGCGCGAAGCACGACTCGATCTGCGCTGCACCGACTTCTCAGAGCTGGCCTGGGCCGCCTTCTATGCCGACTGCGTGCACGAGGTGTTGCCCATCACCTCAGGATGCCGGCTGGTGCTCGTCTACAACCTGCGGCGCTTGGGCAAGGGCCGCCTGCCTCGCCCGCCGTCGTACGAGCAGGAGACGGCCGCGCTGGGTCAGCTGTTCCGTCGATGGAGCGAGCCGTCCGCACTCGCAAGCCAAGACCGTCCGGTCAAGCTGGTCTACCCACTCGAACACGCCTACACACCGGCCGAGCTGTCGTTCGCCGCGCTCAAGGGCGCTGACGCTGCCGCTGCCGGCGTCTTGGTTGCAGCCGCGCGCAATGCAGCTTGCGATCTGCATGCGGCACTGATGCGCATCGAGGAGAGCGGCGCCGCCGAATACAGTGGTTATGCCCGCTCGAGGTATTCCCGGCGCTATCACGATGATGACGATGAGGACGAAGACGACAACGACGGGTTCAGGGTTGCCGAAGTCTTCGAACGCTCGCTGACCCTCTCGCATTGGAGCCGGCCCGACGGTGCCGCGGTGTCGCTGGGCACCATGCCCTTCACCGACAGCGAAGTCTGCCCGGGCGATGCGCTGGCCGACATGGACCCGGACGAGCAGCACTTCGAAGAGGCCACGGGCAACGAAGGGGCCTCGTTCGAGCGCAGCTACCAGCGTGCGGCCCTGGTGCTGTGGCCGCAGGCGCAAAAGCATCGACTGCTGGCCCGCGCCGGTTTCGCAGTCTCGTTGCCCATGCTGGGCAGCCTGGTGGCCGCGTGGGTCGATGCAGGCGCCGAGCCAGACAGCACGACCTGGCGCGAGGCCCATGCCTTGGCTGCGCAGATGCTCGCCTGTTGGCCCGTGCGAGCGACGGGCAACGTCCTGGAAGGGCGCAGCGCCGAAGCAGTGATGCTGGCCCACCTGACACGGCTGCGGGATCTTGAGCACATCGACGCCATGCTGGCCGGCGCCATCGCCGCCGGTGCCTACTCGGCGCAGGACAACGCGGCCTTGGTGCAGGGGCTGAAACTGCTGGCGCCTCCTCGCGTGGGTTCCCTGCTGCTGGGCGTGGTGCGGGGCAACGCCGACCTGCACATCGCCGGCTGCGCCGACCTGCTGGCCCGTGCCGCTGCAGTTTCGGCCTGGCGCGGCCAACTGCAGCAAGCAGCCAAGGCGCTGCTCGATGCGATGCCGGGCGACCCGTCCCGCCCCCAGGCGCGGGCCGACGCGTGGCGACGCGAGCGCGCGGACGCGGCGGTGGTTCACGACACGCTGCGCGCCCTGGTTCTTGCCGAGCACGCAGACCTCGCTGCGCTGGCCGATCAGGCCGTGACACATTGGCTGGCCTGGCCCAAGACCTATGGTCTTGACACCGTCATCGTTCCGGCGCTGCGCCTCCTGGCCGAGCGGCCGGCGCTGATGCACCGTCCTGCCAGCAAGCGGCTGCGGGCGGCGGCGCTGGCGCATCTGCAGGCTCGGGTGTCGCTGGATCTGGCACCGCCGGCCGACTGGCGACGCGAGGCCCGGGTGACCTGCCGTTGCGAGTACTGCCAAGGCCTGGCCCGCTTCCTGCGCAGTGCCGACCAGGACGTCTGGCGCTTCAAGGCGCGCGAGGCCGATCGGCGGCATGTCGAGGACGGGGTCCGCCAAGGCCACCTCGACGTCGACTGCACCACCGAGCGCAAGGGCAGCCCGCATGTGCTGGTGTGCAGCAAGAACCAGGCAAGCTACGAGCGGAGAGTCGCGCAACGGCGGGCGGATCTAGACGATCTGCAGCGATTGGGGGCGTGAGCGACCGGCTGGCTCTGCGGCGGAATGCCACGAGCCGGCTCGTTCAGCTCGATGGCCAACGATCGGGCGGCGCCATCGCTGCGATCCGGCGGGCCATCGTTCAGGCTCACCTGAAGATTCCTAACGCGTCCCACAGAAACTGGTAGGACACCGCCGTCCGGCCCTGTGCGGCAGATTGGCGCCGTTCACCCTCCTCGTACTCGCGCAGCAGGCCCTTGACACGCTCCAGCCCCGCCGGCGTCGTGATCGCCTGGCGCGGCGTGAGGCCGCCCAGCGCTGGAATGGTCTCGTCGGCCCAGTGGGCGTAGTGGCGGTGGATGACTTGCTCGATGGCCTGCGCCATCACCTCCGGCGGCAGTCCCTGAGCGCCGACTGCGGCGGCGCTTTCTCCACTTCCGGGCGCGCGGGCTGCGTCAGGGCTGCCCGTTCTCGCCAGGTGGCCCGCGGGGTCGGTGATCTCGCGCGTCAGATGCTTCACGGTCGCCCCGGCCAGGGTCTCGAACCAGACCCGGCCCGCGTCGGCCAGCCGCTGCGTGCGGTGAAAGACCTCGATGCGGCCGGCCTGGCGGCCGGGGTTGATGGAGGTCAGGCTGCGCCGTGCTCCGTCGGCACCCTGGGTCATGCGATTCCAGCCTTGCTCGGGATTGCCGTCGACATCGGCCTGCGCCGCCAATGACGCGGCAAGCGCCGCCGCATCGTGCACGCGGTAGTGGTCGGTGACGAGCAGGATCGGCTCACCGGTGGATGCATCGTGGATCTGCGGCATCGGCGCGGGCTCGAACCACTGATCCAACCAGGCGCGGGCGATCTCCATCTCGACCAGGTCGCGCCGGTTCTCGTCGTGGAATTGCAGCTCGGCGGCGCCGGCCAGCACTCGGCCTACCCGCGCCAGCACCGGTGCTTCGCCCGACTTCGCGAACGGGTAAATGGCGCCCGAGAGTTCGCAATGAGCATCCGCACCCGCGCCGGCCTCGACCTGCATGATGCGGGCCCCCATCAGCATGCCAGGGTGGGCGGTGCGGCTTCCGCTGATCTCGCGCACGTGCTGCGGCTCGGCCTGTGGGTCGAATTCGTCGAGCAGCGTCAGACCCTCGCCAGGCCGGACGTCGGTCACCCGGTACAGACGAAGCGGTCGTGCCCGCAACTGGGCGATCCAGTCGCGCTGGCCCGGTGTCAGATACGGGCCTTCGCGGCCGAGCAGATAGCCGTTGATCTCGCGCAGGCCACCGCGAGCGTGGATCGCGCCGCGGGCGATCAGCCACTCGCCGGCATTGATCGAGACCATGGTCATGCCGTCTTCGTCGAGTTGCCAGCCGTCTTCGGGGCCTTCGGGCCGCCATTGGTCCAGCAGTTCCTCGAACGCGCTGCGCCAGCCCTTGCGGTGACGCTCCGCCAGCCAGGTGATGGCCACGCGGGCGGCGTCTTCGTGGTCGCGGGAACGCAGGGGATGGATGTTCATGAGTGAAGGCAAGGGCGAGCTGGTGGCATTCTGCAGGCTGTGTCCGCATGCGCCGGCTCGCGCATCGCTTCAGCCAACAGCTTCCACCCAGTTTTCCGTCAGCAGCCCCGGCACCCGCTCGAATTCAGCGAGGTTGTTGGTGACCAGGGTCAGTCCCTCGCTGCGGGCGTGGGCAGCGATGTGCAGGTCATTGACTCCAATAGGTCGACCCGATCGCTCGAGGGCCGCGCGAATGGCGCCGTAGTGCTGGGAGGCCTTCGCGGAGTAGGGCAACACCTCGAGCAGGCTGGCGAACTCCTCCACTACCGCCAGGTTCTGCGCGACCTTGGCGCACTTCTCGGCGCCGTGGAAAAGCTCGCTCAGCGTGATGGCGGAAATCGCCATTCGGCCGGCGTTCTCGTTGAAGACACCCATCACCTCGATCGGCCGCCGCTTGATGACGTAGATGACGATGTGGGTGTCGAGCAGGTACTTCAGCATCGCGCAGACCGTGTCAGAGGGCTTCGCGTTCGGGCTGTTGCTGCGAGGCGGGCTCGGCCATGAAGTCGGAGGCCCGGGGTCCGTTCAAAAAGAATTCGTCCCAGGTGTGGCCCACTGGCGAAATGATGCGGTCCACGCCGCGGGCGCGCACCTGCACCTTCTTCACGCCTTCGGGCAGGCGCACATCAGCCGGCAGGCGCACGGCCTGGGAGCGGTTGTTGGTGAAGACGGTCGTGATGCTCATGGGAGGCAATGGCGTGGGATATGGCGAGAGTACATGCCACCAACGTGTCGGCCAAGCAATGAGCAGGCATGTTGGCGGAAGGCAGTAGGTGCCGCAGAATGAAACTGTTCGCGGACTCATGAGGGCCCACAGGGGCCGGGGGGAGAGAAAGGGGAACAGCGCAAACTGTCTCCTGAGGTTGTCCAATGAAATCAAGAAGCTAGATCGCCAATTTGGGTTCCATCAGCCCCCAAACATAGATCGATCGCACACGGCCCCACGGGGCCGTTGTCGTTTCGGGCCTTTCGCGGCGGACGTCGTCTTGGTGCGCTGTCGGTTGTCTGCCGCGCCATTGGACGGCACCGGGCCGAGGTCCCCGCTATCGCTCCGCAATGAAGTGTTGCATGCTGACCGTTTCGCCCGGTAGCAAGTAGGCGCGCACGCGCTGTTCCAGCTCCTGGTCGGCCAGCGTGGCACGGGCGCGCTGATGCAGGTAGTCGGCCCAGGACGTGACGATGAAGCGCTCCACGTAGCGCGACGGGTCCGACAGGTCGCGGTAGGCGCGCCAGAAGGTGGCGCCGTCGCGCTTGCGCGGCGCGCGAAGCTGGCTCAGCGCGTCCAGGAACGCAATGCTGTCTTCGGCGCGCACTCGGTAGCCCAACTCCACCGCCACCGGGCCGGCCTCGGGCGCGGGCTCGTCGGCGACGAAGAAGTCGTCCCAGCGCGTGCGCACCGTCACGTCCTCGGCCTGACCCATGCGCAGCGGGAAGGGTTTGGCCAGCAGCAGCCCGGCGGCCATGCAGGCGGCGGCCACGCTGAGCGCGAAGGCCAGGCTGGTGATGTCGGACAGCGCCCCCCAGAAGGCCGAGCAGATGGCAAAGGCGCCCAGCGCGCACAGCGTGTGCATGGCCAGCGCCCGCGCGCGCACCCACATCGGCACGCTGGTCTGCGTGGCGGTGTTGAAGGTGGACATCACCGCCATCCAGCAGGCTCCGCCCAGGCCCAGCGCCGGGTAGACCAGCAGTTTCTGCGTGGAGAAGGCGGCCACCAGCATGACACCGGCATAGAGCACGCAGCCGGCGGCCACCAGCCGCTCCAGCCCGGCGCTGGCGCGCAGTCGGCCGATCACCAACCCGGCGGCCACCGCGCCACCGCCCATGCAGCCCACCAGCAAGCCCACGCCGGCCGCGCCCAGCCCCAACTGGCGCTGGCCGATCACCGGCAGCAGCGCCCACAGCGCCGAGCCGGCGCCGCTGTAGGCCACGGTGCGCACCAGCTGCGCCAGCACCGTCCGCGAATGGCGCGCGAAGCGCAGCCCGGCGAGCATGCCGCCCCACAGCCGCTCGGCCGGCAGGCGCGACGGCGGATGCGGCCGTGGTGGCCAGCGCCGGATGGCCAGCAGCATGATCAGCGAGCCCAGCACCGCGGCGACAAAGTTCCAGGCGCTGCCCGCCAGCGCGGACAGCGCACCGGCCAGCGCCGGGCCCACCGCGCGCGCGCCGTTGTAGGCGATGGACACCGCGGTGATGGCATTGGGCAGTTCGTCGCGCGGCACCGAATCGGCGACGGTGGAGTTCCACGCCGGCGACAGCATCGCGGTGCAGGCGCCGGCCACGAACACGAAGACCAGCAGCGTGGCCGGCCCGCCGATGCCGGCGAACAGCAAAGCGGCCAGCACCGTGCCGGTGACGGCCTGCAGCGCCAGCGCACCCAGGATCAGGCGGCGCCGGTCGGCGATGTCGGCCAGCACACCGGCCGGCAGCGACAGCAGGAACATCGGCAGGAACACCGCGGTCTGCACCAGCGCGGACAGGAAGGACGAGCCGGTCAGCTCCACCATCATCCAGGCCGCGGCCATGGTCTGCATGGCGTTGGCGATGAAGTACAGGCTGCCGCTTTGCCACAACACGCGGAAGGCCGGGTGGCGCAGTGCGGACCAGGTGTCCAGCGGGGGTGGCGGGACGCTCATCGTCGTGCATTGTCGGGGCGGCGCGCCGCGCTGCGATACTTTGGGCTTGAGCGCCGACAGGAGAAGCGTCCCCATGGAGATCCCCCACCAGGTCATCGTCGTCACCGGGGGCGGCTCGGGCATCGGCCGCGCGCTGTGCGAGCGCTTCGCCGCCGACGGCGCGCGCGCCGTGGTCGTAGCCGACCTCGATGCCGCGGCGGCGCGGCAGGTGGCCGCCGCCATCGGCCCTCGGGCGCAGGCGCGCGCGCTGAACGTCGGCGTCGAGGCCGAGGTGCAGGCGCTGGTGGAGGCGGTGACGGCGCAGCACGGTCGCATCGACCTGTTCTGCAGCAACGCCGGCGTGATCGTGCGCGCCGACGAGGATGCGGCCAACGCGCACTGGCAGCGCCACTGGGACGTCAACGTCATGGCCCATGTCTATGCCGCGCGCGCGGTGCTGCCGCAGATGCGGGCGCGCGGCTCGGGCTACCTGCTGAACACTGCCTCGGCCGCCGGGCTGCTGAGCCAGGTGAACGCGGCGCCCTATTCGGTGACCAAGCATGCGGCGGTGGCCTTTGCCGAGTGGCTGTCCATCGCGCATGGCGAGCGCGGCATCCGCGTCAGCTGCCTGTGCCCGCAGGGCGTGGACACGCCGATGCTGCGCAGCACCGGCGGCACGGGCCGCAAGAGCTTCCTGGTCGAGGGCGCGCTGAGCGCCGAGCGCGTGGCCGAGTGCGTCGTCGAGGGGCTGAAGTGCGAGGAGTTCCTGATCCTGCCGCACCCCGAGGTGCTGAGCTTCTTCCAGCGCAAGGCCAACGACTACGAGCGCTGGCTGCGCGGCATGCGCCGGCTGCGCGAGAAGGTCATGGGCAGCGGCAGTTGAATAGAAGGAGGCGAAGCAAATGTTCCAGATCCCGGTCGTTGGCGTCGATGAACTCGCAGCCCAGGTGCCCGACGGCGCCAGCCTCAGCGTGCAGAAGGGCGACGAGCGCGACGTGCCGATGGCCTTGGCCCATGCGCTGATCCGTCGCGGCGTGCGTGGCCTGCACCTGATCACGCTGCCTACTGCGGCCTACCCGGCCAGCGGCATGATGGTCGACCTGCTGATCGGCGCGGGCTGCGTCGATTCGGTGGAAACCTCCGGCATCTCGCTGCACGAACTGGGCGCTGCGCCGCGCTTCACGCAGGCGGTGAAGGCCGGGCGGCTGAAGGTGCTGGACGCCACCTGCCCGGCCGTCTATGCTGGCCTGCAGGCTGGCGCCAAGGGCCAGCCCTTCGCGCCGCTGCGCGGGCTGATCGGCTCGGACCTGCTGCACCACCGCAGCGACTACCGCGTCATCGGCAACCCCTATGCGCCGGACGACCCGATCGTCGTCGTGCCGGCGATCAACGTCGATGTCGCCATCTTCCATGCCGACCTGGCCGATGCCGAGGGCAACGTGTGGATCGGCCGCGATCGCGACCGGCTATTGGCCGCGCATGCGGCGAACCGCGTGCTCGTCACCGTCGACCGCGTGCTGCCGGGATGCTTCTTCGACGACGAGCTGCGCGCCGCCGGCGTGATCCCGGCCAGCTGCATCGACGCCATCGCCGTCGTGCCGGGTGCGGGGCTGCCACTGACGGCCGACGGCCTGCTGGACCTGGCGGAAGTGCGGCGCTACCAGCGCGCGGCGCAGGACGATGCCACCTTCGAAGACTACCTGCGCACGGAGGTCTTCGCCCGCGTGCCTCAGGCGGCCTGATGGACACCGCCGTCGAAGCCCGTCCCGAGGAGCTGTACGCCAGCGTCATCGCCGAGCTGCTGGTCGGCGCGCGCAACGTGGCGGTGGGCATGCTGTCGCCGGTGCCGGGTGCCGGCGCCCTGCTGGCCGCGCACCTGTCGGGCGGGCAGACGCGGCTGACGATCCTGGGCAGCCGCGCGCACAGCCGCTTCACCAACGGCGGTGCCGAGCTCTTCGACCGCGCCGGCCGCGGTGGCATCGACGCCTTCTTCCTGAGCGGCGGGCAGATCGACGGCCACGGCAACATCAACCTGGTGGGCACTGGCGAGTACCCGCAGACCGAGGTGCGTTGGTCCGGCTCCTTCGGCTCGGCCTATCTGTACTACCTGGTGCCTCGGGTGGTGCTGTTCCGCTGGGAGCACAGCCGCCGCACGCTGGTGCCGCAGGTGGACTTCATCAGCGCGCCGGGCTCGTCGCCGCCGGGGGTGCACCGGCCCGGCGGGCCGGTGGCATTGATCACCAACCTGTGCCTGTTCGACTTCGACCGCGCGCGGGGGCGATTCAGCCTGCGCTCGGTGCACCCCGACCACACGCTGGAAGAGGTGCGCGACCAGACCGGCTTCGATTTCGATGCGGCGCCCGCGGTGCCGGTGACGCCGGTGCCCGATGCCGCGCGCCTGCAGGCGCTGCGTGGCCCTGTGGCGCGGCAGATGGCCGGCATCTATCCGGCGTTTGCCGAGCGGGTGTTCGGTATCAGCGCGGGTTGATGCCAGCCCGCTTCATTCTGCGCGATTGGAGGCGGGTCTTGGCGCAGAACCGCAGCTCCCGACGTTGTTTGCATTTCCACAAGCGGGCATGCCGATTCGGCTGCGGTAGCGCGCTGGCGTCGCCTGCGTCCTCCGGCCCACGCTCGCGGGCCAGCGGCTTGTGTACGTCAACCTCACCGCATCGCTACCTGCCGAGCTGGCTACCGACCAGCGTACCGCGAATGGAGCCTGTGCCCGCAGGCGCCACCACCGCACCACAACAATCGGTGGAGGTGTGCCGCTGCGAACACTGCGAGGGGTGGCATGGTGCGCGCTTCGGGTTCGCGGGTGCGGGCCTTACTCGCGGCACGCCGAACCCGTGCCGGCTTGGTCGGTGATGACGAGGGAACGCCGGTGAACCCAAGCTGCTGGCCCGCGAGCGTGGGCCGGAGAACTTGAGCCCTGAGCGCCCGCCACACTGAACCCTCGAACACCAGCCTTGCCCAGGGCAGCGAGCGATTCGGCTATACGCCGTCAGCCGTCCGCGACGCCTTGCCGAACACTTGCTTCTTGACGAAAGCTCAATAGCGACGCAGGCGGGCCAGCCGGTCCATGTGATATCCGCTGTCACCGTAAAGCTCCTGCAGCACACGCGCGCGCTTCATGAACAGGCCGAAGTCCAGCTGGTCGGTCATGCCCATGCCGCCGTGCATCTGCACGCTTTCCTGCACCGCCAGCGTGGCAGCGCTGCCGCACTTGGCCTTGGCGATGGCCACCGCCTCGGCGGCCTGCTTCGGCGCGCTGTCGAGCGCATGTAATGCCTTGGCCAGCGCGGCGCGTGCCAGCTCGATGTCCACAAACAGCGTGGCGGCGCGGTGCTGCAGCGCCTGGAACTCGCCGATCAGCTTGCCGAATTGCTTTCGCTGCTTCAGGTAGTCGAGCGTGCGCTCGAACACCTCGTCGGCAATGCCCAGCAGCTCGGCCGCCACCGCGGCACGGCCGAAGTCCAGCGACTGCTGCAGCGCTGTCGCGCCATCGCCGGGCAAGCGGGCCTCGGCCGGCAGCGCCACGTCCAGCAGCAGCACCTGCGCGGCGTTGTGGGCGTCGGCCATCACGGTGCGCTGGACCTGCACGCCGGCGGCTTCGCGCGGCACGGCGAAGATCGCCACGCCGTCGCCGGCCCGCGCCGCCACCAGCAGCAGCGACGCAACATGGCCGTCGGGCACGAAAGTCTTCGTGCCCGATAGCTTCCAGCCGCCGGCGTGGGCATCAGCGCGCAGCGCGATGGCCTGCGGCCGGTGCTTCGGTCCTTCGTCCACTGCCAGCGTGGCGATGGCCTCGCCGCGGGCAAGGCGCGGCAGCCACTGCGCTTGCTGTTCCGGGCTGCCGGCCAGCTGCAGCAGCCGTGCGGCGACCACGCCGCTGCTCAGGAAGGGCAGGGCGCTCAAGTGGCGGCCGATCTGCTCCATCAGCACGCCGATCTCCACCGCACCCAGGCCGGTACCACCATGGGCCTCGGGCACGGCCACGCCGGCGAAGCCCAGCTCGGCAAAGGCCGACCAGGTGGGGCCCGCAAATCCGGCCGGGTCCTGGCTGTCGCGCAGCTGGCGCAGCTGGGCCACCGGCGCGTTATCGCGCAGGAAAGCGCGTGCGCTGTCACGCAGCATCGATTGTTCTTCGTTCAGCAGCAATGCCATCGTCAAGCCCCCGGCAGTTCCAGAATGCGTTTGGCAATGACGTTCAGCTGTACCTCGCTGGTGCCGCCCTCGATCGAGTTGGCCTTGCTGCGCAGCCAGTCGCGCGCGGCGACGGCGTCCGATTCGAGCGCGCCGCTGCCCAGCGCCGAGATGATCAACTCCTGCCGGCGCTTGTTCAGCTCGGCGCCGTAGTACTTCAATGCCGACGAGAAAGCGCCGTGCGCCTGCTTCGCGCGCGCCTGCTCGCCGAAGCGCTGCATCAGCGCGCGGAAGGCGGCTTCGTCGACCTCGAACTCGGCAATGCGCGCGCGCAGCACAGGGTCGTCCAGGCGGCCGCTGGCGTCGCGACCCAGGCTCTGCGCGGCCATCGCGCCCAGCGGCTGCGACTGGGTGCGCTCGCCGATCGCGCCGATCATTTCGCGCTCGTGCGTCAGCAGGTACTTGGCCACGTCCCAGCCGCCGCCCGGCTGGCCCACCAGGTTGTGCTTTTCGACGCGCACGTTGTCGAAGAAGGTCTCGCAGAACGGCGACTTGCCGGAGATCAGTGTGATCAGCTTCGTGCTGACGCCGGGGCTGGCCATGTCGAAGAGCACGAAGCTGATGCCGGTGTGCTTCTTGGCTGCGCTGTCGGTGCGCACCAGGCAGAAAATCCAGTCGGCCTGGTCGGCATAGCTGGTCCAGATCTTCTGGCCATTGACCAGATAGTGGTCACCGCGGTCCTCGGCACGCGTGGCCAGCGAGGCCAGGTCCGAGCCGGCGTTGGGCTCGGAATAGCCCTGGCACCAACGGATCTCGCCGCGCGCGATCTTCGGCAAGTGCTCGCGTTTCTGCGCCTCGTTGCCGAACTTCAGCAGCGCCGGCCCGAGCATCCAGATGCCGAAGCTCCACAGCGCCGGCCGGCAGCCCAAGGCGCGCAGCTCCTGCTGCAGTAGCGCCGCCTCGGCCGGCGACAGGCCGCCGCCGCCGTACTCGCGCGGCCAGGTGGGCACGGTCCAACCGCGCTCGCCCAAGCGCTGCAGCCACAGGCGTTGAGCTTCGGACTGGAAACTGGCGCGGCGGCCTCCCCAGCAGTAGTCTTCCTCGCCGCGCAACGGCTGGCGCATCTCGGGCGGGCAGTTCGCTTCCAGCCAGGCGCGTGTCTCGGCGCGGAAGCCCTCCAGCGTGGTCGTATCGTCCATGGCGTCAGATCGTCACGCCGCCGTCCACCACCAGCGCCTGGCCAGTCATGAACGAGCTGGCTGGCGAGGCCAGGTACACCGCGGCACCGGCGATCTCGTCGGGCTCGCCGATGCGG
>Ga0316604_10003209_pt1 | contig 11656 bp, 10 predicted proteins | sample OWC_soil_day20_C_FD_207650 | JGI IMG/M metagenome (GOLD analysis project Ga0316604, IMG submission 207650) | Wetland soil microbial communities from Old Woman Creek delta, Ohio, United States - OWC_soil_day20_CT | ecosystem: Environmental > Terrestrial > Soil > Wetlands | place: USA: Ohio... | reverse complement strand
TAGCATCGCATCGCTGCCACCCATCGTGACAGATAAACCGTACGCTTGAATGTTCGCTAGCTCACATCAAGGACGATGAGCTTGTTTGGCCGTAACGCCTGGGCAGAGCGTCGCGGCGTGCCTCATTCAAAAGGCCTGATGGAGGGAAGATGAAAGCAATTCGCCACGTCAGCCTGCGAGGCGGGATAGTGGCCTTACGCTTGGGAATGGTTGTGGCCGTGTAGCCAAAGCGTCCCAGATTGAAATAGCCACTTTCAAGAGCGAAGTCTTTGTTGAATTGATATGCGCGATGCGCGCTTATCAGCAAAAGGCCAGGCACTCTGTGAGTGCCTGGCCAAAAGCCTGCTGCTGGTTGTGGTTAACGCTTGATCGGCGAGATCTTGGTGCCTTCGATCGAGAGCGTGGCCATCAGGCCTTGCTGGTCGAAAATGAAGGCGTAGGCATCATCCTTGAGCGATGACGACGACAGGTTCTTGGCGACACCCTCATTGACCGCAACCACCGACGGCCCGACACCGATTTCCCAGCCCTTGGACTTGTCGAGGTACCTGACAGCCTTGTTGCTCATCAGGAAGACGACGTAGCTATAAGACTGCGCACCGGCCTGCCAGCCCCATGATGCGGAAACCGAGTTGTAGTAGCCGGAGAACTGGGTTCCCTTGGTCAGTACCCCTTCACCATAGGCGCCACCAAAGACCAGTCCGGCCTTGACGATGTTGGGGAAAACGAGGACTGCCTTGGCGTGTTTGCCGATAGATTCGGCGGTCGGGTTGCTCTTGTAGAGTTTGTCGAGCGCCTGTGCGGCGTCCTTGTTGAGGTCTTCAGCCGTCGCAGCGACGGCCTGGCTGCTGATTGCTGCCAGAGAAACGGCAGCGGTGGCCACCAGCAGAAGGTTTTTCATGGTGCGTCCGAGGGTGTGCATGGTTATTTCCTTTTGGTCGATGTGAACTACGTGGCTGGAAAGAAGGTGCTTTTACCTGTATCCGGACGATCCGTCCGGGGCAGCCTGAGTCTTGAATTCCTGTATGCAGGTTAGCCGGTCAGGGCCTTGCACACAGTGCGCTAGGGCACATACTTCGCTGAGTCCTTTGCAGACCAAACGTGCAGTTTTTTGGGTTGTTGCGTAAGCCTTTCATCTCCAGTCTTTTCATGCTTCTCATGTGCTGACACCTAATGCCACGGGCCTTCCACGACGTCTTATGTATCGCAATCCTTGCAGCGAAACGTGGTTTGACGCAGTGTCCGCGAGACACGAATGCCAGAGCACTGTCACCACCGCAGGTCATGAGCACATCCGGTGTCATGCCCTGATCATTGCTGTCCCACTGCCAGATCCAGATGCCTTCTCTTTTCCTCTTGGTTCCGCAAAACAGTGTCGATAGCAACAGCTCGATGCCCACAGGGAATAACGCATGGCGTCAGACGTTCAGTCTGCATGCTCGGCGTTGTGTCCAAGCCACACAGCAGGATGCGTACTGATGAGGCTGGCGATGATAATCATGGCTATGCCGAGTCCGGAAAGAAGAGAAATGCGGTCTCCCCATAGCAACATTCCATAGATGCTTGAGAAAATTACGGTCGAATAACCCACACTTGCCGTGATGATGGCGCGCCCTCGTCCGAAAGCGCGACTCAGTGCGAGTTGTCCCAGGCCACCGCACAAACCGACAGCGATCAGAAAGGCCCATTCAGCACCGCTTGCCTGCACAGGTGAAGAAGGCTGCAAGATGGCCAGTGGTAGTGCGAGCAGGGTGTTTGTCATAGAAAAAAGGCATACGGTACGCCATTCAGGTTCGCCGGCACGGCCAAGTTCACGCAGGTTGAGCTGGGCGATACAGGTCAGGAAGGCTGAAGCCAGGCCACAGGCTGCACCAAGCCACTGTTCGTGCATGAAGGTTGGGCGCAGAACCAGAAGTACGCCAGAAAATCCCAGTGCGAGAGCCCCGAGTACTGCGCGTGGTGGGGGTTGTCGGAACGACAGGATGGCGGCAAGGAATAGCGCAGAGGTGTTGTTAAGGGTGACTGCCGTTGCCAGCGGCAAGGATGAGATTGCAGCGAAATACAGCAGCATGGAAAGAGAGCCGGCTGTCGAACGGTACAAGTGGCTTTTCCAATGCTTCGAATACAGTGAATGCTGCTGCCAGATAATCCAGGATCCGAGGATAAGTGCGGGTACCAGGCCTCGCATGCCAACGGTTTGACCAATGTTGAAGTGCGTGCCGACGAACTTTACACAGGCCCCCATGGTGGCGAACAGAAAACAAGCCAGCAGCATCCACACCGCATTCATTTTTGTGACCCGCTAATACAAGTCCTCATTCTTTATCAGAAGACGTCGTATGACAAGGTCGGTTTCAACTTTCTTTATGGCTTTCTGCTTCCTCGCTTGCGAGGCGCAATCTTTCCCTGCTATTGGAAAGGTGAAGACGCATGCCGGCACGTGCATTTTCCGGGTCGCGACGGGCGATGGCTTCAAGAATGTTTGCGTGCTCTTCGTTGGAGCGGCGCAGATAGCTTTGGCCCGGGGCGGAAGAGAATAACGAAGTGTCCAGCCTTGTGCGCGGAATGGTGGTCGTGCCAAGTTGCCGGTAAAAGTTCTCGAAATAGTGGTTGCCAGTGGCTTGTGCAATGAGCAGATGAAACTTGAAATCCGGCTCAACCGAACTTCCGCCAGTCTTGAGTTCTTCATCGAATTCTCGTAGTGCCAGCCGCATCAGTTGAACCTGTTCGTCCGTGCGCCGTGCTGCGGCAAGGCCTGCAGCCTCGGTCTCCACGCTGATTCGTAACTCAAGCATGGCCAGCAGTTCGCGGATGGTTATCACTGTCGCGTGATCCATCCGGAACGATGACGGTGCTGGTTGGGCGAGTACGAAAGTGCCGATGCCATGCCGCGTTTCGACAAGTCCGGCTGCTTGCAGGCGTGACATGGTTTCACGTACGACAGTACGGCTGACGTTGTGTTCAGCCATCACCTCGGGTTCGGTAGGAAGTTTTGCTCCGGTTGGATAGGCTCCGGTACGGATCTTGTCCGCCAGATCGTTCATGACGGTTTCGACCAGACTGGGGGCTCGTTTGCGTATTGGCACGGGGTTGTTGCCTGATTTGTTCATAGGGGTTTTCCCTAGTCAGAGATAACGCGTATTGGAAATACTGATGTGCTCATTATACTGACTGATAAGACGTATGACGACACATGACTTGATAGTTGAAGGCAGACCTGTTTGCAGGCTTTTGTACTGGAAATCAGGGGGAGTGCCCTAACCGAGGTAGTAAACATGACTCTAGCTGGTTCCGACGGCAGTGCCCCTATCGTAACCGACATGCAGGTGATCCCGGTTGCCGGGCATGACAGCATGCTGTTCAATCTGTGTGGTGCTCATGGGCCTTATTTTACGCGCAACATCGTAATTCTGCGTGATAGCGCAGGGCGTACTGGCATTGGCGAAGTTCCTGGTGGCGAAGGTATTCGTCAGGCTCTTGAGCGCTCGCGTAGTCTGGTCACTGGAAAGTCGGTAGGTCTCTATAACAGCATACTCAACGGCATCCGACGCAGTTTTGTCAGCGGCCAGGCTGCGCATCAAGCCACGATTCATCAGGTCACCTCGGAGTCCGAAGCACGAGTACTCAAGCAGCCCCACGAGATCAACTTGCGCATGGACAACGTCATCACCGCTGTCGAAGCGGCCTTGTTGGATCTGCTTGGTCAACATCTTGGTGTGCCGGTGTGCGAGTTGCTAGGCGCGGGCAAGCAACGCGATTCTGTTCGCATGCTCAGTTACTTGTTCTATATAGGGGATCGTCAACGTACGGACCTCCCGTACTTGGCTGGGGGCGACTCGAAAGCAGAGTGGTATCGACTGCGCCACGAAGTAGCCATGACTGTAGATTCGATTGTCCGCCTGGCTGAAGCATCTGCCGAGCATTATGGCTTCACCGATTTCAAGCTCAAGGGCGGAGTCATGCGCGGCGAAGAGGAAATGGCCGCTGTTGCTGCGATCAAGCGGCGCTTTCCGGGAGCAGGCGTTACGCTGGATCCTAATGGGGCATGGTCGCTTGATGAGGCGATAGCCTTGTGCAAGGGGCAGGGGCATGTGCTGAGTTACGCTGAAGACCCGTGTGGTCCGGAAGTGGGTTACTCGGGGCGTGAAATCATGGCTGAGTTCAAGCGTGCTACGGGCGTCCCCACCGCCACCAACATGGTCGCCACCGACTGGCGTCAGCTCAATCACTCGTTGAAGCTGGATTCTGTCGATATTCCGCTCGCTGATCCGCATTTCTGGACCATGCAGGGTTCGGTCCGGGTAGCGCAGATGTGCGACGAATTCGGTCTTACCTGGGGCTCGCATTCGAACAATCACTTCGATGTGTCGTTGGCCATGTTCACGCATGCCGCAGCTGCCGCGCCAGGGGAGATTACCGCTATCGATACGCATTGGATCTGGCAAGAGGGCCAGGAGCGGCTCACTATCGAACCGCCACGGATAATCGGGGGCTGTGTTGAGGTTTCAAAGAAACCTGGCCTGGGTATTGAGCCAGATATGGACCGCATTCTGCAGGCCAACGAACTCTACAAAAAGGTAGGCAACGGTGCACGCGATGATGCAGTGGCGATGCAATACCTTCAGCCCGGCTGGAAATACGATCCTAAACGCCCCAGTCTTGGTTGAAGACTTCACTTCTTTGTCATTTCAAAGTTTCTCAGGAGGCTGTTTTGAATTCCATTGCTACCCGCGTTAGTGGTACCCCCGTTTTGACTGACATGCAGGTCATTCCGGTCGCAGGGCAGGACAGCATGCTGCTGAATCTTTCAGGGGCGCACGGTCCATTCTTCACCCGCAATATCGTCATCCTGCGAGACAGTTCCGGCAATACCGGCCTAGGTGAAGTGCCTGGTGGTGAGAAGATCCGCCAGACCATCGAGGATGCCCGTCCGCTGATGATGGGCAAGTCGCTGGGCGACTACAACAGCATCCTCAACGCGATGCGTCGCACTTTTGCGGATCGCGACGCTGGAGGCCGCGGGCTGCAGACCTTCGATCTGCGCACGACCATCCATGCGGTGACTGCCGTGGAATCGGCTCTGCTTGATCTGCTCGGCCAATTCATGAACGTGTCGGTCGCAGCATTGCTGGGTGAGGGGCAGCAGCGTGATGCTGTACAGATGCTGGGCTACCTCTTCTATGTTGGTGACCGCAATAAGACCACGCTCGGCTATCGTAGCGAAGCCGGGGCTGACAATGCCTGGTTCCGCCTGCGTAATGAAGAAGCACTCACGCCGGAGGCTGTCGTCCGGTTGGCCGAAGCCGCACATGAGCGTTATGGCTTCAATGATTTCAAGCTCAAGGGCGGCGTGCTGGCAGGCGAAGTCGAGATGGAAGCGATCAAGGCGCTGCATGAACGCTTCCCCGAAGGCCGCATCACGCTCGACCCCAACGGGGCCTGGTCACTCGCCGAAGCGATCTGTCTGTGTCGTGACAAGCATGGCATCCTGGCTTATGCCGAAGATCCCTGCGGTGCCGAGAATGGTTTCTCCGGTCGCGAAGTGATGGCCGAATTCCGGCGTGCCACCGGTCTGCCGACGGCGACCAACATGGTCGCCACCGACTGGCGCCAGATGGCCCATTCCTGCCAGCTTCAATCGGTCGACATCCCGCTTGCCGACCCGCATTTCTGGACCATGCAGGGCTCGGTACGCGTCGCTCAGCTGTGCCAGATGTTCGGCCTCACCTGGGGTTCGCATTCGAACAATCACTTCGACATCTCCCTGGCGATGTTCACCCATGTCGGTGCTGCCGCACCGGGCAAGATCACCGCCATCGACACTCACTGGATCTGGCAGGACGGCCAGCGCCTCACCAAGGACCCGCTGAAGATCGAGGGTGGCTATATTCGCGTACCCGAAAGGCCCGGTCTGGGCATCGAGATCGACATGGCCGAGGTGGAGAAGGCGCACCAGGCTTATCGCAACATGGGCCTTGGCGCCCGTGACGACGCGGTCGCCATGCAGTTCCTGATCCCCGGCTGGACCTTCAACAACAAGCGTCCCTGTCTGGTTCGCTAAGGAATGTCACTCATGAACGGCACACAGTCCTATACCGCGTTCCCCAATCAGTTCCGCAGCAACCTTATTGCTGGCCGAAAACTCATCGGTTGTTGGAGTGCGCTTGGCAGCCCGATTACTACGGAGATTCTTGGGCTTGCTGGCTTTGATTGGATTTTGCTTGATGGTGAGCATGCGCCCAATGACGTGCTGTCCTTCATTCCACAGCTCATGGCCTTGAAAGACAGTGTCAGTGCTCCAGTGGTGCGGCCAGCATCCAATGACGCTGTGCTGATAAAACGCTTGCTCGATATCGGTTTCTACAATTTTCTCATCCCCTTCGTCGAGAGCGCGGAAGACGCGGCACGCGCCGTGGCGGCCACACGCTACCCCGGTGCCGGCGTGCGCGGGGTGTCGGTAGCTCACCGCAGCAATCGCTACGGTACGGTCAAGGATTACCAGAAGATCATCAACGATAACATCAGCGTTGTGGTGCAGATCGAAAGTGCCCAGGCACTTGCCAACATTGAAACTATTGCTGCTGTCGAAGGTGTGGATTGCATCTTTGTCGGTCCATCCGATCTTGCTGCGGGGATGGGGCATCTAGGTGATGCAAGCGCACCGGAGGTACAGGTGGCCATCACCCGGATCTTTGCGGTGGCGAAAGCTGCCGGAAAACCCACTGGCATTCTCGCGCCAGTGGAAGCTGATGCCCGTCGCTATATCGAAATGGGAGCTAGTTTCGTCGCCGTTGGTAGTGATCTGGGCGTTTTCCGTAGTGGTACGCAGGCCTTGCGCGACAAATACATCTGAGCGGTTTTAGGACCGTTGTACGACACGATCAACATTCATCGAATCCGGATAAGGAGCATTGCAATGAGTAAGCTGGGTTTCATCGGGCTGGGCATCATGGGGACGCCAATGGCGGCCAATCTCATCAAGGGTGGTCATGATCTCTCGCTGTTTACCATTGGTCCCGTGTCCGCTGCGTTGACCGAAGCTGGTGGCAAGGTCTGTGCTTCGGCAAAGGAAGTGGCTGAGAAGTCTGATGTCATTTTTGTGATGGTGCCTGATACACCTCATGTAGCTTCTGCCTTATTCGACGAAAACGGTATTGCCAAGGGCCTTTCCGCCGGCAAGATCGTGGTGGACATGAGCTCGATATCTCCTATTGAGACCAAGGAATTTGCTGCCCGTATCAAGGCCATGGGCTGCGAGTACCTTGATGCACCTGTATCCGGTGGTCAGGTTGGTGCAGAAGCCGCTACGCTGTCGATCATGGTCGGTGGAGACGAAACCACCTTCAACACCATCAAGCCGCTGTTTGAATTGATGGGTAAAAACATCACTCTCGTGGGGGGGAATGGGGATGGCCAGACAGCCAAGGTTGCCAACCAGATGATAGTGGCGATGAACATCCAGGCTGTCGGTGAAGCGTTGCTCTTTGCCTCCAAAGCAGGAGCTGATCCGGCGCGGGTTCGCCAGGCTCTGATGGGGGGCTTTGCTTCCTCGAAGATTCTTGAGGTGCATGGCGAACGCATGATCAAGCGCACCTTCAATCCTGGCTTTCGCATCGAGTTGCACCAGAAAGATCTGAATCTTGCACTTTCGGCTGCCCGCAAGCTGGGTGTATCTCTGCCCAATACAGCGACTTGCCAGGAAATGTTCAACGCCTGTGCTGCGCATGGCGGTAGTGCATGGGATCATTCCGGTCTCGTGCGTGCGCTGGAAATCATGGCCAACTTCGAGATCGGCCAGAAGGCCTGAGGACGGCAGATGCAGCCAGATTTTTCACCGCCGGAGCTGTTGCGCAGCATGTTCGAGGCGGCGATTGCTGCCGCGCAGCCTGGCTTGTGCATTCCCCGCTTCCTTCCTGAAGCTCCGCGGGGTCGGCTGATCGTGATCGGTGCCGGCAAGGCTTCGGCGGCGATGGCCGCAGCCGTGGAAGCGCACTGGCCAGGCACGTTGGAAGGTCTGGTTGTCACCCGCTACGGTTATGCCGTGCCCTGTACACGCATCGAGATCCTGGAGGCGGCTCATCCCGTACCCGATGCTGCCGGGCTCATCGCGGCTGAGCGCATGCTCAAGCGGGTCAGTGGCCTCACTGAAGATGACACAGTGCTTTGCCTGATTTCCGGTGGCGGATCTTCGTTGCTGGCTTTGCCTTTGCCTGGCATTACGCTGGAGGACAAGCAGGCGATCAATCGTGCACTGCTGAAATCCGGAGCCAGCATCGGTGAAATGAATTGCGTTCGCCGCCATCTTTCTGCCATCAAAGGTGGCCGGTTAGCCATAGCCTGCTATCCGGCAAAGGTCGTAACGCTACTGATTTCAGATGTACCGGGAGACAATCCATTTGACATAGCCTCTGGCCCTACCTGTGCTGACATCACCACCTGTGCGGATGCTTTGGCCATTGTGCGACGTTACGGCATCGACTTGCCGTTGCACGTGCGTGACGTGCTCGAACGTGGCACAGGGGAATCTGTTAAACCTTGTGATCCGCGTCTTGAAGGCAACGAGATCCATCTTGTTGCCACACCACAAATGGCACTTGAAGCAGCGGCTCGGGTTGCGCGCGAAGCTGGCATCCCCCCCTGGATTCTTGGAGACAGTATTGAGGGAGAAGCTCGTGACGTGGGCAAGACCCTGGCCGGCATTACTCGTCAGATAGCCCATCGCGGACAGCCCGTCAGCACGCCTTGCGTGTTGCTCTCTGGTGGCGAGACGACCGTTACTGTGCAGGGCAATGGCCGAGGTGGACGCAATGTCGAATTCCTGCTTGCACTGGGCGTGGCGCTTGACGGCGTGGATGGTGTGTACGCCATTGCAGGTGATACCGATGGTGTGGATGGCCAGGAGGAAATTGCTGGAGCCCTGTTGCATCCAGACAGTCTGCAGCGAGCTTGGGAAATGGGCATGCGGCCCAAGGATAGTCTTGACAACAACGACGGACATGGGTTTTTCGGTGCGCTCGGCGATGCGGTGGTGACGGGGCCGACCTTGACCAATGTGAATGATTTCAGGGCGATTCTGGTGATGGGCGCCTGAGCGGAGGTTCCGTTCTGCTGCTTCCGTGGCCGGTAGGCTGTGGCAGGCGGCAAAGGGAAAACGTGCGGCGACGGAAGTCCGGTATGCCTGCATGAAGAACAACAAGTTTTAAGAAGTTGTCTGGTTTCACTTATTGGCGTTGCAGCCTGATGGTCGCGCGCTTGGCAAATTCACGAGGAGGGTTCTTGATCATGAAAAAGACAATCGGTTTCACGCTCGCGGCCATGACGTTTGTCATTGGCTCTACTTTCGCCAAGGCTGCGGATGTTGTATGGCCTACCCGACCGGTTCAGGTGATCGTACCTGCGGGCGCCGGTGGCGACACGGACTTCAACGCACGCCAGATGGCGCGCTACTTCGAGAAGATCACCGGCAAGCCTATGGTTGTGACCAACGTCAATGGCGGTGGCGGCACCATTGCCATGTCTCAGGTTCAGGGGGCGGCTCCGGACGGCAATACACTGTTTTTCGGACATACCGGACAGTTGATCGTTAATGAAGTGTCCGGACTGACCGACTACAAGTTCGATGCGAAGTTCGACATCTCCTGTATCGCCGCCGTCGACAAGAGCGTGGTGCTGGTAGCTGGCAAGAAGGCTGGGGTCAAGGACGTGAAGGACGTCGTCGCCAAGGGCAAGGCCGCACCGAACTCGGTGATCTACGGCACCGAGCTGGGCGGCTACTCGCACCTGCAGGGCCTGATCTTCCAGAAGCAGGCCGGCATCCAGATGAAGTTCGTGGATGTGGGCTCGGCGTCCGACAAGATCACTTCGCTGCTGGGCGGGCGCATCCACCTGGCTTCGATCTCCTATGGCCCGGTGAAGGACTATCAGACCACCGGCGACATGGCCATGGTCGGCCAGTACAACAAGGCGCGCAATCCGCTGCTGGGCGACATCAAGACCTTCAACGAGCAGGGCATGAAGTTCGACATGGAGAAGCCCTATATCGTCGCGTTCCCGAAGGGCACCAACCCGGCCATCATCCAGAAGATGTCCGATGTGATGGCCCAGATCACCAAGGATCCGGCCTACGCCAAGGCTCTGGAAGAAGGCTTCAAGCAACCGGTGGCCTTCTACCCGACCAAGGAAGCGATCACCGAGCTGAACGAAGTGCGTAACGAGTACATGCAGTACAAGGACCTGCTGCGTCAGAAGCAGTAAGCCCTGAGCTCGTGCAGGCGGTGCCCCTCGGGTCGCTGCCTGCCGGTCCAACGTCTATATCGGGACTTCATCATGAGTGACACAAAGAAACGCGATTTCATTCTCGGCCTCATCATGCTTGCCGTCGGCCTCGGCTACATGTTCATGGCCAGCCAGCTCAAGTTGCCGCAACGTCAGTTCACGCAAGTGAACGCGGCCTTCGTGCCCTACCTGCTGGCCACCATCCTGTGCATCCTCGGTGTGCTCCAAATGCGTGAAGCGCGCAAGCCGGAGGCGGCCAGCGCAGCGAAGCAGGAGAGCACGGCCGACTACTCGACCGTTCTGAAGACCCTGGGTCTGATCATTGCGTACGCGGCCCTGCTGCAGCCCGTCGGCTTTCCGCTCATGACCATCGTTTATCTCTTCCTGCAGTTCATCGTGCTGACGCCGAGTGACAAGCAGGTCAGCTACCCCCTGTACGCCACCATCGCGGTGCTCACCTCGGTGATCGTTTACGCCATCTTCCGATATGCCTTCGACATGATTCTGCCGCTTGGGCCGCTGAGCGCGATCATCAACTAGAAAGGGCCACGCCATGCTTTCATTGTTCCAGCAGGGCATCGAGATCGTTTTCACGTTCCAGGTGCTCGGCCTCATCTTCTTCGGCACGCTTGTCGGCATCATCTTCGGTGCCATTCCGGGCCTCACTGCCACGATGGCTGTGGCGCTGTTCCTGCCCATCACCTATTCGCTGGGCGCCAACTCCGGCATTGCGCTGCTCGTCGGCCTGTATATCGGTGGCGTCTCCGGTGGCCTGATCTCGGCCATCTTGCTCAAGATTCCGGGCACTCCGGCGTCGGTGGCCACCACTTTCGACGGTGGGCCGATGATGGAAAAAGGCGAAGGCGCCAAAGCACTCGGCGTCGGCATCTTCTACTCCTTCGTCGGCACCTTCCTGTCCATCCTGGCGCTGATCTTCATCGCCCCGACGCTGGCGAAGATCGCGCTGAGCTTCGGCCCGCATGAGTACTTCTCCATCGCCATCTTTTCGCTGACGCTGATCATCACCCTGTCGACGGGCTCGATGGTCAAGGGCATGTTCTCCGGTGCGCTCGGCTTCATGTTTGCCACTGTGGGCATTGCGCCGGTGGATGCCATCACCCGCTTCACCTTCGGCCAGACCGAACTGAACGGCGGCTTCGACATCCTGCCGGTGCTGATCGGCCTGTTCGCGATCTCCGAGATCATCAAGGTCGCGGAAGAAGTGAAGGGCGAGCAGCACGCCACCATCCAGCACGTGCAAATGAAGGGCTTCGGCTTCTCCATCAAAGAGTTCTTCGAGCAGGGCTGGAACTGCATCCGTTCCACCCTGATCGGCACCGGCATCGGCATCTTGCCCGGCATTGGCTCCGGCACTTCGAAC
>Ga0316604_10003208_pt1 | contig 11660 bp, 10 predicted proteins | sample OWC_soil_day20_C_FD_207650 | JGI IMG/M metagenome (GOLD analysis project Ga0316604, IMG submission 207650) | Wetland soil microbial communities from Old Woman Creek delta, Ohio, United States - OWC_soil_day20_CT | ecosystem: Environmental > Terrestrial > Soil > Wetlands | place: USA: Ohio... | reverse complement strand
CTGTTGCAAAATGCGGCTACGACAATAAAAAAATCAGTGAGAAAAAAAAGGGCAATGAAAAACCTTGCTGATGTATCAATCGCTACTGAGATTCCATCGAGCCAAAGTTGCAAGAATAATGGAAATTTTGGCTTGGTTGTTGCAGCTAGCATTGTTTTGATAACGGCAGTGGTGTGGTTAATTCATTGAGATATGGAGAAGATGCTAATTTTATGTAGATGATCTGCGAAGCCGAAAAAACTTTCTATTTCGGACTAAAGTGCCCCACCGTATTAAAACAGATTGACTATAGAAGTTGTTCAGGGGGAAATTGGATTTTTTAAAAAAATGGCTTTAGCGATGGGTTATTGGGTAGATATCCGTGAGGTAAACAATGAAAAATTATCAGAAAGAGGTGTTCCTAATGATTGTTAATAGATTTATTGTATCTTGTCTAATAGCATTTTTTGTGTGTAATATTTTCCCGGCAGTTTCTCTGGCAAATATTACAAAGACGGTTGATGATTTTGATGGATTAACTCGTATAGTCAGTGTCTTTAAGGATACTGACCGCAATCTTGAATCTCCGTTTTTTACTGAATTATATTTCCAAAAAGCATATAAAAATGGTGAAATGCCAGAATATATACTGGTTTACTATGATCAAGATAGGTTTAGTGGTGCACCGCTTTCATCAATGTTTTCAGACACTTGCATAAGGTTTAATAGAAACCCAAAAGATGCTTATCGTCTAACTCGAAAAGCTAGTCGGGAATTTGGACAAGGTAATACCGTATCATACACATTGACTCCTGAATTAATTGATAAAATATTAAAAAACGACATCGTAGAGATAAAAACTGTCGGCGTAAAGATTAAGGCTCTTGAAGAACGCATAAGAATAGTAAAGGTGAATACTGAAATTCTTAAAGAGTGGCGACAAGTCATCACGCAAAACTAGAATGGATAGTATCCATGGGCAAGAAAGTCGTAGGTGGCGGATACATTTCTTCCGAATGCATCCCTCAACATGAATTTGACCAACAATCCAATAAGTTGCTCAAAAATTTCCGGACAAAAAAATAGGCACTTTTTTTGTATAACACGTTGTATAACAAATACGGAGATGATTACAGTGAACAAAATCAACTTATCGCAGAAACTCAGCCTGTTCAGCGAATACTGGAGTCCTAAAATTGTTGGCGAACTAAATGACTCACATATCAAACTGGCAAAACTCAAAGGTGAATTTGATTGGCATCATCACGACAATGAAGATGAATTGTTTATGGTTGTGAAGGGACAGCTCACAATCAAATTTAGAGATAAAGACGTGATACTTGGCGAAGGTGAACTGATTGTAATTCCCAAGGGGGTTGACCATTTGCCTGTAGCGGCTGAAGAAGTGCACGTAATGTTGATTGAGCCGAAAGGGACGTTGAATACGGGTAATGTGGTGACAGAGAAGACCAAAGAGGTTTTGGAGAGAATATGATTTTTTCTGATGACTTGGTAGCAAAATGTCAGCGAACTGAAGAATTAAAATTTTTGAGAATCAACGGGGATATAATCCTTTAATGATTGATGTTGACATTAACTGCAACCCCGAAGTACTTGAAAAGATTATAAGAAGAAGCAGATACTTTTCTTTTGATTCAAAAATGCGGATTTGCAGAAAAATCGCTCACTTAATCGATATTACTTTTCCCAATAAGAAACCAAATAACAATCCAACACTTCAAAAACTCAAAGAGTACTTTCATATGCATGAAATTGAATTTTTAGCATTAGTATTTTTATTAACATATGAAGTTAAAGGTGTAGAGTTAAACGAAATAGGACTGAATGATTTCAGAAAACTGCGAAATTTATATAGTTCTTATTCGCCACCATTTACTCATCCTAAGGATTCAAATTCTGTAGATGGATATACAAATGACTTGTCTGTGAGCTTATTTTTCACTCGGACAGCACTATTGCAGTTTAGGCACCAGAGATAACGTATCCTAAAGTTGCGCACATTTGAAAAAAAGAGTTGTCACGGATGGGTCAACCCGTGTATGTTGAAGGTGCAAGCCACACAACATACGAAAGGAAGGGATCATCCGTGACTAACACCATTATAACTCTCAATGAACAAACCTTGAAGAACCAACTGGGCGAACTTGTCCGAACAAGCGTGGAAGAAACGCTTAACAAGATGCTCGACGCCGAAGCGGATCAGCTCACCAATGCAGCCAGATACGAGAGAAACGCAGAAAGAAAAGATACCCGCGCCGGTCATTATCAACGAAAACTTACTACCAAGGCAGGTGAAGTAACCTTGAACGTTCCCAAACTTCGCCATCTCCCCTTTGAAACTGCCATTATCGAGCGGTATAAGCGCCGTGAAAGCAGCATTGAAGAAGCCTTGATTGAAATGTATCTGGCGGGCGTTTCCGTTCGCCGAATTGAAGATATTACCGAAGTCCTTTGGGGCAGTAAAGTATCTGCTGGTACCATCAGCGAGATGAACAAGAAAGTCTATGGTCACATCGAAGAATGGCGAAACCGCCAGCTTAAATCAACCTACCCATACGTCTACTTTGACGGCATCTATTTAAAGCGCTGTTGGGGCGGTTCGTACGACAATGTAGCCATATTGGTGGCTTTGGCCGTAGATGAAGATGGATATCGGGAAATCATCGGTTGTGCCGAAGGCGGGCGGGAAGATAAAGAAAGTTGGTTAGGTTTCTTGCGTGGACTAAAAGAACGCAGCCTTTCCGGCATGAAACTGAGCGTTGGGGATCGTTGCCTGGGATTTGTCGAAGCCCTCGGTGAAGTATTTCCGGAAGCCAAGTTTCAACGCTGCGTCGTTCACTTCTATCGGAACATTTTCTCGGTAACGCCGCTATCCAAAGGCAAGGAAGTCGCTGCCATGCTGAAAGCAATTCATGCGCAAGAAGATCTGGAGAGCGCTCGTGAGAAGTCAAAGCTGGTCATAGAAAAACTTAAAGGGATGAAACTTCCGGAGGCGGCCAGCCGACTCGAAAAAGGAATTGAGGACACCATAGCGTACATGAACTTCCCACGGGAACACTGGGTCAAGATCCGAACCAACAATGGATTGGAACGAATCATGCGAGAAATCCGTCGCAGGACCAGAGTAGTCGGCAGTTTTCCAGACGGAAAATCAGCGTTGATGCTGGTGGGAGCAAGACTCCGCCATATTACGACAACCAGCTGGGGGACGAAGCGATATTTGAATATGACGCTACTCCAGGAGAATCAGGCAGAGACCGTATCCGAAGCTATCTGAAACCTACGCAGGAGCCCATCCGTAAATGTGCGCAAAACTCTTGACACTACCCCCTGCCATTTGAGAAATAATACCATGATGCTTACTGAATTTGCTTTAACAACAGGCATTTTCGCGATTGTGTCGAAGATGGTTAGTGATGATTTCTGAACCCATTTTTAGAATTTTTTTTAGAAGGTTTTGAGCGCCTGTCACGCATCCTAAATTACACTGCCACCACCATCTCCAAACCACAACAACTACAAGTGCACCGTTAGAGCATAATATTGGGGCATTCATATTTTACCAACCGCAAATTTCTTCAATGTCAACTAGAAAATTATGTTCTAGCCAGAAAATGCAAGCCCGAAACGACCTGATGAATCCAACATGACGAGGACACTTTACACACACGTTTTTAATGATGTCTGCGTTTAGATTTTATTTCAAGTATGTCAATTGACTTTAGCGGTCTTGGATACATGACAGGAAATGGGATATGTTTATAGGATTCCATAATCAACCCGTCAATGATCCCACCAATTGTATATAATATATAAAGAAATCTACTGCTTGGATCAAAGACATAAGAATGCGGTTCACCATCAAGTTCAACTAGAGTAGCTCCTGGCAAGATTATTCCAGCCTCCACAGTGAATATAGCAATACTGGCAGTGTCATATGGAGTTCCCTGATTCATAACATACGCAAAGCGACTAAGCGGATCGATTGTAAAAAGCACAGGATTTATACTAGGGACATTCACTTCTCCCTGTGAGCTAAAACCGCCCGTACTGCTATCAAGGAAGAATGTTGTCACCTTTTTTTGATTTGCACTGAAAGCATATGCAATCTCACATGAAGTAGTTAACGCTACGCTAGTAATAACATTTAATTTACCAATGCAGGAGCTATTTTCGAATGATAATTCACCAGATTCATTGTTAATTTTAAACCGATAAATGAAAACGTATTCTTCTTCAACTGGTGACCCTGCGAATGAGATTGCGACAACATAAAGATTATTTCCTTTGGGATCGATTTTGCAAGATCTCGGATTCATATCAGATTGAACAATATGATTAAGTGGCTTCATTGTTCCATTTGGTGCAACACGCAAAGTTTGAATATGACCATTAGAATAAAAAGTATAAAGATATGTTCCTAAAGGATCAAATGTTTCGGTCACATAACTTGCGGTCCCATCATAATTCCACGATCGACCTAATACTAGAGCTCCATTGGCTAGGCCTATATTGTATAATGTTATAATTTTTCCTATTTTAAAATATAAGAAAAGTTTTTTAGATGGATGAAAGAAAATATTTCCATTTGGTGGCAAGCCATCCATTACTTTATCATTAATTATCTTTGGTACGCCCGTTGATTGATCTATTGTATAACCTGATACTCCGCATAATTTATTTGGATCCCCAACATTAATTAAATAGACAAATTGGCCCGACGGATGTATTTTTACATACGTCGGGCCCGATCCAGTTTGAACGGGAGAATTAATTGCTGTAAGTTCCCCAGAAGAATTATTTATTGAATATGAAAAAAGCAAATTATTACTACAATCAACTGCATAAGCATAGCATTTTGAAGTTTGAATTCTTTTCATATCACAGCACCTTCCTATCGATTTATTTCTGGACTCTTTTATTTACCAACCAGCATGGTTATCCTTTAGCATGCCTCGTAGAAATATTGTCCCCACAAGCATTTTATAAAAAATGATCACTCCAAAAGAATAAAAAACAATACCATTTCAGTTTTAAAAGCCATTATTTGCTTATCCATTTTCGCTCCTTTCGCCCAATGGCATTCTTTATTCTGCGCCTTGTCTAGAACCATAATCTAAGGTTGCACACTTTCTTTCCAAACCAGTTCCATCTTCCTCTGAAAAAACCATAAGTGGAGGCGATCCGCTACCCGTCATATCTGCCCATTTAAATATATCTCAAAAATAAACCAATGGTTTTTCGTCATAGTACTACCCTTCGATCATACTCTTTGCAGCAGCATATACTCTACCCGGCAAACTCCTTTCTGCAAGAATGGAGTCTTTTCCATACGGACACTTCTCTTTAATTACAAACAGTTGGTTTGAGCAAAACTGACATGGTCCCGCAGTTCTAGCCAGATGCTTATTTTTCTCATCGAATGAGATCGTTCCATTTTCAAATTCGTTTACGATAATAGTTGCGATCATATCATATGGTTCTATAAGTTGTTTCTTCAAATCACTCCAAGCACTACCCATATTATCTTTTGAAGCAATAGGGTTTTTTAAACTTATGAGTACTTGTCCCGAATAGGGTTCCCCATTTAACAACTTTGATTGATCGGGCCACTTATTTTTAAAATCTTCCCATTCAGCAATGGTAAAAGCATAACAACTGGTGAAGTTGACCTTATAAGAAAAATGTGGTGCCACAATGATTCGAGTGGGTGCAGCACCATCTTTAACCGACATAATCACTCGATTATTTAAGGTAAAGCGGAGCCAAGCATATGGACCTGAAAGATTATCTGGCAACGGCGGCGAGAATGAAATACCATTAAAGGCTTGTCGAAACATGTTGAAAGCTGATGTCCCAGAAAAAACAACAATCGCAGGACTAGTCTGTTGATATTGCAATGCAAGCCAACCTCTGTCCTTACAACAAGAACTGGCAATGCCCTTTCTGTATTCTTCTGGAACACCGCCATCCTGTGCGGTCCACCCAGGCGACGCACACGCAACCATGTCACCTAATAAGACATCCTCTCCTGCATGTAAATCAGTATCTGCTGGTATTTTGCCCAACAAGACCAATTTCCTCTCAGTCAGGTCGAGAATATTCGCAAACAACTGGTAGTATCCAACTGTCTCTTGTGAAATAAGAGTTTCTTCGCCAACGGTCATATCAACCGGACCTGCAAGGCTATCGCCAGTTTTGAACTTTTGATTTTTATCTGTGATAACGACAAACTCTCTAGGTACAACAATTATGGTTGGGGCTGCATCCCCGTCATAAGTAACTGTCAGTTCAATACCTTGTCCATCAACAGTATGTTTTACTCCTTTAGTAATTCCTGCTTTCGGTGCGATCAATGCTTTGCTTAAATCAATATGATTTCTAATCAACTCGATTGGGAACTTTTCTTGAAATACAGTCTGATAACGATAATAGGCTGCATACTCCGCAATATCATCAAAATACGGATAACACCATCGGCTGCCCTCGGCATTTAGCATAAGCCACGAAGGCATATTGGGATTAATTCCAACTGTCATGATAGGAGCTTTCCGACATCCGCCGGACAGAGCGGGAACACTAAATCTACTGCCATTTGTTCGGGCAAAGATATGACCATCGCTTGGTTTCATACCAACATTTAGATTTCCCTCTACCCAATCAAAAGCCAAGGCAGGACCGAAATGACGATTAAAATATCGACACGGCTGCTTTGCATCATCGTATGTTTCTCTCATTGCTTTGCAAGTCATCACTTCCCATGCTAATTGAACCTCAACTGGGAGTTTCATAAAACGCCTCCGTATATTAAAAATTCTTTTCTGGTGTAAGTGGCATCTCCATGGGAAATAGAAATACAATGTTTACACAATGTCAGTTGCAAATCTGGACTGCCCTAAAAACAAAAAGCCAGATCACAGCAACGGTTTTCCGTCATTGCAACCTGGCAGTCATAGCCCATCAATAGCGGGCTTGTAGACCCACGGCTTTGCGTCTCTGCCTTTTGGCAGATTTGCCAATATATATTCCCCACACTATCAGCGCGCTGGAAATTAATGTTTAGTTCCTTACTCAAGGATGCATTTCGCTACAAAACATTAAATTCCTTCATGTCAAAAAAATTAATCAAAAAAATTTTTTCGAAGCTTTCACAAGCAAATTATCGTCTACTTGGAAACAGCAAATTTTACCGTTCCTACCCCTCCAAAAACCATCTTCCCTCGTCCTCAAACAAGTACACTTCCTTCCCTCGAATCCGGCAGGTATAACGCATCCCCATCCCGCCGCCTTTCAGCGACGGGGCCATTCTTGCGTCCGTTACCCGGTCGACCTCGTACGCTTTGCCGTTGCTCCACGTCAGGGACAGCGGCTTTGTTTTGCCGTTCTCGTCATGTTCCGCCGTTACTTTTACAAAAGTCTTGCTCATACTCCCTCACCTCTGCCTAAAAAAAAGATATCGGATGAATCACATGATCGTCTTTGGGATTAAACTCCGTCAGCTTCGCATCTTGTAGCAGTGCACACCGCTGAATGCTGTAAGGACCGAACCGTAGCCGAATCTCATCGATGGTGCGCTCCAGGACTTCCTGCTCTTCCTTGTTGGTCTCAAACATATCCAGTTGCACCGATCCGTCCGCGCTCACCAGATCAGCACCGCGCACCCCGATGCTGCGGATTGGCTTTTCCCAGTGATAGTGCTGCCGGAAAAGTTCCATTGCCTTTCGCGCAATTTCCGAGGACAGAAAAGATGGCACGTCAGTTTGCCCTGGCGCTCAAAACTGAACAATTCATTGTTTCGCACATGGATCGCCACCGTCCGGCACTTCAGTCCATGACTCCGCAGCCGCGCCGCCACGCTTTCCACCAGCACGAACATCACCAACTTCACATCGTCTTCGTTCACCAAATCCCGGGGCGTCGTCGTTGAGTTGCCGACCGATTGGATAAAACGCTCTTCGCCCGCTCGCGCCACCGGTGCCTCGTCGAATCCATTGGCAAAGTTCCACAAGGTTTCGCCCCACACGCCCAGCGCCAGTTTCAGCTGATGCACGTCCCGCCGCGCCAAATCCCCGATCGTCAAAATCGCTCGGTTGTTCAGCTTGATTTTCGTCGACCGTCCCACATACAGCAATTCTTCGACCGGCAGCGGCCAGACGAGCTCGCGGAAATTCCCCCGCGTGATGCTCGTCGTCGCGTCCGGCTTTTTATAGTCACTTCCCAGCTTGGCAAAAATCTTGTTGAACGATACTCCGACCGAACTGGTGATCCCCAGCTCATCCCGCAGCCGCTGCCGGATGGTGTCCGCGATTTGAACGCCATCGCCGAGCGCCGCCACCGAATCTGTTACGTCGATCCATCACTCATCAATGCCAAAAGACTCGATCCGATCACTAAAATCCGCATAGATGTTTCGGGCCAGCCGCGAAAAGCGCAGGTACTTTTTGTAGTCCGGCAGCAGGCAAATCAAACCGGGACATTTTTGCTGCGCCTGCCAAATCGCTTCACCGGTTTTGACGCCCATTTTCTTGGTCAGTTGGTTTTTAGTCAAAATGATCCCGTGCCGATCTATCCACCTCGCCACCCACCGCCACCGGTTTTCCCCGCAACTCTGGATGGTAGAGACATTCCACCGAAGCATAAAAGCTATTCAGATCGCAGTGCAGAATCGTGCGAGCCACATTTCCACCCGCTTTTCATTTCATCGTTCGAACGTATGTTTGTGTCTGTAGTATAGCCGATGAAAACGCCGCTGTAAAGCGAACAAATTGTGAACTTTTTTCAGCCTAAAAAATAAAACCGGGCTGCCTTAAACACCCCGGTACTACACCACTCGACAGCAATTTAACAGGCCTTAAAACGCATTCTGCGAAGCCGTTTTTTTCATGAATTTCTCAGTTTTCTCGCCGTTTCCCCTATTTTACCCAATATCCCTTTGCTATCTTTCATGCTCTCTTTTCCCGGAACACCCAGAAAAAAATTCGCCCTGTTCGGAATCATCACACCTGCACAAGCAACAAATTTTATTCATCGTCTGACATCACAATCTCTTCCGAGGAATCTTCCACCGTGATTTCGGCGCCCAGATTCAAATACGTACGGATCTCATTTTCCAGCTCGCACAGCTCCTGTCCCAGCGCCCTGTCGGCAAAACCTCCCGCGACCCCAGCCCGGATATACTGTCGCTGCCGACACTCTGATCGTACAAAAGCATTCTTGTCCTTTAGTTTTTCCAAGATTCTATTTCATGGCTTGTAGCCCCGCACTCAACAAGTCGCTTTTCACTTATTTTTCGTTCCTCATCTGTAAACAGCTCACGATACTTTTCTTTTATCACATAGGCTTCCACCGAAAGGCCCAGGCGGTTTTTCTTCCATAAGACTTCAAACCCATAAGTCCCGCCGTCTTTTGCTATTAATTGCTTAGCTGTCATTAGTCCGCCCTTCTCAGCAATTAGTTGCAAAAACCGTGTTGCACAATATCCAAGGTCTTTCTTGGCAACTCGATAAATATTTTTCATATCAGCATTGAATTGGCTCTCCAATGGATTCAATCGCCACACCCCCATTTTCGTAATATATTGTCATAAATTACCTCAGCGTTGTTTCACAAGTCCACTGCCATTTTGTTTTCTATTAAATGGGCATAAATCCATGAACAGTTTATCGCCAATCTCGTCTATCAGTTCCTTGCTAAATAGCTCTATTAATTCCTCTTGTCGTGGCTGTCCTAATGTTAAACGATATAACGATAGAATTTTAATGAGTCGATTGTATCTTAATCTGTCTTGACTCAAGGGATACATTGGAACGATTCTCTCAATTTTTACTGGCGATTGTTGACTGTCGGACAGGCACCAATATGGTACAAGATCTGAATTATCGCCTTTTTCATTATCGGAAGCCTTCTTAAACAGATCATCCCATGTAGTTTCATCATTGTACCTTTCCGCAATATTTTGCCGAACAGCAAGGCATTTAAAGCGATTGATCCGACCCTCGCGTTGCTCAAGATCGATGGGGTTTGCGGGCAAGTTCCAGTGCATTACCTTTCGGCAATATAAGTGGAAATCAAGCCCTTCTTGGCCAATTGAGGTGGTTGCAAGCACAAAGGGCCTAAAAGGAGAATTAAATGCGTTTCTGATTTTCTCTGTTCTTAGCACATTTTCATCGCTTACCCTTGCATTAAAATATCCTACAGCGAAGTGCGTGCGAATACGGGGTTTGGGTTCTAGCTTAGGTCCTAATTTGATGAAGGATTCTTCTGTATCTATTTGAATTGCTGTCGTGTCGACGAAGCCATTGATCATGGCCTTTTTCAAACTTTCTCCCCGTTCATTTAGTATGTGCGCATATTCGTCAAGCATCGCCTGTATATTGCCATCACAACAATATTTGAACACATTTTCATAATAAGAGTCTTCACTCTTTCCATACATAATATCCAGTATTGCTGAGCTTTCTGCTTTGTTAAAAATACTTACAAAGGATTTGGCAAGTTCTTTGGCAAAGGTTTCATTCTTGAAAAGTCGAACCCCACAGACAGCCGGCGATCCGATAGCCATATTGGCAAAAATTTCAGTTGCATTACTGGGTATTGCACTTGTTGAAAATTCTTCATGGCCATCCATAGCTCGTAATAATCCCAATAACACCTTGGCCCCGCCGCCACTTTCGGTAGAACCGCTTCTTTCTCTTAGCTCGTCAAGTTTCCGATTAATCTTCACCTTAATATCTTTGATAATTTCTTTCAAATCTTTCCCCATGTACTCAATGGGATCATATAGCGTTGCCAAATACTTTGAAGGATAGGTGACAATATCCTCCGTTTCGTTTTTGAGCCTTGATATCCCATATCTTCGATCCTCTTTGGTTGCAAAATAGCCGCGCCCGCGCTTCGATTTTTCCTGCGCAAAAAGCTTGCCAATGGTACGCAGTTCAGCCTCATAAGAAAGCATTGTCGCTATCATTCGGGGTACCATCTCCCAAAAGGAAAACACCAACACCTTTGAAAAGTGCTTATTTTTATCAAACACACTGCCTGTTTTATAATATATTTTCGAAGGCGGAAGCCAAAGCAAGTTTTCTACGCCGCTTTTTTCACCAGCAAATACTGTTTCTTTTAATTTCTCAAGTCTAGCGTTGTTGGCAGGGATTTTTTTGTAATTATGCAATGCACTTTTCTTCAGCAGCAATGTTTGATGCTTGGCCTTTTTCACAAGTTCGTAATTGCGTGCCTTGAGAAAGTACTCTTCAATTTCTTTTTTTATTTGATAGGATTCCATAAACGAGAGCAAATAAGGCGATGATTTAACAAAATCCATCGGGATATTACGATTCCGAAGCGGTTTCTTGCTCACCGCGTTAATTTTGTCCAGTAAGCCTTGCGCCTCACTAAAGGACCAAATATCCCTTTCCGATATTTTAATTTCCTTTGCTTCACTATCGTCAATTACGCCGGTATTAAAGCGTTCCGTTCTGGACACGCCACCGTACATTTTATCTTCGGCGGCCTTTTTATGTGCAAAAAGCACTGTCAAATCCCTGGAATCAATTTCGCTCAGAGCATTCGAGTAGTTGCTCCACACATTTTTAAATTCAATATTTTTTCCCCTGTCATAAAACAGGAAATTCATTACCTCCAAAAATTCCTTGCTGTGATCA
>Ga0316604_10003206_pt1 | contig 11663 bp, 11 predicted proteins | sample OWC_soil_day20_C_FD_207650 | JGI IMG/M metagenome (GOLD analysis project Ga0316604, IMG submission 207650) | Wetland soil microbial communities from Old Woman Creek delta, Ohio, United States - OWC_soil_day20_CT | ecosystem: Environmental > Terrestrial > Soil > Wetlands | place: USA: Ohio... | reverse complement strand
GATCCCATTAACAACAAGAGGCGATAGTGAAAACGCCCCAGAGGGAGATTTCCCAGACGATCCGAAATACTTGCCATTTTTTTGACCTCCTTCTAAATATTGACTATTCATCGCTTTTCAACCTTGTTTCGATACCAGATACCGTTGGGCAATTTCCTGCCCATAATCGCGAATAGCCTGTGTTCCCGCCATAGCAAGAGGCGTTGAAGTGATCCGTTCGCGAAACAAAACCACTTCAGTATCAGGAAGTAGAATTTGCAAAGCGATTCCCAATGGCATGCCGTTTTCGAGAATTTCCATGGCGTGCGAATTACCGACAACGAAATTCAAACCTAGTTCCTTCGCTTTTTGTACCAATGGATGATCAACGCTGACTCGGCTGATAGACGCAAGTACCGTGTCCGCTTCAGGAAATAGCTCTTTGACTTTAGCCAAATGTTCTGCGGAAAAGCCTGTGTGGGGGAAGATGTGGATGATAGTCTTCACCGGATCGTGCCGGTTGCCAACCAGTATTTTTCCGCCTGTCGCTACGTTGGTTTCCATGATGTCTTTGCAGCTGCGAGATTTTCGTTCCATTAACAGCATTTTTTGTTCTTCATTCAAGCCCATGAATTTATGCAAGCGGACCAAAATGTCACCTAACGTTTGAACTTCTTCGAGAGCTTGCCCAACAAACAGAATGTTGCCCGGAATTCCGCCGAACGCAATGTCGGCATGAAACGGTTTATGTCCGTGAATAAGAGAAATTCCGGGATGCAGGCCATGAAAAGCTTCATGCAGTTCAAAAACTGAAAGTCCATAAAGTGGAAGGTAGGTGCGTAGAGTCACTCCGCCGGAGTTAGCTGCATCAGCGATGGGATGATGCGCGACAATGGCATCAACATCAGTAGCTCCTGCTAATTCAATGTTGCATTCCGTCAAGGTCATCGTTACCGCAATTTTTTTGATCGTGGCATCAAGGTTGCCACAGACCAACCCCGGCATTTCCATACAGCTTTTGCCCGGGATGTTGGAAGATTTATTGACCACAAAACGATTTTTTCCACTAAAGATATCGCCAATATCTTTGACACATCGACCACCTGTAATCTTGTCCAAGGCCATTAGAACATCTCTACCGGTTGCCATTCGTTTCCCTCCTAGTTGTTTGAGTATCAATCATTGTTGTAGGGAAATCGTTGCTTTTGTTCGCTGCCTCCTTTCCCGGAATAGCAAAAAGCTGCCGCTTCGTTTTAATGTTCACGCAAACGTACTTATACGCAGGCGTAACCATTGTTACGAAAAAGCGGCAGCTTTCAGCTCTCTTGCGAGCTCTTACAGCCAAACCGGATATATTAAATTGGACCATTGACGAACGTATTGTCGCTCATCAGTGATGATTTCCTATGGGAGTGTATTTCGTTGTGGTTTTTTAAACTCCTGCTGAAAATAGAATGGTAAATAAATATTTTTTACAGAGGTGCTGTTACTACGATAACCGTTATGGCCAACTCATTTTCAGGATCGTAATCTTTCAGCACACATTTCACTGGTAATTTAATCTGGGTTACTAATTCCTGCTTTAGTCTTCGTTTGTATTCATCGAGAATGGCAACGTCAACAAAACGGGTTGTCATTCTGTCTCTGCCGTCGAGCGCGGCCAAAGCGGGGATACGCTTGTGATCGGCAGAAATAATGATTTTGTCTTCAATGATTGCAACCCGTTGTTTGCGCAAGCCGGTGCCAAACATAGTGATGTTGACGTTGTTATTTACCCGCATGACCTCTTGCTTCCAGTCAATCCCAACTGCGTTCATGCACATCGCTCCTCCTAAAAAAAAATAAAAACAGCCACCGGAAAATTTATTTCCAATGGCTGCAATGCCATAAAACATGCAATTGAGCGAATATTTGATGAACAAATTTATTTCATTATATCATATAAAATTGGAAGTGCAATACCTAGCTTTGCGGTGTTGGTTGTGCTGGAGCGGGCTGGGTAGCAATTACAAGAATGGAGCAGGCTTGTTTTTCGGGAACCCAAATAGCACAATCAGCTTCTTGGCAAAACGCTAATGTTTCGACGGTACTAAAAAATGGGCAAATCATGTTGTCACCTCCCTTTACGGGGAGGATTTCCACAAAACAGCAGGGATTCCTGCCAGAAACAACAGGCATCTTTAAAAGGAGTCATGATGAAAACTTCGCTATGGTCACGGACCCACGCCGACCCAATGAAAAACCGGCCGTCAAAAAAGACGAGTCGGTGAATCTGAACGTGTATAACATCAAAGCATTTTCGAACCATTTTGAGCAGATCGGTTATGGACTGCCGTCAACGATCATGGCCAGTGCCAACTGGAAGGTTGCCAAGACAAAAACGAAGGAATGGTATCTTGGAGCCTGGGGAATGGCAGACCTGAAAAGGTTCGAGCAGTCCAGGGTTGGGATAATGCTGACTAGAATGTAAATAGACCTATAGGCAAAGACGCTTGCTACCGGAAACGGTGGTGGAGATTCTTTAATTTTGGCAGGAGTTTTTACTTTGCGTAAAATTTTGTAAAAATAATTCGTAGTAAAAAGAAGGAAAGGTGTGTATCAACGAGAAAAGATATCAATATTACAAATCGGTAATCCAGTCCATTTTGGGTGGCCACAAATGGACTGGATCACTTATAGAGAGGAGTGTAAATGGACACGCACCAACGTCTGAATCTTTTGAATTTATGCTTTGCAAGGACATGGTCATTGTGTACCTGAACACCTGTAGTTGTCGTGCTAATTGGAAAGAAAAATTTTGATAGTTTTCCATTAAGTGTTGCCATTATCTATTATTATCGGCGTTTCGATTTTGTGGGAGGGAAAATATTGTTGAGCGATACTGATATTTATAATGAGCTTGGGGAAAACATTTTTATTGCTCCGTTTAATAGAAAAAATATACGCGGTAATACAATTAATTTTACTGCAAGTAATATGGCGTGGAGTCTTGCAAAACAAGAGAGTGTTGTGAAGGATGGGAAAATTGAAATTCCTGCTCATGATACCGTTCTTGTCGAGACAGCCGAGGTGTTGCATGTGACTCAAAAAATTGGGGGTACATATCATTCTAAGGTTGCAATTGTATCAAAGGGAATAGGTCATATTGGGACAACTTTGGATCCAGGGTGGATTGGACAGTCCTTAATTGCCTTACATAACCCTTCTGATAAAGCAGTTTGTATAAGAATTGGAGACAGTATTGTTTCGGTAATATTTTATTATGTGCATTCAGAGGCTCGATATAAGAATACAAATCAAGCTGGTCAAGTATCAGTATTGCATTCGCTGGGAATCATGTGTTCAACAAGTGAAACTGAAACGTTCCACGAGGAATGGAGAAGCAATACTGATCTGTTAAAAGAAGAAATGTTTAAATCGCCCGAGTATAAAGAAATGTGCGAAGAAAGGAAACACTATAACCGAAGTTTATACATAACAAAAAAGGCTGGAGTATATGGTGTTGTTTTTTTTCTTTTTATGTTTTTTGCTCTAGTGGCTTATCGCGGTATTAATTTGTATTTTCCCATCACCCCATCTAATCCTTATACGATGATTATAATAGCTATTTTTTCAGGCGCAGCTACTCAGTGGTATCCTCAGATCGCGAAATGGGCTATTGAATTTTGGAATGTTGGGAATGGGAACAATGGATAAGTGCAAGCTGAAAGTTAAACTGATACACCCAGAAGGGGAAGTCCCACATTATGCTCATGAAACAGACTCGGGTTTAGATTTGGTGTCGCTAACAGATCTTCTAATAAAACCTGGAGAAAGAAAAAATGTGAGAACCGGTATTGCCATTGAATTGCCTAATGGATACGAAGCGCAGGTTCGCTCACGGAGCGGGTTGGCTTTGCGTCAAGGGATCATCGTGCTAAATTCGCCTGGGACGATTGACGAGGGGTATCATGGCGAGATTTTTGTGCTATTGGCAAATTTAGGAAGTGAAGACTTTTGTGTTGAAAAGGGAATGCGAATTGCGCAGTTGGTTATTAGTCCGGTTGTAAGACCTGAAATTATAAAGTTTGAAGGGGATTTTGCTATTTCTACGAGAAATGATAAAGGATTTGGATCAAGTGGTCTCAAATAAAAATATTTGAGCAGATATGCTCTTGAAATGTTTTTATGACATCCTTAAAGATGCTTTTCAGACACTCTGGAATGGATTAAGGTCCGCAAATCAAAATAACGACAATAACGCTCATTACAGTGGATGCAGGATGTGATTAAAAACGTGCGCCCATTTTTGAAATGGCCGGGTGGGAAAAGATGGTTAATTACACAGTTTAAACACATTTTCCCCAAAAAATATAACAATTACTTTGAACCGTTTCTTGGAGGCGGATCGGCTTTTTTCTATTTAGCACCACAACGTGCGATGATATCTGATATAAATGTAGAACTGATAAACGTCTACCGTATTATGGCAAGAAACCCAGTGCAATTGCGCGAACAACTTGAAGCCCATCAAGAACACCATTCTGCAGAATATTACTATGATGTCAGAGAACATATTCCTGCTGATCAAGTCGGGCGAGCTGCTAGGCTTCTTTACTTAAACAGAACGTGTTTTAATGGGATGTACCGTGTAAATCAGTTAGGGGAGTTTAACGTTCCCATTGGGACTAGAATGCTTTTTACCGACGATGTTTATCGCTTTGAGGAGTATTCGCAAATATTGCATAATACTCACATACGAGCACAGGACTTTGTTAAAACAATACGCCAAGCCAATGAAGGTGATCTCGTTTTTGCCGATCCACCTTACACGATAGCTCATAATCAAAACTCATTTATTAAATACAACGAAAAGCTATTTTCTTGGAAAGATCAAAAAAGGTTATTAGGCGCGCTCGTTAAAGCAAGGTCTCGTGGAGCGATAATAATCGCTACAAACGCAAAATACCCCGCACTACAACGCATGTATGAAGAAAATCATTTTTACACACAGCCCGTTAGTAGGTTTAGTTCCATCTCTGGGATACGTGAAGGGCGCGGGAAGCAAGAAGAATTGCTTATAGCTTCATTTCAAATAAATTTATAGGTTACTCCCCACATTGGTAGTCAATCGATGTAGAATAGCCCATTTTTCCGTTAAAGTCATTCCTAGACAAAAAACATTATGTTGATAAACAATAAGCTAGGATTTTTGAGGTGCGGCATTTATGATTCGTATTGCACTGATTAGTGATATTCACTTTGGAAAGTACTCGCGTACTGACGAGTTTTCTGTGCCGGGAGAAGAGATACAAGACGAAAATAAAGGTGCAAAATCCTTAAAAGAAAGTTTGATATCTATTCTTAAAAAAAAGAAAGTGCAATATATTTTCGCTGCAGGTGATTTGACATCTGTAGGGAGCCCGCAAGAGTTTCATTACTGCGAAAGAGAACTTCTCGATATAGCGCAATGTGCGGGAATACCAAAGGAGAATATTATACTTGGTTTGGGTAATCATGATATTGATTGGCGCATAACCCAAATATGTGATGATTACACGAAATCGTGTGACAAAGCTTGTCTATTTGAGCTGGTTAAAAGCAAGTATCAATTGATTGGGGCGAATGCTCCTGTTTACAGCATGAGTGAAATCCATCAACCCCTAAAAAAGGGTCCAGCTCCGTTTTCTGGAATTGTTGAAAATAATAACTTTATAGTATTTATACTTAATTCTGGATGGTGTTGTACACATGACCAGACAATTTCACATGGAAAACTAAGCGATGAGCAGCTAGGATGGTTCAAAGAAAACGCTGAAGGGTATAAGTCGGATAGTAGATGGAAGATTGTGCTAATGCATCATCATCCCTTCAACTATTCATATCACATCCCTGTTTTTGATGTTTCGATGATAGAAGAGGGCAGCGATTTTCTTGATATCGCGGGCCAAAATGGGATCAATTTAGTTTTGCATGGGCATCGACACCATCCTAGAGCAGAAACGTGCTTAAAAAGTGGATGGGTATCTCCCATCACTTTTGTGTGCGCAGGTAGTTTAACGGTTAATTCTGCTCACAGAAGCTATGGTGCAATTCCTAATACTTTTCACATAATAGAATTATTCCCCGAACCCAGTACCTTGAAGCTACATAATTTTCAATATTCTCCCTATGCAGGATGGATACCTATAAAAGATAACTGCCAGGAAACACCTCTAGATTCAGAAATGATGCTTGGAAAGTTATATTCTTCCAGTGTGATTAATCAATCCATACTCGCTTTGGCAACTAAACAAGCAGTGCGCTTGGAAGATTTGGATGATTGTTTGCGGTTTATAACAGTTGGTGATTTAAATCAAAAAGTCCAAACTTTACTTTCTGATACACATAAAATGATTGGGCAGTTTCCCAATGAAGTTATTTTAATTAAGAAAGAAGGCTAATTATGGATAGAGTTTGTGATATAGCAAAGGGCTATGATGGACAAAATCCGTTTAGCGATAGTCAAGCAAGGAGTTTTGCTGATACAAAAATTATAAGTGAATTTTATCCTACATCAATTTATTGGTCGCTATTCAATGACCAACATGAAATAATATTAGGTACCCGCGGAAGTGGAAAAACATTTTTGTTAAAAATGATGCGTTACTCAATGCTTAAACGGATACAAGATCCTCAAGCACAACATCTTGTCAGTGAAAAAAAATTTTTAGCTTTATATATACCTATGTATTTAGAGTTTGTAACACACTTAACAAACTCTGATGTACCAGAGACAAGGCAAATCCAGCTTTTTCAATTTGCTTTTAACTGTTTACTTGCCCAATCGTTATTGACAGAATTAACCGCAATAATAGATGAGATACCTGACAAATACGAACGAGCAAAAGCAAATTTAGATTTGACTAATAAGTTAAATGATATGTGGTTTAATGAAGGCGCAAATGCTGTTTCTGATTTATTCTCCCTGAAATTTAAAATCACAAAGCTTTTTTATAATTTTGATGTAAAGACCAGCCACATCGATTTTGTACCTCCGGTCTTTAAAAGACAAATTGGGTCTACCTTATTGTCAGTTAAAGAAATAATTGCCAATATTTTAAAATTTAAAGAAGAGCCAACATGGATAATTTGTATTGATGAAGCGGAGTTTTTGACTGAGCCATTACAAAAATGTATTAATAGCGTATTTCGATCTGACTCAAAACGAATAGCATTAAAAGTCGCTACTCTGCCTTACTATCATCGATCTTTAGAAACACTTGAATCAACTATTTCTGTTTCGGCTGGAAATGATTTTAGTTATCGAGTTGTTGATATGAAATTTGATAGTGCAGAATTTCGAAATCTTACAAATACGCTTTGCTCGCATCGCATAAAAACACGTTTTAAACAAGATGTCCAGATTGATCGGCTGGAAGATTTTATAGGGGTGCTGGGGAAAGATGATCTAATTGATTATTACAGAGCAGAAGTTGGGAGCAAAATAGCAACACAAGATTATATACAAAAGGAAATGATTGAAGAGTTTTCAGATAAGCGAAAAATTGCTTCTGCAAGCTATCCTAATCAGAGGAAAACCATATATGATAAATTTGCCCCTATCTTTTTTACTCGTCGTATGTACAAATTATCTAGGAATGGGAATTATAAACCAGGATGGTACGCTGGTAGTGCTATGATTAGGAAGATTTCGCAAGGCAACCCAAGAGCATTTTTGCAATTAATGAATAAACTTTTTGAAAAAGCCAGAATGTCTGAGTTAACACCAAAAGCTCAACATGGAGTGGTCTTAGAATATGTGAAGAGTTTTTGTGAATCAACTCAGGCTCTTGCGTCTTATGGTCCGACCATATATGTTGAATTAGATAAAATCGCTTCGATCTTGCATGATCAAGTTCACGATAATTCATTGAAATCTGCAGGATGTTCTTTTATCTTGACGTATGGGAAAACCGCTTTTTTTGATAAAGCTAAGCAATGGCTTCAGCTGGCAATTGCTTACTCTAGACTCGTTGTTGATGAAGACACCATAAAAAATGGCATTAAGATGGATACCAGATATCTGCTAGCGAATACATATGCGGCCGAATACTGGCTACCGATGAGAGCAAATGTTTCGTCTAAAAAAATAATTATACTTGATGACAAAGTACATACCTATACTGTAAAGACAGAACCTTCCTCCAATAAGTCACTATCATTGTTCGAGGGGGAGTGTTGAATGATATTTATTGAAAATACTGCATATATTAAAGAACATTTTAATGAAAGTGATCTTTACATTTTTGCCATCGGATATGAGCACCGTTCATATTATTTCTATGACCAAGTTTTATTAAAATTAAACTCATTAAATACCTTATTGTTTGTATTTGATGACTATGAGGATTACAATTACGCCAGTCGGAAAATTTCAGAAATTAAAAAATGTAACTGTAAGATAGAGCGTGTTCATTATTCTGACCATCAGGATGTTCAAAAAAAAATAATCAAGACTATAGTAGATATGATTGCGACAAATGATTCGATTACAGTACATATTGATTATTCTTCCATGCCAAGAAGCTGGTATTGTAGACTTCCGATATTGTTGAAAGATGTCTTAAGAGAAAATGATAGAGTTCATTTTTGGTATTCTGAAGGTCAGTATCCCGAATCTCGTGAAGAGTATCCTAGTGCTGGTATTGAAGATTTTTCGTTTTTCTCCGGTAAGCCATCGTTGCAGATTGATAATAGTAGAGTTCATATTTTAGCACTTGGTTATGATGTTGTTCGTACAGAGGCAATTGTTTCAATAACGGACCCGAGTGTTTTAGTTGCCTGCTATGCCTATAATCCTGTAAGGCAGGAACGTCAAGAGAGAATAAAAATAGTTAATAATCATTTGCTTTCAAGAGCCGCCATGTCTTTAGCATTGCGTCTGGATGACTTTTCTTTTATGGTTTCAAAGATGTGTGATACTGCAAATGAATTGCTCGCAACTGGTGACGTTATATTAATCCCCGATGGACCTAAACCATTGATTTTTGCGATTTCTCTCGTTCCTGACTTGTTGAATAAACCAGGGATTACTTGTTTGCATGTCGCAAGAAATAAAATGCATTTTAAGCCTGTCGATGTTACACCTACAGGTGTTATTTATGGATTTTCAATACGCATTATATCAAAAGAATTTGCACCTCCACCAGCTCTATGTGTAACAAGGGAACAGTGTTGTTGACACGCGATTAAGGCTATAGGATATAATAAATGTTTCTTGTGTGTCATTAACTCTCTCCCCCAATAAGGTGGATGTGCAGGGTTGCAGATCGTCGCCGCCACTCAAATCCACTTATTATGCGTATGTCGTTTTCTTGTCTATTTACACACAGACGAATGCCTTCGCAGAGTGGATTGCTTTTGTGCTTTGATTTTCCAGAAAGTCTGCCAACAATTTTGCCAACATGACCTGTTTTAGTGGGTTGTTATCCGTGATGGTTCGTTGAACTTAAAGCGCCTTCAAGCTGCGAAAAACCTGAATAGTGCTGATTTTTAGCCTTTCCTAAAAATGACCGATTTTGTGCTTTAAATTCTTAAAATCTGTCGGTCTCACGGCCGAGCCGGTTCGAGTCCGGCCACCCGTACCAGTATATAAATCAAGGCTCCGGGATACGTTCCCGGAGCCTTTTTTATTCAAAAACTGCCATCTCCTTATCGGAATCAATTGAGGGGAGTAATTGCGTCAGGATCATATGGCGTGGTCAGCGGTTTCGTCAAAATCATGCCAAACCGAATTAAAGTTTGCTTGCTGTACGAATCGTAGTCATGCCAGCGTGAGACAAATTCCTCCGCAGGAATATATGTGTAGTGTCCCAATGTTGAAGGATCCATAAAGTAAAAATTCTTGTCGTCGTAGCCAATAGCGACAACGTAATGACCATCTTCATTTTGGTTGGAGGAATAACTGGACTTGGAATCAGCCCATGCCTGAATCGCGAGCAATATCGGCTTTTTTTGATCAATGTGCCTTTTGAGTTCATCCAACGTCATATTGGTTCGGGTGCTGACGTCAAAGCCTAACGATTTTGCGAAGCTGGCAATAGTTAAATAATTAGTACCATTCTCTTGGTCAGGTTTCACTTCGGCGGATAATACGTCCAGTCTTTTGTCGAAGTTGTAATAGCCAAGTATGGATTGCAGGGCAGCCACGCCGCATGTGTAATCGACATTTTGTCTTGCCAGTGGTACTCGTATGAGATTCTTAACCATGGAGACTGATGGTGCTGTGCTTGGTTTTGCATAACCGCTTTCACACCAACCCATGGTTAGTGCGAGTGCAAGTAATCCCGTAAGAAGATAGCGTCCCTTCATTTGAACCTCCTTGTTATCCATTAGAAATTAAGTTCTCTTTGCGCCGTCTCATCATTCATTACGAGGAAGTGTTTTAACATATTCCACAAAGGCATTTACGGTGGGAAGTTGCAATGCGGAGTCACGAAACATTAACCACGTGCGTCTGACCAGAGGTTCACCATTTTTCCAATATAGGGCCTTTTTATAGAGCGAATCATAGCCTTTGAGTCCAATAGCAGGCATTACTCCCCAGCCCAATCCATGTAGAGCCATCTGCCGGCAAATGTCCATGCTGTCAACTTCCAGCGTAATATAAGGCGGTACTGTAAAGGTTTGGTGCCACCATTCTTCCACCATGTCCTGTATTTCGGAAGAGGAAACAATGATGCGTGGATAAAGCGGTAATTTGCTGATATCCAGAGGAGCGCTGGAGGCCAGACAGATTGGCTCTTCGGAAAATAAAATTTTGCCTTCGAGCCAGTGATAATCGCCGCGAATGAAAGCGAGAGAAACTTCGCCGTTTTGAAATAAGCGATGGATCAGAGGACTACGGCTGGTTTTAAGCAGAATTTCTACATTGGGATATTGTTGTTTAAAGCCTTTTAATATAGCGGGGAGCTCATAATACGCAAAAACGGAGGCTGACGCAAGTCGCAAAACTCCTTGGACCGATCCTTTAATGTCTTTGATGTGTTCTTTAGCTTCACGCAATTGGCAAAGCATGTTTTCCGCGTAGGCATGCAAATATTCTCCTTCAGAGGTCAATAAAATCCCATTGGGGGTGCGAATGACTAATGCCGCGCCCATTTCTTCCTCGAGTGTTTTCAATCGGTAAGAAAGCGATGGTTGCGATATATACAGGCGAGCAGCTGCCCGAGTAATATTTTTTTCTTCGGCGATTACCTGTAGCATCTGCCAATCTTTTTCATTCATAGAGTTCACTCCAAATCTATAACGTGATAGAAAAAATCTATTGAACTTTATAAAAAAAAGGTCTTTTACTTAATGGGATCATTGTACTATTCTTAGTGCGAGAATTCAATTATTCGTAATATTGTGACCAAATCGTGAAAAATATTTATGAAGAAAGTGGTGTGACATGTCAATTTCTGAACAGATAGCCGACTTTACCTTACAAGAGTCTGGGGGTTCCGTACCGGAAAGTGTGCGTGAGCATGCAAAAATGATGATTGTTGATTCGATGGGAGTTGCGATAGCAGCATACTATCAGGAACATGCAAAAGCGGTCCGACAGGTGGTGCTGGATTTGGCCAGTAAACCGGAAAGCACATTGTGGGGAACCCGGAAAAAGGCCAGCATGGTAGATGCGGTCTTAGCCAATGCGGCATTAATTCATGGACTGGATTATG
>Ga0316604_10003205_pt1 | contig 11665 bp, 8 predicted proteins | sample OWC_soil_day20_C_FD_207650 | JGI IMG/M metagenome (GOLD analysis project Ga0316604, IMG submission 207650) | Wetland soil microbial communities from Old Woman Creek delta, Ohio, United States - OWC_soil_day20_CT | ecosystem: Environmental > Terrestrial > Soil > Wetlands | place: USA: Ohio... | reverse complement strand
GGCGGTATTTACGATTTCGATGCCGGAAGTTACGTCCCTCGCCCCGGTTTCCATCGCGGAAACGGCTTTGTTGATACTATCCGTATTGGCGCCAATCAACTCGGCAATTTGTTTGGCGGCATCCTGAGATTGTTCCGCCAGTTTGCGAACTTCTTCCGCTACAACCGCAAATCCCCGTCCTGCTTCACCGGCCCGAGCCGCCTCAATGGCGGCGTTGAGCGCCAACAGGTTGGTTTGGCTTGCAATGTTAGCGATTACCGTAACAATATTTCGTATCTGTTCCGAACTGTGCGCCAACGCAGTAACCGCTTCCTGTGCCTGCCGCGATCCCTGCGCAATATTGCTCATCTGCGTTACGGCAGCTTCAACGGCTTTACCGCCTTCAGCGGTAACGTTCGCCGTTTTTTCGGCTTCCGCAGTAACATTGTTGGTCGTCGTAGCCACCGACTGAATGGATTGCGATATATTTCCCACCGCACTGGCCGCCTGTTCAATAGAAGCCACTTGCCGCGTTGTTCCCTCCGCCACAGTCGCTATGGCGGTAGCAACCTGCGTGGAAACCTGGGCCGACTGCCCGGCATTTGCGGTCAGTTCTTCGCTGGAGGCAGCTACCTGTTCGGTTTTCTCCTGAACCTTGCCTACAATCTCACGAAGATTATCCGTTAGCTGCACAAAACTGTGGGCCAAATCGCCAAGTTCATCTTTGCTGCGTATGCCGGAGTCTGTCTTCTTTAAATTGCCGTCGGCCACTAGTTTTGCCGCTTCAGCCAAGCGAATAATCGGCTTCGTGAAGCGAATTCCGTACAGAACGGATATAACGATAGCCAAAACCAAAAACAAGAGGGAAAGCGCCAACATCGTTTGCGCTATCGATCGAGTTGCCGCAGTTGCTTCTTCATAAGAAGTAGTTACCGCCAAAACCCATCGCTGCCCTTCCATCAATTCAATCGGCGAGGTAACAGTCAGTTGACGTTGCCCGCCGAACACGTAATCTCCACTTGTTACCGCGCCTTTTTTGGCCGTCGCATTGATCATTTCGACCAGTTTGGCGTCAATCTTTTTTTCCGGCAACTTCAAAGCGGGATCAACATCAGATGCATCCATTTTCAGTTTGCCTGAAAAATCCGGGCGTTGCGCATGTGCAATGGTCAGGCCATTATCGTCCGTAAGAAAAGCATACCCGTGTTCCATAAATTTTACAGCCTTAACTAGCGGATCTAATTTATCCAATGAATAGGCCGCAACCATAACCCCCGTGAATTGGCCATTATTTATCACCGGAACGGCGATAAGAGCCGCCAGTTTTCCTGTGCTTCTGGCAATAGATGGATCGGAAATATATAATTTTTTTGTCTCTGAAACTACTTTGAAATATTCACTGCTATTTACCGCAGCCGAATTGCCGGTGTTGCTGATGCTGCTCCCATCCGGCCAGGCAAACCGGACGGAATCAAATTGCCCGATACGCTTCTGAATGTCAGCCGTAGCGGTCTGCACTACCAACCGATCCGTACTATACAAACGTGGATCGCTGGCGCTATCTTGGAGCCGCATGCTGTTCTCCCTGACTACGGCTTGAATACGCATAGCATAGTCGCTGCTGATGGCGCGAGCCGTTTCATTCGTGCTTTTTTCCAGCGCCCGACTGGCATAGAAATAACTAACCCCTGACACAATTAATAACGAAATTACAACGATGGCGACCATTGTGGCCGATAGCTTCATTTTTATGCTATTAACACGCATTTTTTCACGCTCCACCCATATTTCATCAAAAATCTTGCTTAGAAAAATTCATCGTGGGTTACGTTTTTCTTTCGCGCTTGCCGCGTTCTTACAGCCGAACATCGGCCTTGTATTCACCGAAGACATCCCTAAGCACGCCGCAGATTTCGCCGAGCGTAGCATAGGTCTTAACTGCATCAATCAAGTGCGGCATCAGGTTGTCTGTTCCGAGCGCAGCCGTCCGCAGATTTTTCAACGAATGAGCAACGGCAGCGTTATCCCGCTTCCGCTTCAGTTCGTCCAATCGACGGCATTGCTTCTCACCCGCCACCGGGTCCACCTTCAAAAAGTCCGGCGTTTCGGTTGAGGTCTGGACAAATTTGTTGACCCCAACTACGATGCGCTCGTTATTTTCGATCTCCTTCTGGTGCAAATAGGCGCTGCACCCCATCTCCTGCTGAATGTAACCTTGTTCAATCGCGGCGAGCGCCCCGCCCATAGCATCTATTTTTTTGATATACTCCATCGCCTCCGCTTCAATCTTGTCCGTCAGGTTCTCCACATAATAGGAGCCGCCCAAGGGATCAACCGTTTTCGTAACGCCGCTTTCATAGGCTAGCAATTGCTGTGTGCGCAATGCCAGGTTGGCGGAAGCTTCCGTCGGCAACCCGATGGCTTCATCCTTGGCGCAGGTCGCGAGTGACTGCGTCCCGCCCAGAATAGCCGCCAATGCCTGCCATGTGATGCGAACGATGTTGTTGTCAGGTTGCTGTGCCGTCAACAGGCTGCCACCGGTGTGGACATGGAACCTGAGCATCTGCGATTTGGCTGTGTGTGCGCCAAACCTTTCTTTCATGATTCGGGCCCACAACCGCCGAGCCGCCCGGAACTTGGCCACTTCTTCGAAAATATCTGTATCAGCGGAAAAAATCCAGGAAATGCTGGGGGCAAAATCATCAATGTTCAATCCCGTCTTGAGAGCTGCTTCGATATAGGCAATGGCGTTGGCAAAGGCAAAAGCCACTTCCTGCACTGCTGTCGAACCTGCTTCACGGATATGGTAGGCGCCCACACTGATAAAATTCCACTTGGGAATGTTTTGCGAACAATAGGCAACAGTATCCGTGAACAATCGCATCGACGGTTTGGGCGGGAAGATGTAAGTGCCGCGGGCAATATATTCTTTCAGAATGTCGTTCTGGATCGTTCCGGTCAGGATTTCCGGCGTGAAGCCCCTTTTCTCTCCAACCGCCACATACATGGCTAGCAGCACAGCCGCCGGGCCATTGATGGTCATGGATGCGCTTACCTTATCCACGGGAATTCCATCGAACACAGCTTCCATATCAGCAAGAGAATCGATGGCAACGCCGACCTTGCCCACCTCGCCGGCAGACATGGGATCATCCGAATCGTAACCAATCTGGGTGGGCAGGTCAAATGCCACCGAAAGCCCGGTCTGCCCCTGACCCAAAAGATACTTATAACGCTCATTGGTTTCCTCAGCGGATGCAAAACCGGAGTATTGCCGCATCGTCCAGAGTCGGCCCCGGTACATGGTCGGCTGGATGCCGCGGGTAAAGGGATACTCGCCAGGAAATCCGGCTTTGGTAAGGTAATCATTCTCGGCAACATTAAGTGGAGTATAGGTTCTCTCTACCGCGAATTTTTGCCGTTCCGGCGACTTGGCCAGGTTTTTTGCCACTTTAGCGTCCCAGTCTTTTTGTCCTTGGGCGATTTTTTCCATTTCTTGTTTATTATACACTTTTTAGTCCCCCTACGAATTTATTGCATGGTTCCCGTGTGAATAAATTTTGAGTGAAAGCCCAGCGCCAGGTCCATGTCATGCGGCGTATGTCCGCCATATTTCTTTTCCGCAGCTGCATAATAATCTTTGAGTAGCGGCCGATAGTCCGGATGGGCGCAGTTGTTGATAATCACTTGGGCCCGTTCTCGCGGACACAGCCCCCGCACATCGGCGACACCCCATTCGGTGACAAACACCATGGTGTCGTGCTCGGTGTGGTCCACGTGAGAACACATGGGAACCACTCGCGAAATTTTCCCCTCTTTAGCTGTGGATTCCGTGGTAAAAATGGTCAAATACCCATTACGCATATAATCACCCGAGCCACCGATACCATTCATCATGTGGGTGCCGATGACATGCGTGGAATTGGCGTTGCCATAAATGTCGAATTCCATCGGCGTGTTGAGTGCAATAATGCCCAGACGACGGATGACTTCCGGGTGGTTGCTGATGTCGAGCGGACGAAGCACGATGCGCTGCCGGTACACCTCAGGATTCGCGCGAAATCGTTCCAGCACGCTGGGTGACGGCGTAAAAGCGCAACCCGATGCACAGCCGACCTTGCCAGTTTCAATCAGTTGGAATACCGCGTCCTGCAGTATTTCCGAATACATCTGCAAATTTTCCCATTTGGACTTGGCTAGTCCAGCCAGCACTGCGTTGGCGATACTGCCGACTCCTGACTGCAGCGGCAACATCGGGTCCGGAATCCTGCCGTGCTGTTGTTCGAATTCCAGAAATTCGATCAGATTGCCGGCGATTTTTTCACTCAAGGCGTCCGGTGCTACTAGATTACGAACTTTATCCGGAATGCTTGACTCCACGATGGCAGTGATCCGATCCAGACCGCATTTCACATAGGGGCTGCCGATCCGGTCACAGGCTGAGTAAATCGGAATTTCCCGGCGATGAGGCGGTTTCGGCAAAACAAAAATATCATGCATGCCTTCCAGTTCCAACGGCTGACACGTATTCACTTCCACGATGATTTTTGCCGCATGTTTGACCATCATCGGCGTATTGCCGACTCCCGGTCCCAGTACGATATCGCCTTCCGGCGTGATTGCGACCGCTTCGACAATGGCCACATCAACCTTGCCCAGAAATCCGTAATCGATCTGTTGGGCAAAATGGCTGAGATGAACATCCGTGTAGTTGATTTTCCCCTGATTAATACCTTCCTTCATGTGCTTGTTGGAAGCAGCATAGTAAGGCGCCCGGCACGCCACAGCGCCGGCAGCCGCCAATTCTTCCTCGATTTCCGGACCGACCGAAGCGCCCGACCAGATATTGACCCGGCATTTTTTTCCTGCTTTCACCGCACGGGCCAGCGCCATTGGTACCATTTTGGGATAGCCTGCCGGTGTAAATCCACTGACACCGACATTCATTCCATCCTGAATCATGGCTGCCGCTTCATCCGCAGTCATGATTTTGTCAAATAACCTAGGATGTCTCAACCTTTCCGCAGTAAGCATAGTGGCACTCCCCCTTCATTGCGCCGTCAAAAAATCAAACAAGCCGCTTGCATCTTGCAACGACTCAAGCGCGTCAATTTTTTGCAATAATTCTTCAACAATCACTTTTTCCGGGTACACGGCTCCCGCCAGAGTCCGCACTTTCTTTTCCGTCTCTGCATAACTTACGGGATTTTGCGGATCACCCTTGGGATATTCGATAAAGTGACGATATTCTCGCCCTGCCGTATCGGTGAGAGTCAACCAAACCGACCATTTTTCAGGGTTTTGCCGAAAATCAGCATCCAACTCCGCATCGATCACCACTTTGGTCTCAGCCATTAATCGGCGCAACTCCCCATCCGCGATTTTTTCCGGCTCGAACTCCGCTACCCCTACTTTGCCGTAACGAATTGCGGCTGCCGTACAATATTGGATGCTAAACTTGCAGCCATAAGTGTTTTGCGGATCGGGATTATTGACCAAGTTGTCCGCCACCGCGTTGGTCTGAATGTAAATTGAGGCGATTTGATCCGCTGCAAGGTTGTTGGCTATACACAGCGTCTGCGCGGCATCGATGGCCGGATGACAATGTTTGCAGGCTGCATAAGGTTTGAATGAGTTTTCATCGATCTTGAACTGTCCCGAGCCGAGATGCGCCGTAAGTTTTTCCAGATGAGCCGCCGCCGTCATGGCTTGGCAAAAACCTTTCTCTCCCTCAAGAATATGCGTCGCTGCAGTAAAGCCTTCCTGCGCGAGCCATGCCGCTAAAATTCCGTTCATTGCCGCTTTCCCCGCATGCAAAGTCTTACTCATGGCTCCCTCTTTTAGAAACTCCCACAGACCGGCTGCCTGCGTACCCGCAGAGCCGAGACAGAACAGCATTTGCTCCGCATCAAGCTGCAACAATTTGGCAGCTGCGGTTGCTGCACCAAATGTGCCGGCAGTCCCCGTGGTATGCCAAAAGAAATATGACTCCGGATTAACGGCCTCGCCAACGCGGGCCCCTACCTCATACCCGGCGACAATTGCCAAAATCAGTTCCTTGCCGGAAGCGCCTGCCTGTTCAGCAACGGCTAGCGCCGCCGGAACCACCACCGTCCCTAGATGGATGATCGAAGCATTATGCAGATCGTCCATATCCAAGGAATGCATTGCGCAGCCATTGGCAAGCGCTGCAGTCAACGCCGTCGTACGAAAGGGCCGACTGGAAAGCACGGTAGCTTCCCTTTTACCTTCCTGTCGCTCAACGACACGCCGCATAATAACGCTGGATGGTTCCAACGAGCCCCGGATACAACACCCGATCGTGTCCAATATGCATTGTTTGGCCGTTTGGATCGTAGCGGCAGGCAGTGCATCATAACTCAATTCTGCGGCAAAACAGGCAAGTTCTCTGGTCTGCATTCTTCCCCCTCCCCCTTGCGCCCGCGTGTCTATTGACATTTAACATTGGCCAAATGACTTCGTAGTTATCAGCAGCAAACATAAGGTTGCATATAACGTGCCAACCCATTCGTTTCTGCGATTAGCTTGCCTTCTACAGGCGGAATGCGCATGGCTTCGATACTTTGACCCTCGTCAGCGACATTTTGGCAAAAAAGACAGAAGGCGAAGGTGTTCATAATTGAACACCTTCGCCTTCTGCTTAGATTAATTCTTAACATGACCAAAAAGGCTTATCTGATTGAAATAGTTCGCCAGTCACGGATGAATCCCTTTCTCTATAGGGTCTCGACACATTATATTCACAGGACTATGCAATCAGTCTGCCGAAAACAACCCTATCACCACAGTCTGTTCGTTTTTGCAACACAGTTCATTTTTGCAACAACACCGTGTTTTTATCTGTCAATAACCCGTGCTTTTTCAGAATTCGCCACAACGTCGTTCGATTCATGCCCAAATGCTTTGCCGCCTCAGATTGATTGTTGCCGCACAAACGCAGGATCCTAAGTACAATCTCCCGCTCAGTTTGTTGCATATACTCATCATATAGCGACAATCCGCTCTGTGTGTCATGACTTTTGGGTACAATATTGGCAGGCAACAGATCCGGTGTAATGGAACTTGCCGTTTTCTCGACAATATTGAAAGCATATTCCATACAATTGCGCAGTTCGCGAACATTCCCCGGCCAACTGTAGGAAGTCAAAGCCCGCATCGTTTCAGGATGAATGTCGGAAATCGCTTTGCCGAACATGCTGGCATATTTCTTCATGTAAAAATCAACCAACGCTACGATATCATCTGTCCGCTCGTGCAAGGGAGGAATGCAGATTTCAAAAATACTGAGCCGATAGTATAGATCAGGCCGAAACTTTCCGGCGTCTACCAAGGTTTTCAGCTTTTTGTTGCTGGAAGCGATGATTTTGACATTTACCGGACGGGGAATGCCTTCCCCCACGCGGATAATTTCCCGCTCCTGGAGCACCCGCAATAGTTTCACCTGCACCGAATAGGGCATTTCACTGATCTCGTCAAGAAAAATCGTACCGTTGTCAGCTTGCTCAAAGCAGCCGGTCTGACCGCTCCGGCTAGCTCCGGTAAAAGCGCCGGGCGCATAACCAAACAAGGTGCTTTCCACCAATTCCCCCGGCACCGCCCCGCAATTGACAGCCACAAAAGGCCGAGTCGCACGATCGCTCAGATTATGGATCGTCTGCGCGAAAAGTTCCTTCCCGGTTCCCGTTTCTCCGGTCAACAAAATGGTCGTGTCGGTCTTCGCCGCCTTGGTTGCCATTGCTTTTGCCTGAGTCATCGGCAGACTGTCGCCGATAATATCTTCCATATGATACCGGGCATAGCCGTATTGGCGGGCAGTATTCATCAGCCGTTGCCGCTGCCTGGCAGCAAAAGTGTTATTAAAAGCCACACCAAACTCGGGCGATAGCGGAATACGGATCGCCGTTGCGCCGGGTGACAGCGTGGACGGACCCATACTGGGACGCCGCTCTCGCATCACCGTTCGGCACATCTCGTTTGACAAGCCAACAGCATCCTCGTTGGGAGTTCCATCCGCATGAACCGCCTTGAATCTTACGCCACTGGAATCAAACATTACCGCATCGCCCCCGGCTACTTGGGCAATGTATGGCAGCGCCGCCTCAACAATGGCCTGAAAATCCGTCTGATCCGCTTGCCGCTGCAGCCGGCTCAGAACCAGAACATACCCCTCCATATAAAACAGGGCGAAAATAGTTCCAGCCTCCGAAATCACACGGATTCTTTGCTGTCCGTTTTTGGGTTTATTTTTTTGCACCAAAGTGATAATTTGTTTTTCCAAGATTGCTGCCTTAGCTGTAATCCCGGCTTGGTGCAAAATGTTCCCTGCTACATTGCACCAAAAAACATTACCCTGAACCAGTTCAGCCAACAGTCCGCACATTGTCGCATCAAATAGGACACCCATAAGTAAGGTTACCCTCCATCGATTACCGCGTCGGCTTATTCACACACTATTTTATTATACCCTTCCGCGCCCTTTCCGGGAACGATTTTGCCGCAAGTTGTCATTTTTGCTGCAATCTTCTACAATGAGGATATCTTTTGGGGAAGGTGCTCTCATGCAAAACGACCGAACCCGCGGCGTCATCTCCGCCATTGTTGCTTATCTGATGTGGGGCTTTTTGCCGATCTACTGGAAACTCCTGCGTCAGGCTGCCGCGCCGGAAATTCTGTCGCATCGTGTTATCTGGTCCCTGTTTTTTTTGCTGCTTTTTTTGATCACAGCCCGACGCCTGCCACTGTTTCGCGAAGAAGTGCGCGCCATTTGCACAGAACCGCGCCGGATACTGGGCGTATTCGCTGCGACAGTAATCATCTCGCTGAACTGGCTGATCTACATCTGGGCAGTCAATGACAACCGCATCGTCGAGACTAGTTTGGGGTATTACATCAATCCGCTGGTCAATGTCTTATTCGGCGTCGCCCTATTGAAGGAAAAGCTCTCGTCACGGCAATATCTGGCCGTCGCATTAGCGGTCCTCGGCGTATTGAACCTTGTCCTGCAATTCAGCGCGGTCCCGTGGGTTGCTCTATCTCTTGCCGTCAGTTTTTCATTGTACGGACTGTGCAAAAAGCTACTGGGCATAGCACCCATCACCGGAATTACTCTCGAAACCTTACTGATTTCGCCGGTGGCGCTGGCCTATCTGTTCTTCCTGCACTCACAAGGAACCGGCGTGTTGGGTCATGCCAATCCGATGATCACGGCAATGCTAATCGGCGCCGGCATCGTCACCGCGCTACCGATGGTATTGTTCGCCAATGCCGCGAACCGTCTACCTTTGTCGCTGCTTGGCTTCATCCAGTACCTATCGCCGACCCTCGCCTTGCTCACCGGCGTTTTCCTCTATCACGAACCTTTCACGCTGGCCCACGCTATTTCATTCGGACTCATCTGGCTGGCGCTGGCCATCTTTTCATGGCGTTGAAAGAATAATTTCATAAATCTAATCATCGGAAAGAAAGAAATGGAGTTGGCTTACATGACAATGTTGGACGAGGCAAAAGAAATCAGCGGAGAAATTATCGCGTGGCGGCGGGAGCTGCATAAAATTCCGGAAATTGGTCTGATCTTGCCGCAAACATCTGCTTTTGTGAAGGCGAGACTGGATGAAATGGGTATTTCTTATACTACATTTGAACAGCATTCCGGGATTGTGGCGCTAATTGGAAAAAAAGCCGGAAAAACCATTGCGCTGCGAGCTGACATGGATGGCCTCCGAATTAATGAAGAATCCGAGTTTGAATATCGCTCGCAAAACAGCAATATGCACGCCTGCGGTCACGATGCCCATACGGCGATTTTGCTGGGAACGGCCAAGCTTTTGAAGCAACATGAGAAGGAGCTAAACGGTCAGGTAAAATTATTGTTCCAGCCGGCGGAGGAAGGTCCTGGCGGCGCGTTGCCGATGATTGAAGACGGGGTATTGGAAAACCCAAAAGTCGATGCACTCCTGGCGCTGCATATGGACCGGAAACTTCGTGCGATTTCCTGTAAAAACGGGGATGTCCTCGTCAAATACGGCAATACCTCGGCCGCCGATGATCAAGTAAATATTACGGTTATTGGCAAAAGCGGCCATGGCTCGGAGCCGCACAGGTGCATCGATCCGATTACGATTTCCTCCTTGTTGGTAACGGCAATACAGCATATTGTTAGCCGTGAAATCAGTCCTTTTTCTCCTTGCGTGATTACGTTCGGCACGATAACCGGCGGACAAGGCGCAGAGAATATTATTCCCAACAAGGTCGAGCTTCGTGGTACGATCCGAAATCAGGATATGGATACGCGGGAATTTGTTTTCAAACGGATTGAAGAGGTTGTCAAATATATCACCAAAGCTATGCGTGCTGATTATGAGGTCACTTTTTTGAACGGCTATCCGCCCACGAAAAATGATAAGGACATGGTGGACAGTCTCTTGGCATCGGCGCATAAGCTCCTGCCCACAAACGATATTCATATCAGTACAGAGGAAAGCATGGGCGGTGAAGATGCCGGTTACTTCTTTCAAAAGGCGCCCGGTTGTTTTTTCCGGTTGTATAGTACGCTTCCTTTTTCCGATGGAGAAATCTATCCTGCCCACAGCTCGCGCTTTGTTTTAGACGACTCTGTCCTGTATCGCGGGACGGCTTTATTTTTGCAAAATATTTTTGACCATTTAGCCGTATAATATGGTAAAGTATAGAGAAATAACTTTAATAAAAAGGGGTCGTTAATATGAAATCTGGAAAAAAACTGTGGCAGATCATCCTGGCGGTTGTAATGGGGGTACTGCTGGCGCTCGCCGTTACCGGCTGTTCTTCCACACCCGAGAAAAAGCCTGCCGCAAATGCTCCTGCCGCTGCTTCCGCCGATGACAGTCTTGCAAAAATCAAGGCAAAAGGCAGACTGGTTGTTGGGGTTAACGCCGATTTTGCTCCTTTTGAATTTCACGCGATGATCGACGGAAAAGATACGGTTGTTGGCTTTGACATGGACTTGGCAAAAGAAGTCGCCAAAGACATGGGCGTACAGCTGGAACTGAAAGAACTGTCTTTTGATGCGTTATTAACGACGCTGCAGTCAGGGCAGATTGACGTCATTATTTCCGGTATGTCGGCGACGGAAGAACGGCGCAAAACCGTCGATTTTTCTGACGTCTATTACAAAGGGATTCAAACGCTGCTGACAACCAAAGAAAACCTGTCGAAGTTTAATAGCTTTAGCGACCTGAAAGATAAAAAAATCGGCCTTCAGCTTTCTTCCCTACAAGACAAGCTGATGACCAGTCTCATCCCCGGTGGAAAGTATACCAAAATCGAGAGCATGAATACGTTGTTCCTTTCGCTCAAATCCAATCAGATTGACGGCATCGTGACGACCAAGGTCGTTAACCAGATGGCTGTTGCTGCAAATCCTGAATTTGTGATTGCCGAGAAAGTGATCATCGATGACTCTTCGCTCAACAGTCCGGGCGTAGCCGTGGCTCTGCGCAAAAATTCGACTGCATTGCAGACGCAATTGAACAGTACGGTCAAGCGTCTGAATGATTCGGGCCAAATGCAAAAGTACGTTGATGCAGCCGCTCAATTGGCCGGGACAAGTAAAAAGAAATAAAACCTTCATTGGTATACCTGAGGTAGGGGGAGCATTTTGGACTTTGAGTTTGCAGGCACATACCTG
>Ga0316604_10003203_pt1 | contig 11673 bp, 9 predicted proteins | sample OWC_soil_day20_C_FD_207650 | JGI IMG/M metagenome (GOLD analysis project Ga0316604, IMG submission 207650) | Wetland soil microbial communities from Old Woman Creek delta, Ohio, United States - OWC_soil_day20_CT | ecosystem: Environmental > Terrestrial > Soil > Wetlands | place: USA: Ohio... | reverse complement strand
AAGGGTGAGCCAGTCAGTACTTGTCATGATCGGTAATGTGGGCATGATGGCTTGGAATCTCTAACGTTTGAATTCACCGGCCTTGCGCGGCTTTATGCGCAAGGTCCGGTGGAATGATGGGTTGGGCCGCACTTCTCATGAGTTGAGTATGGCCAGACACCTTTTTAGTAATTCTTGGTTGGCGATGATCACCAAGTTTAGTCGCCGCCTAGCTCTAGTGATGTTCTGAAAGAGCATCTTGGTGGGAGCGTAGTACGCTCCACCCACGTACGTGAGCTCGCCTGAGGCATCGTAGACAAAGAACTTGTCAATGGCGATTGCTACTCCATCAAACTCCTGGCCAATTACTTCATGCGAGGTTTTACTCCAGACATCAAAGTACTTCTTGTGGTGTTCATTGTTGTATTGAGATGGCGTAAACCTCAATACTTCCCACTCAGTTGAATTCAGTCCGCTCAAGTAAGTCTTGGCATCATCACTGTTGTCGAAGTAGTTGATTGTGATGTTCGGGCTTGATTTAGCTGGCGCGGTTGCTTTGCGGTTAAACAGCATCTTTATGAAGCTTGCAATCTCCTTGTTGGTTCGAATTTTTTCGGAGAGCTTGTAAGTGGTTATTGAGGGAATGGCGCCAATTTCTCCTGCTATGTCGCTTGCCGCCTCCCAGTTTGATAGGGTCTGGGACTTATCGTACGAGAAGATGCATGCGCACTTAGCGGACTTGATCCTGGTTGCAATATCGTCTAACTGGCTCTTCTTGATTCTTTGAGCCTCATCAAGAATCACCAGATCAAGAAGACTGAGGTCATGTTGCTGGTGATTCTTGATTGAAGCAATCTTCCAACCTTGCGTTGCGAGTTTGTGATGCCCCTCGTTGAGAATCCCACAATGTATGACCAGAACTCTCTTGCCTTTGCGTTGTAGGTGCTTCGCAACGTCAAAGGTTAGTAAAGTCTTGCCTGTCCCTGCGCTGCCTGTGATCGCAATGAAACTTGCTTCAGACGCCGTCCCGATCGCATTTAGAATTTTGTCTTTGAACTCCTCCTGCTGATGAGTTAGAAAGTACTCATCAGCCAGGAATCTGTTGGTTGAGTTGAATGGCGAGACTAGGAAATCGGACGGGTTAAAGAGCCTGTCTGGAACGGTGTCTGTGCCTAACGTTTGTTTGACGAGCTTCTCTAGCAAAGTGGCTGCGTCAGAAGTCTCGAGCTCTCCGTCGTCGGTAAGGCAGTAGACGTTGCTCGATGAAGACTCAAATGTGAACGCGTCGATGGTAAGACCGAGAAAGCTCAAGTAGTAACGGTTTCGCAGCAACTGCGTTCTAATCTTCTCGGTTGAGCTCTCACTCTTGAGTTCAATGTTTAGAATCGACGATTCTCCAAATCTTAGGAGATCAAATTCTTTGCCAATCTGGGGAATCTTGTAGCCGACATAGAAGCCCGTCAGGTCTCCGATCTTTGCTCCAGAGGCCCGAAGCACGGACGCAAGATTCTTTAGATCGCTGAGTTCCGCGGCTTTGACGTCTATCGCGTAGTGTTCCAGGTAGGAGGCGAGTACGTCTTCGTCCAACGACGCGCTTGCTTGCAGCAGTGAGTCAATGTCAACTGGCTTCATAGCTTGCAGTAGTGAGCAGAATCATCATGGTTGCCCTGTGGTCCCGCGCTTTTGATCCGTGGCTCGCTGCACGGGAATGCGGCATTTGTGCGGCCCAACGTTCAAGTTCAGGCGCCTTGCGCGGCTTTATGCGCAAGGTCGCCTGCAACGCCGGGTTAGCGCCCAACTTAGAAGAGGCGAGGCGCATACGCATTGGCAACGCACACGACAAGCAAGACGACACCGGCGAAGAGGGCAAGGCAACTGCCCCAAAACAACCTCCACGTGGCACGGCCGTAACCATCCGGGCCAACAGCCCAAATGGTGAGAGAGTTGGAATAGCCAGGGGACGTATCTTTCCGCACCTTTCGGGCGGTAAGCCGAAAGTCGAGCGTTCGCGTGACGACCGCGCCACAACTCAGGAAGACTGCGCAGAGAAGCAAGAAGAGCGAGCCAGCAAATGCGTAGTTAAGCGAAGGCGAGAGGGGAAACTCTTTGTTCTGAAGGAGCGAAAGACCAACCCCCAGCGCAGCCGCAGAAAACGCTGTGATGAGCGCAACGGCAACAGAGAACTGCGCGATCGCTAAGCCTTGCCACCTGTTGTATCGACTATCGGTCATGGCGGATGATGTTGGGCGCTAACGTAGAGCTAACCGGCGCTGCGCGGCTTTATCGCGCAGCGTCCAGCGACCGAAGGGAGCGAGGTTGAGCGCCATGTTAGGTTTTGACGTTAAGTGCCAAGAACATGGCTTCATACGTTGCTTCGTCAAAGCAGAAGAAGGCGACAGCATCGTGCCGGCCAACGCCGGCAGCAACCTTTGTAAGCTGCGGATGCACGCGCTCAGGGCTGCGAACTTCAACGATATGCACTTGGTCGTTGTTGGACGAAGCGTCTTGGGAAGCAGTCAATCGACGAAGGCACTCGTTTCCAAGCTCGGAAGCTGTAGGCGGGTCAGCCCTCAAGTCACCGATGAGAAGCCCGGCAAGAAACGGCTTTTCGTCGGCCATTACATCAAGCACAAGCAACTGCACTTTTCCAGGCTGTGCATGAACTTTGCTGGAGATTTTCATGGCGGATGACACTCAGGAATTTATTGTCGAGAGCGAGGCTACAGCAAAAGCCCTGAATGCCAAATATGTTCCGCCAACGGAGACGATGCCGGTGGATTTTGCGGCGCTTGGAATACAGAACCCGGTCATTTGGCTGGAGAAACCTAACGTCCGAGGTGAGGGGCGGCCGACCGAAGGGAGGGAACCCAGAAGCGTAGCTTCTGGGCCGTCCCCTCGACCGAAGTGTTAGAGCCCGTACGGATAGATTTCGACCTTATCTTCGGCAACATATCTGTGTTCAGGAATTTGCAAATTCTCTTCGCTTGGATGTCCAGAGAAATAGACTCTCCCAGCCTTATCGAATAGCGCACCATCATACCGCTCATAGAAGCCACCGAACCATTGCCCCGGCCCTTCATAGCCGAACGGAAGCGTTTGCGTGTAGTTCACGGGGAGGCCGCGGTGGGTTAATCCGAAGGCGATGAACCACTCAGGCTTTGCGGATCGGTACCGATTTTGAGCATATGCCGGCTGGTGACTCAATTGCGAGTTGGGATCCCTCAACTGGGAAGACAGAGTCTCCAGAGCGGACAGGTCTTCCTTTGTTCGGTGAACAACGAAAATCGGGCCGCGATCTGAGTCGATTCTCTGCGTGTCGCCGAGCGGAATGGTGGAGAGGTTTACAACGACAAGATGACTCTGAGTATTTTCGTCCGTTGGCCTCATGGTCTCGATGAGGACATAGCCTCCGGCGCCGACCAGAAGTGCACTCATAATGGCAAGGCCAAGAATCAGTTGCCGTCGGCTCATGCGGGCTCTAACGTTCAAGGTAACCGGCCGGCGGAGGCCGAAGGCCGGAGCGAACCTGCAAGCGCAGCTTGCAGGCGGTCCGGTTGACCGCAGGGTTGGGCATCAGCGGCCACCTTTCAACTTTGCCAAGAGTCTCTCCCATACGGTAAGGTCAAAATCCTCTGACAACATAAGAGACGCCGACGACGGATCAATATTCACGATCTCTTTGTACCTGCTCTGTATCTGGTAGCCCTCGTTACGGTAGGTATCCAGCATGTCTTTAAGGTTGGAAATTTGATCGGTTCGGACAACCATTCTGAGGGCTGTACCGCCGAAAGTGCAGTTGAAATAGCGCTTTGCCTCGGTCTTCTTTGTAAGCAGCATTCCTGTGGTACCGCTAGCCACAAAGAATGTTCCACCGTTTCGGCAGATTCGACTTGTCATATATAGCCCGAATCCAGAGTTGGCCCAATGGCCCCGCTGTTTTGTTCTCGCACCCTTAAATGCTTTGCCTGAAACGGCTGGCATCAGGGCGTAGTTAATGGCGCGCTTATCGTCGGATGCATCTAGATGAGGGTTGTTCTTGAGACTCGCGCGCAGACCGATTCCGCGATCAAGGATTGCCACTTCCACTTTGTTCTTTGTCGGCCAGTACTGTGCGCAAATACCGAATTGGTTTGCCTCGCTGTGTTCTACGACATTACGAACCAACTCTCGAACTGAGTATGTCAGCGTTTCGTGGATTGGGCCGGCATCGCTGCCGCAAAGCATGGCAGCCATTTGTTTGCTCTCTTCCTCAACTTCGTCGCCAACCTCAACACCCTTTGCCGCGGCTCTCTGGATTAGCTCATCACAGTGAAATATTTTCATGGGGATGTAGCGCTTGCTGCCACTTGCTTCACCTGGCGCTTTCCCATACTCAAGGCCAAATGCCTGAAAGAAACCCATGTGTCCTGGGTAGGTCATGTGCTTGAAATTGGTACATGCGGTCTTGGTGCCTTCAAATCTAGTGGCGAGGCGCTGTATTTCGCTCGAAACCAATAGCATCGGGAACGGTTCGACATGCTGGGTCTTGCTGAAATCGAATATGAACTCATCTGCTTGATCCAGACTCGCAAGCGCGACCGAAAAGCTCAATGCCGATGGCAGATCCAGCGACGGGGGAACGGGAATAGTGGTTCGTGTCATACGCGAAGAGAATGAGCTGATGCCCAACGTTAAATGGGGCGCATGACGCAATGTTTTGCGTCATTACGCATAAAATGGCAAAAGTGCTGTATAAAACAACAGTATAACTGTGCTAAACTCAATATATTCATTTAGTTGATCGAGATTTAGTGGGGCCTAAAATGCCAGAAAATCCGTCAAGCGTTACCTCACCATCGCCGCCGCGGTTGCTGGATCAGGTCCGGGAACGGATTCGTTTCAAGCACTACAGCATTCGGACGGAGCAGGCATACCTAGACTGGATTAGACGATTTGTGCGGCATTTTGGCAAGCGACATCCCCGTGAAATGGGGGCGGAAGAGGTTCAGGCGTTTCTGTCGTATCTTGCGGTGACCGGGAATGTTGCGGCGTCGACGCAGAATCAGGCCAAGAGCGCGCTGTTGTTTCTTTACAAAGAAGTGCTCGGTATCGAATTGCCGTGGCTCGACAAAATCGAAGCGGCCAAGACATCGCGTCGGCTTCCGGTGGTGTTGACGCACAGCGAGGTTGCTTTGGTGCTGCTCAAAATGGAAGGAACTACAGGCTTGGTCGCGCACCTGCTTTATGGGACTGGCATGCGCATCATGGAAGGTTTGCGTCTGCGGGTAAAGGATGTCGACTTCGGGCGTGGCGAGATCCTGGTGCGCGATGGCAAGGGCGCAAAGGATCGCGTCACCATGCTGCCCGCAAGCCTGGTGCCTGCCCTGCGCGAACAACTTGCGCGTGTGCGTGAATTGCACCGGCAGGATCTGGCGGCGGGTTACGGCGAAGTGTATTTGCCTTATGCGCTGGATCGGAAATATCCCGCTGCCGGGCGAGAGTGGATGTGGCAGTACGTTTTCCCGTCTGCCAAGCTGGCAGTCGATCCGCGCTCGGGTGTGGTGCGCCGTCACCACGTGCTCGATCAAGCAGTGCAGAGAGCGATCCGGCAAGCGGTGCGCGATGCCGGTATTGCCAAACCCGCCACGCCGCACACGCTGCGCCATTCCTTCGCCACGCACCTGCTGGAATCCGGCTACGACATCCGTACGGTGCAGGAGTTGCTCGGGCATTCCGATGTCTCCACCACGATGATCTACACTCATGTGCTCAATCGTGGCGGGCGCGGGGTGGCGAGTCCGCTGGATCGCTTGGCGGCCTCGTGATGGGATGCACCATAGCGCAGTAGAGCGGTTAGGCCGCTACGCCGCTGGCATCAGGAAGTCGTGGCTGATGCCTTCGCCGAGTTCGTAGATGCGGTCCATGAAGTCGGTCAGGTACTCGTGCAGTCCTCGGGCGAGGATATCGTCGATGCGGGCATAGTGAATGTGGGCGTGCAGTATCCCGGCGAGGCGTTCGGTTTCGGCCGACTGGCCGTTCTTGATCGATTCGAGCACGCGCACGATGCCGCGTGTGCAGGCGTGCAGCGAGCGGGGCATGTCGAGGCGCAGCATCAGCAGTTCAGCAACACGTGCCGGGGTGATGACGTCTCGATAGACCTTGCGGTAAACCTCGAAGGCAGAGAGTGAGCGCAGCAGCGCGCCCCATTGATAGAAGTCGGTGGCGCCTTCGTCGCCGTTGGTGTGCAGCACGTGGTATTTCACGTCGAGGATGCGCGCGGTGTTGTCGGCCCGTTCGATCAGGCCACCGAGTCGGATGAAATGCTGGGCTTCGTCCTGCAGCATGGTACCGAAGGTGACGCCGCGAGTTACCGCCGAACGTAACTTGACCCATTCGAAAAACTGCCCGATACCGCTGGACAGGATCTGTTCGAATTTCTGGTCGCGTACTTCCAGCCACGTCATGTTGCAGCTTTCCCAGGTTTCGGCGGTCAGTGTGCCGCGCACGGCGTGGGCGTTTTCGCGGGCGGCGCGCAGGCAGCTGAAGATCGACGAGATGTTGTTCGGGTCCATGACCATGAAGCGCAGGACATTGTCGGCGTTGACCGTGTCGTAGGCCTCGGCGAAGCGGCCTTCCAGGCTGTTGAGCGCCAGGATGGCGCCCCAGTTCTGGTTTTCCGCGGCGACGGACTTGGGAACCAGGGACATCTGGTAGGTGACGTCGAGCAGACGGGCGAGGTTCTCGGCGCGCTCGGTGTAGCGCGACATCCAGTAGAGGTGATCGGCGGTGCGGCTCAGCATGTTGCTCTCCCAGCAAGCTCTCGTTGATTCAGTCTTCAAGTACCCAGGTGTCCTTGGTGCCCCCGCCCTGCGACGAGTTGACCACCAGCGACCCTTCGCGCAAGGCCACGCGCGTCAGTCCGCCGGGCACCATGTCGATGTTCTTCCCGGAGAGGACGAACGGACGCAGGTCGACGTGACGCGGCGCGACTCCCGATTCGACGAAGGTGGGGCAGTTGGATAGCGCCAGCGTCGGCTGGGCGATGTATTTTTCCGGCGCGGCGACGATGCGCTGGCGGAAGGTTTCGATCTGCTCCCGCGTCGACGCGGGGCCGACGAGCATGCCGTAGCCTCCCGCGCCGTGGACTTCCTTGACCACCAGCTCCGGCAGATGTTCGAGCACGTATTTCCGGTCGTCGGGCTTTCGCAGCATGTAGGTGGGCACGTTGTTGAGCAGCGGCTCTTCGCCGAGGTAGAAACGGATCATTTCCGGCACGTACGGGTAGATCGATTTGTCGTCGGCAACGCCGGTGCCGATGGCGTTGGCCAGCGTTACCCGCCCGGCGCGGTAGGCGGAGAGCAGGCCGGGGACGCCGAGCATCGAATCCTTGCGGAAGGCGAGCGGATCGAGAAAGTCGTCGTCGAGGCGACGGTAAATGACGTCGACGCGCTGCGGCCCGCGCGTGGTGCGCATGAATACGGTGTCGTCATAGACAAACAGGTCGCGTCCTTCGACCAGTTCTACGCCCATCTGCTGGGCCAGGAAGGTATGTTCGAAATAGGCGCTGTTGTAGGCGCCCGGTGTCAGCAGCACGACCGTCGGGTCGTTGACGCCCTGCGGAGCGACGGTGCGTAGGTTTTCCAGCAGCATGTCCGGGTAATGCTGTACCGGCGCGATCTTGTGCCGGGAGAACAGCTCGGGGAAGAGTCGCATCATCATCTTGCGGTCTTCGATCATGTAGGACACACCGGAAGGAACGCGCAGGTTGTCTTCCAGCACGTAGTACTCTCCGCCTTTTTGGTCGCTACCTTCGCCGCCGGCCCGCACCAGATCGACGCCGGCAATGTGCGCATAGATGCCGGCGGCCACATTGATCCCCATCATTTCGGGGCGGAACTGCGCGTTGTTCAGCACCTGTTCGCGCGGGATGTGGCCGGCGTCGAGAATGTGCTGGTCGTGGTAAATGTCGTGCAGGAAGGCGTTGAGCGCCTTGATGCGCTGGCGCAGCCCCCCGTGCAGCCTTATCCATTCGTTGGCGGGGATGACGCGCGGGACGATGTCGAAGGGGATCAGCCGCTCCGTGCCCGACTCTTCGCCATACACGGCGAAGGTGATACCCACGCGGTGAAAGGCGATGTCCGCCTCGGCGCGCTTGCGTTCGATCCGCTCGGCGGGCGTGGCCGCCAGCCAGTCGGCGTATGCCTGATAATGCGGCCTGACGGCCCCCCCCGCTTCGTACATCTCATTGAAGAATGTAGTTTTCATGGTCGCTTCCGCCGCTATGGAACTGAGGGGGATTCAGCAGAAAGCGTGCCAACGGATTGCGCGCGAAAACCCCGCATTTGGCCGCGTGGGGCTGTTTTGTTGCACCACGAATGGGCGTCAACGCACCAACAGCGATAAGGAGGTGCCGCGATGGAGGGTCATGGTGCGGAACCCGGGGTCAGTTCGTCGTAAGGCGTGACCGTCACCGCGACCTCCGGCGTGTGCGCATCGCCGCCGAGAATCACGCCGCGCAACGGCGAAACGTCGCCGAAATCCCGTCCCCAGGCCAGGGTGATGTGCTCGGTGTCGGGGAGCAGGTTGTTGGTCGGGTCGAAGTCCACCCAGAAGCCGTCATCGCCTTCCGGACAGAACACCGAAATCCAGGCATGCGAGGCATCGGCGCCGATCATGCGCGGCTTGCCGGGCGGCGGCCGGGTGAGCAGGTAGCCGCTGACGTAGCGGGCGGAGAGGCCGAGCGAGCGCAGGCAGGAAAGCATCAGGTGCGCAAAGTCCTGGCAGACGCCGCGTTTTTCCTGGAGCACGGTCAGCACCGGAGTGGCCACGGTCGTTGCTTTTGCGTCGAACTTGAAGTCCTTGAAAATCCGGGTCATCAGTGCCTGAACGCCTTCCAGCAGCGGCCGGCCGGAGGGAAAGCTCGGCGCGGCGTACGCCGCGAACTCGCGTTTGACGCGGGTGTAGGGTGACTCGAACAGATAGAGGCTGGCGTCGAGATGGATGGGCAATGCGCCATAGGCCAGCGCGTCGCGTGCTTTCTCCCAGGCGAGCGTGTCGCTGAATGGCATGGGCGGCCGGTGCTGGCGTACTTCGATCCGGCTTTCCGCGCACACGAGCAGGTTGCCGTGCGGGAACTCGATGGCAAACTGATGGAGCGGGTTGCCGAAGCAGTCCAGCCGCGCTTCGTCGAAACCCGGCACGGGATCGATTGCGATGCGGTGATCGAGGCAGGTCTGCCACGGGCATTCTCGCGGGGTCAGGTGCAGCTGCTGGCGGGAGATCGAAACGGGGCTTTCGTAGCGATAGACCGTTTGATGGATGACGTGGTAGCGGGTTGGCGCGTCCATGCTCGTATCACGCCGCCAGCGTTTGCCGGCCGACATCGCCGATGTGGGTGAAGTAGCGCATGGCCAGCCGGTCGGAGAGACTGGCGGCATCCTGAGCGATGGCGTCGAGCAGGTCGGCCAGCTGCTGGCAGTTCCCGCACTCCTGGCAAGCGAGGGGTTCACAGTGGCTTATGCTGCATACGTCGAACTGGCGCAGGCGGGCGAAGGCGGCGCGCAGCGCGTCGTCTCCCGTATCGCCGGGCAGGCTGCCCAGCTCGCGCTCAAGCCGGGCCAGGTAGCGGATCAGATTGTGTACCTGGAAGACCACGGCGTGCGGATTGGCGTCGTCGAAAACGATCAGATCGATGGCCGGCAGCAGTTCCGGCTGCGCCATGTAGCGCGAACGGTAGGTGATGATGCTGTCGGCGAGTTCGAGGAGCCATTCGACGCAGCCGGGGGCGCGGGTCGATTTGAGGCGCAGGAACTGGCCAATGGCGCTGGCCAGGAAGATCAGGCGTTCCAGGCGGCGCCCGATGATCAGGAAGCGCCAGCCGTCGTCGCGCGTCATGTCGTCCATGGCGAAACCGGCCAGCGCCGAGGCGGCGAGCAGCATCTGGTCAAGGAACGAGAGTGCTTCGCCGAGCGATGGCCGGGCCTTGGCGTAGGCCTGCAATTGGTGCTGCAGGCGGTTGAGCGCGTGCCAGTTGTCGAGCGAAAAACGTTCCCGCACCTGGGCGCCGACCCACAGCAGGCGGCGGATGTTGCCGGCGAGCCCGTCGCTCCATTCCGGGCTGCACAGGGCGGTGAGCAGCTGCGTTTCGATTTCCGAACGGGTGGGAAGCCGTTTGTCGGCGCCGGCTTTTTTCCCGGATTCCGGCAGCAGCTTGAGCAGCCTGCCGATTTCGTAGGCCGACATCAGCGCGGGCATGTCGTCGTCCGGTCCCGCGTCCACCAGCCGCGACAAGCCCACGCGGAGGAGTCGCGCCATGTCTTCGCAACGTTCCGCGTAGCGGCCGAACCAGAACAGATTTTCGACCACGCGCGACGAGAGGTTGCTGCCGCTGCGGATCAGATCGTTCTTGCCGCGCGCGGGCTTGATCAGGCTGAAGGCGCTGACGGGCTCGTTGCTGAGCACCCAGGTATCCTTGCTTGATCCGCCGCGCTGCATGGCGATGAAGCGGGCGTTGATGGCCGACGTCACGCGGGTCAATCCGCCGGGCATGACGCGGTAGCCCTTCGGCGTGGCCGCGACATAGACACGCAGCGCGACGCCGCGCGGCAGTAGGCGGCGCTCGTGCGGCGCGCTCCACGATGGCGCTTGCGAGAAACGCACCAGTTCCTGTGCGACATAGGCTTGCGGGCGGGCGCGCAGGCGCTCGATCATCTCCTCGCGCTGTTCGCCCTTCAGCTCGCTGCCAAAGATCGGGTCCAGTCGCTGGGAGGGGAAGGCGCCCTTGATGACCAGCCGGTCCAGATGCTTGATGACGAATTCCATCGCGCTTTCTTCCCCGCACCACCAGGTGCCGACCGACGGCATGCGCAGCGTCTCGCCGAGCAGCTTTTCGCAGGCGCCGGGCAGGAAGCCGGGCAGCGCGGCGGATTCGAGCAGCCCGCTGCCGAGCGCATTGGCCACCAGTACCGTACCGGCGCGTGCGGCCTGCAGCAGTCCGGGAACGCCGAGCGCCGAGTCGCCGCGCAATTCGAGCGGGTCGCAGAAATCGTCGTCAAGCCGGCGCAGGATGGCATGTACGCGGCGCAGACCCGTCAGCGTCTTCAGATAAACGCGGTTGTCGCGTACCGTCAGATCCTGGCCTTCGACCAGCGGATACCCCAGGTAGCGCGCCAAGTAGGCATGTTCGAAGTAGGTCTCGTTGTAGGGTCCCGGCGTGAGCAGGACGACCAGCGGATTGCTTCCCTCGGCGTCCTTGGGCGACCAGTGCGCCAGGCCCTCCTGCAGCGCGGCGAAAAAACCGGCCAGGTGTTGCACGCCGAGTTCGCGGAATTTTTCCGGGAAAAGGCGCGAGACGATGACGCGGTTTTCCAGCGCGTAACCGGCACCGGAGGGGGCCTGCGTGCGGTCGGCGATGACCCACCAGCGGCCGTCCGGCGAGCGGGCGAGGTCGGCGGCGTAGAGATGCAGCCAGGTGTCGCCGGGAGGACGGATTCCCTGGCAGGGCCAGAGAAAACCGTTGTGCCCGAAAACCAGCGCCGGCGGCACGCTGCCGTCGCGCAGCAGGTTTTGCGGGCCGTACAGATCGGCGAGCAGGGCGTTGAGCAGGCGGGCACGTTGCGTTACGGCGGAGGAAATGGCGCTCCATTCCTCCGGCGACAGGATCAGCGGTAGCGGGTCGAGCTCCCACGGGCGGTCCGCGCCTTTGGGGTCGGCGTA
>Ga0316604_10003200_pt1 | contig 11679 bp, 11 predicted proteins | sample OWC_soil_day20_C_FD_207650 | JGI IMG/M metagenome (GOLD analysis project Ga0316604, IMG submission 207650) | Wetland soil microbial communities from Old Woman Creek delta, Ohio, United States - OWC_soil_day20_CT | ecosystem: Environmental > Terrestrial > Soil > Wetlands | place: USA: Ohio... | reverse complement strand
TTATAGATATTTTTTTATATTTGTTTGTTCTTTTATAAGCATATAGCGTTGCAATAATTGGCACTGCTGGCGTTAAGGCGAATCCCAATGTGTCAACCACCTTCTGTGTAACAATGAAATCAATATAATTATTGGAATTTAATACCACACTGAAGATTTCCAATATCAATATTATTATTGTTAAACATATTAATGTTAAAAACAACCTGTGAACTTCTTCTTTTATATTTACCCTAAATCTAGCATGCATAGCAACACTGAGCAATAATATCACCATAAAAATATTCATCTGAATTGCAAGCATTGTATTAATCATCATCACTTCTCTCAGTAAATACAACTATACGCATATCAACAAAGTAATATTAAATTAGCATCATCTGGTTTGAATAGGTCAAAATGGTTCATCGTCACTCTCTTATATATTTTCTGGATTCGCCTTGTTACAATATATTTTCTTTATAATTGGAAAAGCGGCACAACTCTATACGACTTAAACCAAATCATAATTTTTTAGATATAAAATCTGATGAATAGTCAACCGCACGCTGAGTAATCGCTTCACAAATATGCGGGGGGTTGTCGGAACTAAATCCTTGCGGTCTTAATTCTCTGCATAATAAACTTCCAAATATTTGTTGAAACTCTTTCGAAAATTCATTGCAAAATCTTACTATTTCTTCCTTTTCATGGCCTTTGTAACTACCATAAATCCCAATAAACATTAATGCACCCTCAACCAACCCGCATTGTGAACCAAATCTTCCCGCACCGTTCATTCCGATAGCTGCTTCCATTACTTGCGGATTAATTTTAATATGATACAATTCGGCTAGAATTTTTATAGTTGTTATTGCACAGTTAATGTTCTGCTTCCAATAATAATCATGCACTCTATTATTTATTAATTCTGTCAATCTAAAGCACTCTCCTAAAAATTACCCCTGAATAATTAGATAATGTTTAACTTGTATAATGATATTGTTCGCCCTTCAATACTCGATTGTACTTCACCAAGATAGATAGCTTTCATTTTGTCATAAAACCCCTTGGCATTAGGGTCGGCAAAAATGTTAACTTTATCAATCTTCATTTCCTTGCATTTTTCTTTAAGAACACTAATTAACTTTGAACCAATGCCTTTGCCGATATATTGGGGCAATACGAAAATATGGTCTATCCAAAATCCCTTATTTACCAATACCTTCGCCGACCAAAAATCCTTTTTTACTTCTACTAAGGAGAAATAACCTATAGCTTGGGCATCTATTTCTGCCACATACAATATATTATTTAGGATATACAGCGTAGTAATCGTTAGCTCATCTTTCCATATTTCAAAGTATTCATCTGGGTAATTCCAATGCCGTTTGGAAGCAAATGATATCTTAGTTAAAGCTTCACTATCATTTATTGTGGCAGGTCTAATTACTATATTCACAGTCTCCCCCAATACCTTAGTTTAAAGTCTTTATGTCTGCTGTTTATGTTAAGACCCTACGACGAAATACTAATCGGCTGTCTGATAATAGTTTTCCAGTTTTTAGGGTCGCCACGTCTGGTATCACTAAGATAAATTTCATGATGCTTTCCGTCCATTTGATAGCCATTGTCATGAATAAATGAATGTAATTTCTCAACGCTCGGTCCTTCATCCGAAAAAGGTCCGACATGTAAGACCTGTGCAACCATACCTTCATCATAAATATCAAAACGCATTTTATCTAATGCAAGTAAAGACTTATCTCGACGAACTTTTTCCAAAGCAGTATTTAATAACTCTGGGGTGATATATTGGGGTTGCATAATCATAATCGTCCATTTCCAGTCATCTTTATTAACAATGCTAAATTGGCTCATATCATCACACCACCACAGCCCTTCCAGTGGCATTACACCATAATCACCCTCTAATGTTTTCTTGACCATGAACTTTAATGTATAAGATACGCTAAACAACGCTTCAACATCGTTTTGAAAGTCTATGGAATTGTTGGGATTTCCGTTCCCATCAATCATTAGATACTGCATAGTTGGAACAGTTACTATTGAAAGTTTTTTTGCTGACGCTTTATACAACTCTTTCAATTCTTTTTTATAGTCAACCTTATCCATAAATACCTTTCTCCTCTCAAGCATTTTGCATAGGTCAAAAAGACTAGACACGAGAATATCCTGGATAATTCATTTTATTAAATTTTCATTTTATTGCGTAAAATCCAGCTTGCATGGTTGAGACCCATAGCACCTCGGCAATAGAAAAGCTTACGTCAAGTAATAAATTGATATGAGATAATTCCTTTCAGCACATATTAACAATTTACGTTTTTAAACCTCAAAGATCTTAGATAGTCCCGAAAAAGTAGATGTTCTAACCAAAAATCGCTTTTATAGTTGACAACATGCAAATGATGGGTACGTGGTATCCCTTTACGGAAAAACAGCCTATTTGGTATTCCTGCTTCACCTCTATATTCATAACCATTTAGCTCTAACATGTTTATTTGTTTTTTATCTACTAATGTAAGTTCAGAGACACCAAGCATTATATCAATTATTGGTTTTGCCTCTAATCCGTATATTGAAGTACTACCTATATGTTGAATGTCAATAAAATCTTCAAAAATTGTCTTAAGCAAGAAAACAAATTTCGAATAGACTCAATTGCAACCAAAACATTATTCTGCTTCATACGGCTTGGTACCGTTTTATAATGCTTTCTACAAAAGCAAAATAATTTGGCTCCATCTACTTTATTGTCAGTATATATATTTTCGGATAAATCGTTTAGCATCCATTTATATCGCGGAAAGATATGCATATGAAAGTGAGTTGTCTCCTCCCCGAAATTAGCTACATATACCTTCTCAACGCCGTTCATCTTTTCCAAAGCCGTTACTCCAAACTTCATAATAATTCCGATATGTTGTATTTCCATTTGGTTCAAATCACTATATGACTCGACATGTCTCAACGGTGAAAGAATCAAATATCCTGGTATATTTATGTCAATACAATGATGTAAAACAACATAATCATCTTTATAAATTATCCCGCCAATCGGCAATATATCAGCCTTAACTATACTACAGGTGAGACACATATGCTTTCCTCCAAATTATATCATTTTATTAAGCAAAGGTACCCGCTTCAATATATAGTTAGTCACACCAAAGCAGACTGGCAAAGCAATTACACACAATATGAAAAATTTCATTATTGGGGGCAAAATTAAGCTTCTCAGCACTATTGCCATAGTTATGATAATAGGAGCATGAAATATATACACTGCAAAAGAGTTATCTGATAGGACTTTTAGTACATTATTTTGTTTGTTGCACTTTTCCTTAAATAATGCAATTAGTCCAATTGACATTGCAGCTCCTATAAATGATTCCAAGAACGCATAGGCAACAGCTTGCCAATGTAATCCTCCATTATATAGTTCCGTACTTTGTAATTTCAACGCTCCACCTGCAACTACAAGTACACTCCATAGAATAGGTCCTAATAGTAACACTGCTTTAAGCCATTTCACACCATATCGATATTTAAGATTAGAAAACCATCGATTTCGATGAGCTACTGTCCCTATAATAAATAAAATAACGTATTGTGAGAAATAGCAAAACTGCATATTTAAGACAGACGTACCCATTGGCTGTATCAACCTAATAATAAATGCCCCTAAAGCAATTAAGACAATTAGAAACATTATGTAACTGGTCTTAATTGGTATCCTCGAAACACTTTGAGTGTTACTTACTACAACTAAACGCACCACTGCATATATCATTGAAAATATTAGCAAAGCAAACGCAAACCATAGTGGTCCTGAACCACCAATAAAATTTAACGTTACTATGTAATTCAAGTAATACGGCATGAATTCAAGTTTTGCTCTCAATCCAATTACACCCATTGTATACATAATTAATGGATGTATGATAAGCATATAGAATACTGTAGGAATACCTAACCTAATAAATCGGTCTTTATTGAACTTTAAAAAACCCTTTCTATTGTATGCACCTGGAACAAAATAACCTGCGATGAAAAATAACAATCCCATAAAATATGACTGGTTAAACGAATTAAAGAAAAGGAAAAAAATCTTTGACGGCAAACTTATATTTTTCCCCTCCATATAATACCAGCTCCCCATTCCGCTATAAGTAACAGAAATATGCTGCATAACAACTAAAATAATCAATAATAGTCTGAGATTATCAATATAAATCTCTCTTTTATTTTGTATATTATTCATCAAACCACTTGTCATTTTTGTAACTTCCTCCATACTAATTTATTTCTACCTTCCCTGATTGAGAGTATGTTCAAACTTCTTCATGCAATATTGTTAAATTTACTGCATTGCCATTAATTTCCTGCAAGAATTTAATCCGTCATAAATCCGTACATTGGCAGCAATTATGGCAGTAAAAATAAAATAGCTCTAAGGCAATAGCCTTAGAACCGTTAATTTGCCTATAGATAATAATTATTTATTAATGTCAATACGCGTTTTAGGGAACCGCCGCGCTATCCACCTGAGCTACGGGCGCACATGTTAAAAAGACAATAAGGTTATTGATTTATTGGTTTCATGCGGAAATATCAAATTTCATAGGTATAAACCTTATCCCATCTATCTCTTGCTCTATAGTGTCCGCACAAAACCCATCTTTTCGTAAATCAAAACGGCGTATAGCGATGAATTGACTGTTATCTCTTTCAAATTAGGGGTTATTGTACAGCATTTTTCAACTGCAATATCAAAAAGTTTACGTGCAAATCCTTTCCTATGATAGTCCTTCTTTACAAACAGCAATGATATATGACGGTTACCTCTGATAGCTATAATACCAATAATCTCCTCATCATTTTTACAACAAATGATGAGGAGATTACATTGTTTCGGTCTTCCCCTCTAACTTCATTCCTTCCAGTTCCACCATTTTAATAGTTCGGCATCATATTCATCATTAGACGCATAGTACACCGCACACCTAATTATTTTATTATCTGGTTATCAATATAATTTTGCAATTTTGAAAAATAAATACCAAGATGTATACCATCCACAAATGCATGATGTACTTGTACAGAAAACGGCAATAAAACTTTATTATTGTCTGAAAAATATTTACCCCAAGAAATTCTCGGTACAGAATCACCTTTGTTTAATGAAATAGTATGTGATAGATGCGTAAAAGATACCCAGGGAATACAAGTTATATATATTAAGTCATCTCTTCCAGCAACATCTGTTAAGTTTAAATAATCGTTTTGATTTTCAGCCTTTCTCTTAGCATATTCAGTAAATGTAAAAATATCATCGTTCATTTCTGCTATAACAAATTTGAATAAATCATCTTCGTCAGCTTTTAGATAAGTAAATGAAGGATGAAGTTTATCATGTAAAATTACTTGATTCTCTCTCATTCTATATCGAAAGTTAACAACTTCATTTGCAATATGAGTAGAAGCATAAATCATTGCATAGTTAAAAGAAATCTTCTTTGTTCTTACAAAGCTTAGAAATTTGGTTATATCAATATTTGCGCAAATATTATATTGAGGATAATCCATCCTGCGGAAAAAGTTAAAATGTTCTTTTCGTTTCCAGTTATCTAAGTCTATATACTCCAAAATTATCCCCCCAAATCTATAATAATACTCTCTAATTCCGATAAAATTTATGGATATTAAACCATACTTAATCTGCATTCGCCACTATTCCAATAAATTCCTCTAAAATACAATAATAATGGCACAATCCATCATTGCACCGTTTTTGCTAAACCCTTATTTTTTTTTAAAGTTCTTACGAAACAGATACAAATCCTATTTGCATTTCTAAACTTTACTGTCATATTTTTAATAGCCTCGAGATATTCCCTCCTAGCACTTGCTCCATAACGTAACGGTCTTTTACTAATTGTTCAATAATAGTTCTTGCTGTTAATGGAGAGCAGTAGGGTGCATCCGAACTGAAAAATGTGCGTTCAGGATATTCTTTTATCGCAAAAGAGGGTGCCATAGTAGTGAAGGTTGCTGATAAATCCAAATACGCATTAGGTATATCCTTAACTGCCTTCAAAGTATTTAGCCAATTCACTCCGCCAAGATGTCCTAGTATTAAGGGAACAGTAGGATACATTTTAGCTAACAGCAGTAGCTCTTTAATATCCTCATAGTTCAAAGGCATAAACGTATGCACCCACAACGGTAGATTGCCAAATTCCAGCGAAGCACGAAAGAGCGGTTCAATTTGAGATATCGTCCCCGAACTTGGGGTCAACTCTCCAATTCCCCAAAAACTGTTCGCTACTATATATTTATCAATCCACTCAAGATTTTCATTATAAGATAAACCGGATGGAATTGAACCAAAACCAATATATTTTTCTGGATTTCTCTCAATTACTGTTGTTAGTTCTTTGATAGCACGTATTCGTTCATTAAGCGGGTTTGTTACACCATTCAGGATGTCGTACAATTTATTAAGTTCTGTTTCAAAACTATCTAAATTAGTTGATGTTTCTGGGTGTATAGTTGAAGTAAAAAGGATAGTACAATCAACTTCTGCCTCTGCCATTAATTGAATTTGTCGCTCTGGCGGAAATATTACATGTGCGTGACTATCAATAACCATAATGTCTCCTCTCTTCTCCACAATTATTTATGTTCACTAATAATCCTGCCTTTCAAATTCCCTAATTCGTTCTTTTAATCGCAATTGCACTGTCTGCAATATAGCAAGCTGTTTGTCTACTTCGTTTAATTTGGTTTTATATAACTCATAAGCAGCCTTGCATAATGGTCGGTCTTTTTGTATTGAAATCGGACACTCAATAATTTTTGCAATATCATCAGTATTGATCCCTAAGCTTAAATATAATTGTATTGTATTAATTCTTTCAATGGCATCATCATCATAATCCCGATACCCGTTTTCCATACGCCTGGAATTTATAATATTCTTTGTTTCATAATATCTTATTGACCGTACACTCACACTTGTCCTACGCGACAATTCTTTAATTAACACTTTAATCGCCTCTCAACTTTCGTTTGACTTTATTATAAAGTATTACATTGATGTTAATGTCAAGGATAACTATTTTAATTTATGTATATATGTAGCACAGCAAACCGTTTGCTTCCGAATTAGTTCTATAATTACTTCTTTTTGATTGCTGACATAAAAAATCTTCCTTTCTGACTTGAATAGTTTTATTCCTATTCTGGCCATTTAGGAAGATTCTCCATTATTTACACAAAATTTTCCGCATCGTCAATTTTTTAAAAACTCGAACCTTAGAATCCCCAATTAGATATCAAGTGCGGCATGATATCCCTGATAAATTGCTGTCGTTATGGTAGAGGGAGATACACAATCACCGATCGTTATAACATACGGTGCACAATCAATTAGCTCTTCTACTACATTTCTTCTTGCTCGCTGTCCAAGCGCACAGATTACTGTAGTACCTGGAACAAGATGTTCCCCATAAGCGTCAGCACAGACAACACCTTCTTCTGTTACACGCAAGCCCTTATATCCTGTGTGAACATGAATCTTATTCATTTCGATTTCCTTTAACAAAATCGGACGGTGTCTGATATTCGCATCCGGAGCCAGTTCCGATCTCATCTCTACCAACTGTACCACTTTGCCTTCCTTAGCAAGATGGATGGCTACTTCACAGCCTGCCAATCCGCCTCCCAAAACTACAACTTTGTCGCTGACTTTATCTTGCTTGAGATAATAGTCATTAACGACAACTACATTATCCCCCTCAAGTCCGGGAATTGGTGGTAACAATGGTTCAGAACCAACGGCAATAATTAAAGCATCCACGTTTTCTTTTTCTACATAATCTTTAGTGACGGTCGTATTTAAGCGGATCTCCACACCGGCGGCCTCGGCCAGCTTGCCAAGTGTAACACCTAGTTGATACATTTCATACTTAAAGGGTAGTGCCTGTTCTCCCTTTAAGATACCACCTAATTCGTCTGTCATCTCGCAGAGAATAACCTTATGCCCGCGTTTGGCCGCGGTAATGGCAGCTTTTAAGCCTCCAGGGCCGCCGCCTGCTACCAGAACTTTGCCGGGATGCGCAGAAGGAATCACTTCTGTTACATCCAGTTCACGGCCGATGAGAGGATTAACCGTACAGCGTCTTGTGGAGGTAGCAGCACGTTCCGCCATACAGGTAAAGCATCTTAAGCATTTTACAATATCCTCATCACGATTGCTCATAACCTTTCTCGGAAGTTCATGATCAGCAAGCAACGCACGAGCCATTTCAACTACATCTGCCTTACCACTGGCGATAATTTCTTCCATCATAGCCGGATCATTTAAACCGCCGAGTGTTGCCACAGGAACGCTTACATGTTTTTTTATTTCAGCTGCAAGGTAGACATTGCAGCCATGAGGTACAAACATAGAGGGATGTGTAATGCTAAAGCCTCGCTGATAAGTGCCTGCCGATACATGTAATAAATCGATCCTTGATTCCAGCAGTTTGGCAATTTCGACACCCTCAGCAAGATCATAGCCGCCATCAAACAATTCGGAACCGCTCATTCTAAACTCAATTGGAAAACCGGGGCCAACTGCCTCACGGACACTGTCAATAACTTCCTGAGCAAGCCGCACTCTGTTTTCCAAACTACCGCCATATTTATCGGTTCTATGATTGAAATAAGGAGACAGGAACTGATTAATCAGCCAGCCATGGCCGCCATGAATCATAATCATCTCAAAACCAGCTCTCTTGGCGATTCCAGCACATATACCATATGCTGCTACGATATCAGCAATCAATTCTTCGGTAAGTGCCTTTACCGTAAGACCATCCGGACGGACTCCGTCACTTGGCCCCCACTGGGCAAGTCCGCCTTTCTTATCCTTATCTGTAAGATAAGTTCCGGCATACTGCCCGGAATGAGACAATTCTACACTGGGGATTGCACCATGACGGCGAATAGCATCTGCCGTGTAGGTAAAGCTGGCTAGGGATCCTACGGTCTTCAGATCCAGATGAAACATATGCGAACCTTCCGTTTCTGGATGAACCACCACTTCACTGACGGTAACTGCGGCAGCACCGCCTTTGGCCCTTAACTCGTAAAAAGCAGTAGATGCGCGACCAATAGTACAGTCAGCAGTAATATCTGTTCCTCCCATAGGGGCGGAAAACATGCGATTGCGGAAATGGACATTTCCAATTTTAATGGATTTACATAGGTTTGGATATTTTCTTTGCATAGTTTCATTCTCCTTTATGTTTGAATTTAATAAATCTCAAATATACTCAATTTTGTATAATGCTCCTTTCTTGTGAATTTATATACACATTACTATATAGCAACCTTCGTGCCAATGTTTTAATGCCAGCAAATACACTATCAGCAAGCAATAACATCATTTTCATGTACCTTTTTGTTCACCTTTTTCTCCAACACAAAAGCGGCAATGTACCATTTTAGGTACATTGCCGCTAACTTATATCTTTGTTATCACCTTATTATTCCCCATCATGTTGACGTTCTATTTCTTTTAATTTGCGGTAAAGAACAGTACGGTAAATTCCGAGACGTTCGGCTGCCTTACCAATTTTTCCACCACACTCTTTTACTATATGCTGGATATATTTTCGTTCCACCGTTTTGACAACCTCGCGCAAGGTGCCGTTTAGCCCTAATAAGCTAAAAATATTGTGCTTACATTCATTTTCTTGAGAAATGGCATCAAAAGCCAGAAAATCAGGTTGACCAGCCTGCATACTACTAATGACTTTGCGCTCAACGGCACTGCGCAATTCACGTACATTGCCCGGCCACTTATAACTTTGCAAAGCCGTAAAGGTCTCGGCATCAAATTCAACTTCTAATCCATATTTCTTATTAAAGTAATCCAAGAAGCGTAAGGCCAGAGTCGCGACATCTTCCGGCCGCTCTCTCAGCGGCGGTATTACAATGGGTATAACATTGAGACGATAATATAAGTCACTGCGGAACTTCCCCTCCGCAACCATCTTTTCCAGGTCCTTATTTGTAGCGGCAATAAGCCTAAAATCCATCTTCCGGTCCGTATTGCTGCCGATACGCCGAACTTCGTAAGTTTCTAACACCCTCAACAATTTTGCCTGCAACGAAAAAGGAAGCTCAGCAATCTCATCTAAAAACAATGTGCCTTGATGAGCAGCCTCAAACAATCCCACTTTTCCTTCTGCACATGCTCCTGTGAAAGCTCCCTTTTCATAGCCGAACAGCTCAGATTCAACCAGATTTTCTGGCAGGTTGGCACAATTCACCGCAATAAAGGCTTTCTCGGATCTTTTACTATGCCGATGTATATATTTAGCTAAAATCTCTTTGCCTGTCCCCGATTCGCCTAATAGCAAGACCGTACTATCAACCTGCGCCAAATTATGAGTCTTCAGTAATACTTGCTTCATTTTCTTACTTTCCGCCACAATTGTTTCGGTTTCTAAAACATACCTTCTTAAATACTCAATTTCTCGCGTGCGCCGCCTATTCTGTTCTTGTTCCTCGTGGCTAACCGGTAAGTCCTGCGCATCAGGAGGTATTCCGTACGTTACGACTAAAATGACTTCACCTTTATCATCAAGCACCGGCGTACTTCTCGAATAATGGACAATGCCAAGTTTAGTTCTTAACATGCCGCTCTGTTCAGACTTTTTTTCTACAGCCTCAAGCGCATAGGATTTATTATAAAATTCGTTGTTTACTAAATCCCTAATATTGGATTTAAGCAATCGATCGATTGACATATCAAGCGTCAGGGCTGTCGTTGTATTCGAAAGCAATATATTGCCGTACTTATCAGTTACAAAAATTGTATGGGGCAGATTATTAAATATCTGTTTCAAATTTTCTTGAGCAAGTTCATAGCTTGAGCTCACTCTTTTTGCACCTTTCACTAATCCGCCCCCTAATTCAAAATGTCTATCTTCAAACAGTAAAGCCCTGAATAATTTCTTTAAGTTGTTCCGCCATCTTAGCTAGGTTTTGGCTGCTCGCAGCAATTTCTTGTACGGAGGCTGACTGTTCTTCTATGGATGCGGAAACGGTTTGTGTCTGTCCAACTGCCCCCTTTGAAACACTTTCCAATTGTTCAACAGAGCTTACAATTTTTTGGCTGCCGTCAGCTAGATGCTGCATTGTTGCCGTAATCTCTTTGACCTGACCCAAAACTTCATTAACAAGCAGCGTAATTTGTTTAAAAGCCTCACCTGCAGATGACACTACTTCGATTCCAGCCTTTACTTCTTTAGTTCCTTCATTCATTGCATTCACCGCAGTACTAGTTTCTGCTAGAATTTCCCCAATCAATGTAGCAATCTGCTTGGCCGATTGCTCCGATTGCTCAGCTAATTTTCTGACCTCTTCAGCAACCACCGCAAAACCCTTTCCCTGCTCTCCAGCTCTAGCAGCTTCAATGGCTGCATTTAAAGCCAGAAGATTGGTTTGGTTCGCAATTCCGGAAATTGTATTAATAATTTGTCCAATTTCTTGCGAACGTTCACCCAATTTCATTACCGCAATCGAGGAATCACCTACGGTCTTATCAATGTGGTTCATCTGATTACAAGCAGTATCTACTATATCTCGACCATCATTTGCAGCTTTCACCGCCCT